>Ga0315284_10014176_pt1 | contig 11354 bp, 8 predicted proteins | sample YL17G09_16_MG_FD_203696 | JGI IMG/M metagenome (GOLD analysis project Ga0315284, IMG submission 203696) | Sediment microbial communities from Yellowstone Lake, YNP, Wyoming, USA - YL17G09_16 | ecosystem: Environmental > Aquatic > Freshwater > Lake > Sediment | place: USA: Wyoming | collected... | reverse complement strand
GTGATCATTGTTGAAGGGAGCAAAGAAGAGATTGACTGGGAGCGCGTGGACATTCCCGCTTATGTCGGTGCGGTGCAGGAGAGAATGGGATTGGACAGGATGAGCACGCTCAAGCTCGTCGCCTATATGAGCGGTCTGCCCAAGAGCGCACTGTACAAAAGCAGCTTAAAGTCGAACGGCTAAGGAAAAGAGAGCAACTGCCGAACGTGTTTAAAAGTCCGAGAGTAATTTCCAGATTATTAGAGAGAGACTTCAGTCGTTAAGGATGATTGCACGATTAGGCATAGTGGTTCACGGAAGCCGGGTGCACAGCTCATGTGCCGCTCAGAAACGGGAGAGGGGATATGACAAAGATAAAGCGCATCAAGGCACGGCAGATACTTGATTCCAGGGGAAATCCGACGGTCGAGGCGGAACTCATCCTGGAGAGCGGCGCGGTGGGGAGGGCGGCGGTTCCCTCCGGCGCCTCCACGGGCGAGCACGAAGCCCTTGAGTTGCGCGACGGGGATACGTCGCGCTACCGCGGAACGGGGGTCATGAAGGCAGTCGAGAACGTGAACGAGCTGATTGCTCCAGAGTTGTGCGGGGCGGATGCATCTGATCAGGAGGCCGTTGACCGGGCGATGATCGCGCTCGACGGCACTCCGAACAAAAGCCGGCTGGGGGCCAACGCGATTCTCGGGGTATCGCTTGCCGCCGCAAGGGCGGTCGCCAACCATTACGGGATTCCCTTATACAGATATATCGGGGGCGTTCACGCCCGCGCGCTCCCGGTGCCGATGATGAACATCGTGAACGGCGGCGGGCACGCGGACAATAACCTGGATCTCCAGGAATTCATGATTGTCCCGCTGGGCGCGGAGAGATTCGCTGAGGGCCTGAGGATGGGCGCTGAGGTGTTTCACACGCTCAAGGATATTCTTAAAGACCAGGGGCTCTCGACAGGCGTGGGTGACGAGGGTGGATTTGCCCCCAACCTGCCGAACAATGAGGAGGCCCTCAAGGCCATCATTGCCGCGATCACAAAGGCGGGCTATAAACCGGGGCGTGACATTGCGATCGCACTCGATCCCGCGGCGAGCGCCTTTTACCGCGGCGGGAAGTACCGGCTCGCCTCTGAGAACAGGGAGCTCAGCGCGGACGGGATGATCGAGTGCTATGAACAATGGGTCAAGGCTTATCCCATCCGCTCAATTGAGGATGGGCTCGCCGAGGACGACTGGGACGGCTGGAAGAAGCTGACCGAGAGACTGGGGAAAAAGATCCAGATCGTGGGCGACGACCTCTTTGTCACTAATCCCGCACGCCTGAGGCGCGGGATCGAGATGGGGGTCGCAAATTCCATCCTCATCAAACTGAACCAGATCGGAACGCTGAGCGAGACCCTGGAGACGATTGAGATCGCACACAGGGCGGGTTATACCACCGTGATAAGCCACCGGTCAGGCGAGACGGAGGACACCACCATCGCTGACCTCGCCGTGGCCACCAACGCCGGCCAGATTAAAACCGGCTCGCTGTGCCGCAGTGAACGGGTGGCAAAATACAATCAGCTCCTGCGCATCGAGGAGATGCTGGGTGCGGACGCGGTCTACGGGGGGAGCCTGTGAAGGACAGGGGAGAGGGTTTCTCCAGGGCGCCGTTCTACGTCGCAGCGCTTTTTCTGATTGTGGTGCTCTTCTTCTATTATTTTCTCATGCCCCTCCTCACAAAAAAAAATGTCTTCCGCGCGCGCGTGGCAGAACTGAGGGATAAACGCGACGCTGAGCAGGGGGCGCATCAGAAGCTTCAGCGCGAGCGGCAACTCCTCGAGCAGAATGATCCCGCATACCTTGAGAAGTACGCGCGCGACAACTTCGGCTGGGCGCGTGAGGGAGAAATAGTGTATAAGCTGGAAAGACCGAAGTGAAGGCAGTCACTCGGTCCCGGGGGCTATTTTCAGCGTCTTCAATGTTTTGCCACGGGGGACATGGAGAAAAGAAGGGGCGCACGGAGATTAATACAACAGCAACAACAGTTTCTCGTTTCTGGTTTCTCGAACAAGAAATAATCTGTGTGTATCTGTGTTTAAAATTAATCCGCGCAATCCGCGGTTAAACTCTTGAACTTCTCTGTGTCCTCCGTGTTTCTCCGTGTTCTCTGTGGTGAAACATTGAAGGTTCGCAGCGAAAACGGGGAAACTCCAGTTATAGAGAGTGCTTGTTGTTGAACGGCGGGGATGCTAACATACTGCTCTCGATAGAAGGACAGAAGCAATAGGAGCGTGGGGTGAGGTGATGGTGATTTTCCTGTGAGCGAGCTTCGAGGTATTCAATGGTCGAGGAGGTGGAAGCATGAGCATCGTCAATAGGCTGGTCAGCTCTACCCAGCGCCGGGCCATGAAGGAGATCATAAACAGGCTCCCGAAATTCTCCCTCAAAAACCTCATACGGATGACCTATCTCGCTGAGCTCATGACGAAGAATCGGGATGACAAGGAGATCATCCGCTACATGCGCGGCGCATTCCAGAAAAACCACCCCACAGTCCAGCTCGCCAGGAACGTCATGGGGCGGCTCTCTCCGAACTGCCGGGAACGGCTCGTGAATAACCTGATGCTCAACAACCTGGTGATAGGAAACTCGCTGAGAGAAAATGATCTCTACGAGCAGGAGGGATTTATTCCGCCGCTCCTCCTTGTCATCAGCCCGACGATGCGGTGCAATCTGAAATGCTACGGCTGCTACGCGGGCGAGTATGCTCAGGATTTCGGTCTCCCCTTCGAGCTCATTGACCGGGTCATCAGCGAAGCCAAAGAGCTCGGCATCTACTTTATCACCTTATCCGGCGGCGAGGTTTTTACGCGGAAGGACATATGGGGGATCTATGAGAAACACCCCGATGTGTATTTTCAGCTCTACACCAATGGGATGCTCATAGACAGGGAGGCGGCCGGGAGGCTCGGGGAGCTCGGGAACGTCGCGCCGATGATCAGCACCGAGGGCATGGAGAAGAGGACGGATGAGCGCCGCGGCCCCGGTGCGTTCAAGAGAATCATGGATGCGATGGACTACCTCGCCGAAGCGGGTGTCCTTTTCGGCGCCTCGTGTACCGAGACCCGCGACAACATCAATGAGATCTGCAGCGACGAATTCGTGGACATGCTCGTGGCGAAGAAGGCGATGGTGCTCTGGTACTTCCAGTATATCCCCATCGGACGCACGCCCGCAATGGAGCTGATGCCGACGCCGAAGCAGCGGGACGAGTTTCGCCGCCGCGTGCGGCAGTTGAGGAACCGCGCGCCGATCTTCATAGGAGACTTCTGGAATGACGGTTACTTTGTCGGCGGGTGCATCGCGGGCGGCCGTCAGTATGTGCACATCAATGCAAACGGCGATGTCGAGCCGTGCGTCTTCTGTCACTTCGCGGTTGACAACATAAAGGAAAAGAGCCTCAGGGAAGCGCTACGCTCCGACTTCTTCCGCGCCATCCAATCGAGACAGCCGTATTCAGACAATCTCCTTCGGCCCTGCATGCTCGTCGACTGCCCGTGGGTCCTTGAGGAGCTGGTACGCGAGTACGGCGCGCGTCCTACCCATCCGGGGGCGGAGAGCATCATCACCGAGCTCAGGGAACCGCTCAGGAAATATGCGGAAGAGTACGCCCGCTACGCTGACGCGGCATGGGAAAAAGAGTATGTCGCCAGAGGTTTTGTGCGAGGCTATGCGAGCGTCGAGTCATAGCCGCATCGGGCATTCCTCCCCCCGGTGATGTGCAGGGCGGCCTTTCATCCGTGAGGAGGTGTGAAAAAATTGCCTCCCGGCCTTTTTGTAGGGGTCGCCCGTCTGGCCGCCGCACGGGGATTTATCCGACCCGTCAGCGGGCCACATGTTCCATGTGGCACGCTTGATACTCGCCCGCCGCAGGCGGGAATCAAGCCCCTACACGATGGGTTACATATGCCGAAGCGACAAACCGTATTTTTTCACACCTTCTGAGGAGTTCACGTGGATAGACTCTTGAAACAGATATGCGCCCTGCTCGACAGCGAGGATGTGGAACTGCAGTGCGCCGCGGCGCGTGTGCTCGGCGAACTGAGGCCCAGGAGCGCCGAGATCAGGTGCAATCTTGCCAGGCATCTCTCGACCCCCAATCTCACCGTCAAGAACTATATCCTCTCCACACTCGAGCGGACCCCCGGACAGGGGGCATTGCCCTATCTCTTCCCCCTCCTCCGCGAGGGCGGCAAGGTTCAAGAGCGGGCGAGCAGGATAATCGCTTCGACCGGTACTTCCGCCGTAGCCGAAGCCAAGCGGCTTTTCGCCAAGGCCGACCCGGAGCTCAAGAAGCTCCTGGTGCGAATCCTCGGCGCCATAGGGAGCGAAGACGCGTGCCGTTTTCTCATCGACTGCATTGCGGGCGATGGAATTGAGCTGAGCAAGTGCATCTGCCTGGCGCTGCGCGAGGCAATAGTCAAAATGGCCCGGCACGAGAGGAAGTCCCTGCTCAGAAAGATCAACACCTTCCTGGCATCCCCGAAGACAGGAGCAAACCCGGAGAAGGCGGCCTCAGGGGTGATGCTGCTCGGCTACATCGCCGACCCTTCTACGGTGAGCAGGGTGCTCAGGTACGCGCTGCACGATCAACCGTCACCGATCAGAGAGCAGGCCCTGATCGCCCTCTCGCATATGGAGATCCCCGCCAAGGGAAACGCAGCGCTGGCCAGAGAGATCATCCCCATGCTCGAGGAAGACGATTACTCGTACATCGTGCGGAATGCCCTCACGGTCCTCCAGGGGTTGGAAATCCCCAGGAACCTCCTGCCGCTCCTGGAGGAGAGGCTGAGGAGCACGCATCCCGCCGTGCGGAGCTTCATCCTCTCGCGGATGAGCAAAGATGATTCGCGGGACAACATCAAGCGGCTGCTCGAGCATCTCAACTCCAGCGATTTTGAGGAGCGCCGCGCCGCCCAGGAGGCGCTGGCCGGGCTCCCACGCGCGTATCCGCACATCATAAGGGAGCTCGAGGCGGCGAGGGACTATGAAGCGGGGATGAGGCTCGTGAGCATCCTCAGGGCGCAGAAGGATCAGATGGGAAAGGGCGAGGCCCGCCACCTGTGCGACAGAATGGAGAAACTGTGGGCGGCGGGGGATGAGCGCTATTCGCTGTACGCGGCTGCGCTGAAGGTCATCAATCCGGACTTTCTTGTCGAGCGGGTTCTCGACCGTGTAAAGCGGCTGAAGGGGGCAAGGAAATTCGAGGAGGCAGAGGGTCTGTTGCGCCTGATGTTCCATCATTCGCTGCTCACCGAGGAGCTCACGTACGATCTCGTGGTCGTCAGTATGCGCAGCGGCCCACGCGATCTTTCGCCCCTCAGGCGCAAAGATGATGAGGCGCTGAGGCTCATCGCGGAGCTCATGAGGAGCGCCGATTTCCCTCTGGTCAAGCGCCTGAAGGCCGAGAAGGCTCTCGGGCCTCTCGAGCTCTACCATATCGGGTTTCATTTCGCCGAGAAGCTGCTCGAGCAGCGAGCATTCGGCGTCGAGCTGCTTACCTATCTGGTGAAGAAGTTGCCCCGAGGAAAGATCGGGATCGCCGCCAGGCAGAAGCTCAAGCTCGCCGGGGTAACTCTGTAATGCCTCACTGGAGCACTGGAGGCTCTGCATGACCCCCCGCCCCGATGAATATCGGGGCTTCCCTCTCGCCTTTGCAAGGGGAGAGGGAAGGTGAGGGGTTACGTAACTCTCTAAAATTTGGTGGACAGTGAGGAGGGGTGAGCTATAATAATCGTCAAAAAGCAGAGGAGAGCAGGGATACGGATTGGCCATCAGCGTCCGTGGTTATGCATGTGTTTTCTGGGGGATGTTGGACAGCGCATATTTTGAAAGGAGGTTAGGAATGATGAACAGCAGACGGTTCGTGGTGTTGGCGGCGCTGCTGGCGGCGGGAATTCTTTGCGGCTGTGCCGGCTATTTCCATTATCATCCGATCAAGAGCACCGAGCAGGAGAAGGTCGTAGAGCCGGGCGCAAAAATATTTTCCAGTGAGTCTGCCGCGGTGCCGGTCACGCCGGTGATTTCTGCGGCGCCTGCTTCAGAGGAGTCGCTCATAAAATAGCCGGTTTCTGAGCCCGTCGCGCGGCCCCGGGGGAGAGAGCGTGTTCCAGAGGGCGCATTCTCGTGAGTACCAGCGCCGCTTCACCGGTGCGCGATGTGAACCGCCGAGGGTTCCCACGCGAGTGTGTCTTTGATGCAGAAGGCACGCTCGTTTTTTGCTCGTGTGGGCGCGAGGCGTGGTTCACGGAGAGGAAGATCGGAACATGAGCGATATCAAGGTGGGCGATCTGGTGAGCTGGACGAGCAATGAGAAGACAAGGGTCGGCGTCGTCAGGGTCGTCCATGAGGACGGCTCCTGCACGATTGATTGTTCAACTCAGGCGGGGCGCTTCGAGCAGTTGATCAGCGGGGCGAGGCTCCAGCGGATCACCTCCACCATAGAGCCGGAACCGAAAGAAGCGTAGGTTATGCCTGTGAGATGATTCCGGCACTGCTTCAGATTTCAGCGATGACCTTACCCGAAGCGTAGGCGAGCTTGTTCTTCTCCTGGTGTTCCGCATCGTAGAGGTAGTTCGCCATCATCCCGTACGATTCGCGCATGCCCCGTTCTGAGGGGTTTGCGAGGTAGTTGATGCTCCCGATCGAGGCTCCGTTGGAGAGGTGGAAGTTCGCGACCGGATCGTATGCGTGTGTGGTACGGGCGTGAGTCTTCGGGTCAATCCTTTTCTCCCGTGTGAAATAGTATCTCGTGAGCTCCTTCATCGGATGCTGCAGTGACCTGCGGAGCACGGGGTTCGCGTGCCACTGCTCATCGCTGAGTGCCTTCCTGAGCATGCCGGAGATTGAGAGCGTTTCGACACCCTTCTCCTTCTTTGAGAGCTCTTCCTTGATGTCGCGTATCTCGCCGGCCAAGATGAAGCGGCCTTTCTTATTGGTGTCGATCTTCTGGCTGGTGAGAGAGAAACTGTGCGCCCCGCCGGCCAGTACGGCGGTGAGGTACTCCCGGAAGCGGGGGAGCGGGCTCAGCGTGGCGAACTGCCTGATGCCGGGATAGTTCATCTGGATGTATTCCCTTGCGCGGATGATCATCTTTGCCCCGAGGGCGATTCCCTCCAGGCCGGCGAAGGTGGTGTTCACGGAGTAGAAGATCGCGGTATCCGCGCGGCGCAGATCGGGAGGGCGGCGCTTGTCGCCGAGTATCCTGGACATCTTGCGGATCAGCCCGTTCGAGAGCGCCACCTCAATGTACACGAGGGGGACGTAGGGCATTTTGAAGTGCTCGAGGGAGAGGATGATGTGATCGGGGCTGTCCAGCCTGTTCTCGAAATTCCACCAGTGCTCGGTCGGATGGACGCCCTCCTTTTCGGAAATGAATTTGAGCAGGGCGATTGAGGTATTCTGCGTGTTGCAGCAACGGGGCACCAGGTATTGGAAGTTGAATATCCTCGCGAAGTAATCGCTGAAGGTGCGCGACAGTTCCTTGAGTGGGTCGAGCCTCCCGGCCTTTTCTCCGGAAGCTGCCAATTTTTTAATCAATGCGTTGACGTCGGCGCGGAGCTGGATGAGCCACACCGGCGTATCCATGGCGGCGAAGATCTGGTTGAAGACGTAATCCGTCTTTCTCGGATCGAGCGCCGCGAGCATGGTGAAGAACGCCTCCCGCTCCGCCTCGCCCTTCTTATAGAAATCGAGGATGACCCTCATGGATTCAGGGGGGTTCGTTTTATCGCTCGCAAGGAACGAGAGGGCCTGATCGACACCCTGGCGGCTCGTGGTGGTGAACGTGTGGAGGGTGTGAGAGATTGAATCGGCAATCTTTTTCCTGATCTCGCCGAACGCGGAGAGATGTGTGTTGACCATGGCGCCGTCCTTGTGATTACAGCTCCTCCGCCTCGAGGAAGCCGCGGAGCTTGCGGCTTCGCGTGGGGTGGCGCATCTTGCGGAGCGCCTTCGCCTCGATCTGGCGGACCCGTTCCCGGGTGACGTTGAAGACCCTGCCCACTTCTTCGAGCGTGCGCGGGGAGCCGTCGCCGATGCCGAAGCGGAGCGTGAGCACCTTCTGCTCGCGCGGCGTGAGGGTGTTGAGCACGCTCTCGATCTGCTCCTTGAGGAGCGCGTACCCCGTGGCCATCGCGGGCGACTCGGCCGCCTTATCCTCAATGAAGTCTCCGAAGTGGCTGTCGTTGCTGTCCCCGATCGGCGTCTGGAGCGATATCGGGTGCTGGGCGATCTTCATGATCCCGCGCACCTTCTCGACCGGCAGCTCCATCTCCTCGGCGATCTCATCGGGGGATGGCTCCTTGCCGTATTCCTGGACGAGCTTCTTCGAGGCGCGCACGAGCTTGTTGATCGTTTCAATCATATGGACGGGGATGCGGATGGTGCGAGCCTGATCCGCGATGGAGCGGGTGATCGCCTGGCGTATCCACCAGGTGGCGTAGGTGGAGAACTTGTACCCCCGCCGGTATTCGAACTTATCCACCGCCTTCATCAATCCCATGTTCCCTTCCTGGATCAGGTCGAGGAATGAGAGGCCGCGGTTGGTGTACTTCTTTGCGATGGAGATCACGAGGCGCAGGTTCGCTTCCACCATCTCGCCCTTTGCGGTATGGCCGCGGTGGGCCCAGAGCTTGAGGTTCTCAACCTCCTTCTTGAGATTCTCGACCGGCGTGCGCGCCAGGAGCTCTGTGGCGGTGAAATTTTTCTGAATCTGGGAGATTCTCTTCTTCGCGTTCCTTCCCCCGCGCTTCTTCAGGCGCTCCACCTCGCGCTCGAGCTCGAGGATCCTGTGGGCCTCCTTGTCGACCGGCTCGATGAACTCCTCTATCGCGTTCTGCTTGAAGAAGAACTGTTTGACGAGGCTCACCATGGAGTCCTGCATCTTCTGGAATTCGCGCCTGAGCCTCAGCGAGAGCCTGCTCTGGGATTTCGCCTTCCTGATCTGGAGGTATTTCTCGGCCATCTGCGAATCGATCTTCTGGAGCTCTACGCTGATCTTCTGCGCCGCGATAATGTAGGTGTCCCTGTTCTTAACCTTCTTGTCCTGGATCACCCGGTCGAACCGCTCCCTCCCGGTGCAGACCCTCTCGGCGAGCTCGAGGGCGAGCCTCGGGGTGTAGCCGAGTGAGAAGAGAATATGTTTGATCTGCGTCTCGGACTTCTCGATCCTCTTGGAGATCTCGACCTCCTGCTCGCGGTTGAGGAGCGGCACCTGCCCCATCTGTTTGAGGTACATCCTGACGGGGTCGTCGATGAACTCGAGCTTCGGCGCGCGTTCCTTTTTCTCAATCTTTGCCGCGGCCGCCGCGCCGGCCCTCTTGACCGCCGCCTCCTTGTCGTCGACGATCTCAATGTCCATGCCCCTCAGGAGCATGATGATTGAATCGATCTCCTCAGCGGAGACAATGCTGTCGGGGAGGGCGTCGTTGATGTTGGCGTAGGTGAGGAAACCCTGATCGTTCGCCTGCCTGATCAGTTCTTTTATCTTCTGGTTTCTCTCGGTCGTAACCATAATCTCTCGTTGCCCCATCCTCGGCGCGGGGAGGCGGTCTGCTCACCCCGCCGGGAGGTTGCCGCAGGGCGCGCTCAGCAGATTTTCAATAGCTCGGCCTTTTTCTCCATGAGCCGCCGCTGCAGCCCGCTGATCTCTCGCCCGGGCGAGCCCTCTCGCTCCCTGCGGCTTATTTCCCTGGTGAGTTTCCCGATCTCTTCCTTAAGGTTGCGTTTCTTGAGGTAGCGTATACAATCCCTCGCGATCTGTTCGCGGTCCCCGCCGGTGTCTTCCTCTGAGATGAGTCTGCTCACCAGACGCGCACAGTGCTCGTCGTCGAGGCACGCGAGGAGGCGCGTGCAGCCCGCCCACCGGTTCTCTTTCAGCAGGGCGAAAACCCTGCCCGCGATGCGCTGGAGCTGTTCGTGCCGGAAATCCTCGGCGGTGAGTTCCAGGGCGGCCTGCCTGATGATGTTTTCATCCTCGAGCATGAGCTTGATGATCTCTCGCTCCCCGGGGGGCAGGCGCAGGGCTCCCTGACTCGCCTCTCCGGCGTCTCCGGGCGCCGGGCCCCGGCGACGGCCCTTCTTCTTGATCTCCTCAATGATATACTGCTGGGGGATATCGATTCGTTCGGAGAGCTTTTTCCGGTAGGCCTCCCTCAGGACGCCGTCTCCCACCTGCGCGAGGGCGTCGAGAAACTCCGAGGCGATTCGCGCGCTGCCGACCTCGCTCCGGTGATTGTGGCGGCGGCAGAGGTGATCGAGCAGAAAGTCAAAATATTCCGGCGCTCGTCCGACGAGATCGGAAAATGCCGCCGCGCCCTTTTCGCGGACAAAGGTGTCGGGGTCGTGCGTGGGGGGGAGCACCAGTACGCGCACCCTGAGCTCCTCATTCAGGAACGCGTCAAGGCTGCGCATGGCCGCGCTCTGCCCCGCGGTGTCGGCGTCAAAACTCATCACCACCTCGCGGGTGTAGCGCTTGAGAATCCGCGCGTGGTCGGCGGTGAAGGCCGTTCCCTGCGATGCCACCACGTTCCTGATCCCTGCGGCGTGCAGGGCGAAGAGGTCGAAGTACCCTTCCACGACAATGGAGAAGCCGCGCTCGATGAGCTCCCGCTTCGCGTGGTGGAGGCCGTACAGGCTCCTGCTCTTGTTAAAGAGCAGTGACTCCGGAGAGTTCATGTACTTCGGGGTGCCTTCATCCAGCACACGGCCGCTGAACGCGATGACGCGGCCGCTCACGTCGCTGATGGGGATCATGAGCCGGTTGCGGAACCGGTCGAATATCCTGTTTCCCCCTTCCTTGCGCATCGCGAGGCCGAGCGTGAGGAGCATCTCCTCACGGTGTCCCTTGCCGCGCGCGGCGGTGTAGAGTCCATCCCATGAATCCGGCGCGTACCCGAGGGAGAATTGCTCGATGAGCTCATCGCTCATTCCCCTTCGGCGGAGGTAGGCGAGCGCCCTCTTCCCCGGGGCGGTCGCCTGAAGCTGGTGCGTGAACCAGCATGCCGCGAATTCATTGAGCCGATACAGGTCATCCTTCTTCTCGCCCTCGCGCCCCTCGGGTCCCGGCTTCTCCGGAACGGCGATACCCGCTTTTTTCGCGAGGAGCCTCACCGCCTCGGGAAAGCTCACGCGCTCGTAGAGCGCGATGAAGTTGAACACCGACCCCCCGGCGCCGCAGCCGAAGCAGTGCCAGATCTGCTTCTCCGGGCTCACGAAGAATGACGGCGTTTTCTCGTTATGGAAGGGGCAGCACGCCCTGAAACTCCGACCCGTGCGCTTGAGTGGAATGTAGGAGGAGACGACATCGACGATGTCGCTCGA
>Ga0315284_10014175_pt1 | contig 11354 bp, 10 predicted proteins | sample YL17G09_16_MG_FD_203696 | JGI IMG/M metagenome (GOLD analysis project Ga0315284, IMG submission 203696) | Sediment microbial communities from Yellowstone Lake, YNP, Wyoming, USA - YL17G09_16 | ecosystem: Environmental > Aquatic > Freshwater > Lake > Sediment | place: USA: Wyoming | collected... | reverse complement strand
GAAGAACTGGCGCAACTGGCGCGGTCGGCGGGAGCGGAAGTTGTGGGCAGGGTTATCCAGCACCTTCCCTCGCCATCACATGCCCTTTACATCGGCAAGGGCAAAGTCGAAGAAATGAAAGGACACCGGGAAAAGCTGGATTACAACATCGTCATTTTCGACGGCGAGTTATCGCCGGTCCAGCAGAAAAACCTCGAAGACGCCCTCGAGGTCAAAGTCATCGACCGGGTGGCTTTGATCCTGGACATCTTCGCGAGGCGGGCCCGCACCAGGGAAGGCAAGCTCCAGGTGGAACTGGCGCAACACCAGTACCTTCTGCCGCGCCTGGCAGGCCAGTGGAGCCACCTGGAGAGACTCGGAGGCGGCATCGGGACACGGGGTCCCGGCGAATCCCAGCTTGAAACCGACCGCCGTCTTATCCGCAAACGCATTCAACGGTTGGAAGACCAGCTTGATAAAGTCCGCGCCCAGCGCCTGCTTTACAGGCAACGCCGTCAGAAGAGCGGCATCTCCGTTGTGGCGCTGGTTGGCTATACCAATGCCGGCAAAAGCACGCTCCTCAATGCCTTGAGTCAGGCAGGGGTCGCCAGCGAAGACAGGCCATTCACCACCCTTGACCCGACTACACGCCGACTGCGACTGCCTGACGGGCGCTTTGTCCTGCTCAGCGATACGGTCGGGTTTATCCGCAAACTGCCGCCGGCTATCGTCTCTGCTTTCCGCGCCACCCTCGAAGAACTGGAAGATGCCAGCTTGCTCCTGAACATCGTCGACTTCTCGTCGCCGACGGCGGCAGAAGAGTCGCAGACGGTCGAAGACATTCTGAGAGGCCTGGGTCTGCAGGACAGGCCGCGGATTACCGTCCTCAATAAAATCGACCGGCTCCTGGACACCAGCCGGACCTGGACAGAGCAAGAGGCGCTCGACTGTTTCCAGTCGGTCCACCAGCAGTCAGACAGGGATACCGTATTTCTCTCCGCCACCAGAAAGTGGGGGCTGCCCGGACTTCTGCAACTCATCGGCCGTGTCCTGGGGCAGAAATGACCTTTTTCCGCCTCCTCCAAAAACGTCGCTCTGTAGTGGCAAAATAAGCCACGAAAACGGGTTTGGAGTATTTTCATACCTATGTCCTTTCCAAGTAACGTCATAAGATAGCCGTTATCTTTCTTTCAGCGCCTTTCAAACGGCATAAGCACACTACCCCAATTACTTTACATAATTACAGCGCCGTACGATTGCTTCTTTTTCACAGCCGTTTTCACCTCGCCATCGGGTTTTCCTTCCAGTAGAATGCCGACGTGAATTTTTTACAGCGCTCGCTATCCATCACGTATTTACGGGTTACTCACGGCGTAATTAATAAAGCGCTATCTCCACTCAATCGTCAATCAGAAATCTGCTCCGTCAAAGACGCTTCCTCAAATGGAGCGTGGCGCGACTGGGGGAACCGACGCCCCGCAATCCGCACGCAGGCAAATTGAAGGGCAGTTGGCCCGGACCCGCTCCTATTGCATTTTCTTCATACGGAATTATGTCAATCTACCATCACATTTGGCCAGCACATGGGCGTATAATATATGTTATGTCAACGGCAGTGCACACGGCAGACAAATTTGTTGACAGCAAACGGCTCACGCCGATATTATCTTTACAAAACTCTGCGGAGGCCAGAAAAGACTATGCCAGAGCCAAAGAGAGTTCGTATCAGGATAATCAGCCAGAAGGGAAAGTGCAAGTACAACCTCAAGGTTGGCGATGAATGGATCGTCGGCGGACTTATCCCCGGTGGCAGCATTTGCCTGGGCGCGTGGCACAACATATACCCCAACCTGCGCCTCCTGCGCTACGGAGGCATAATGCCACAGTACCCGGACCCTGACGTAATTAACGTCGTTTGTCCGGGACATCGAAAACCCGGTCATTTTCGAATTGCGCCGCCTGATAGTGCCGGAGCAACTGTAAATGGCAGGTAATAAGGTCAGCGTATACACTCTTCCATACGCCTGCTTGTGACAAACGAATATTCTTCTTTAAGCCTGAACTGAACAATCCCATCACAGTTATGTAAAGGAGGTGCAAAGGATGCTGCCGAAAGCCCTCTCTAGCGTGACCTGCCTCATTATCTTAGCTCTTGTTGCGGGTTCGTGCGGAGGTAAACCGGTTGCCCGATCTCAAGAGCAGTCCAAAACCACGGTTGTCGTTAACACCACGCCGTCGACCACCGTGCCAACCACGAAAGCGGAACCCAAATTCGCGGCTTTCACGGTCAGCAATCTCACTATTACGCCATCCGAAGTTGCGACCGATTTACCCGTTACCGTCCAGGCAGTTGTGACAAATACCGGCGATCTCGAAGGCACCTACGAGGCAAACCTGAAGGTCAATGGCACTACGGAATCCAGTCGGAGCGTCATCCTTGCCGCCGGAAGCAACCAAAAAGTGACTTTCACCATTTCCAGATTTGCTGCCGGAACTTACATTGTCACAATTGGCGGCGAAACAGGGACTTTCACGGTCAAAACCGCACCGGCTACAACAACCCCGACTTCGACTCCTCCCCCCGAACGGAAACCCCTGGAACTCACCAGCACGGTGTTCCAGAACAACGCTACCATACCCACCAAATATACGTGCGACGGTCAGGACGTCTCCCCTGCCCTATCGTGGACACAGCCGCCGCCCGGGACAAAATCATTTGCGTTGATTTGTGACGACCCGGACGCGCCGGGCGGGACCTGGGTACACTGGGTGATTTTTAACATCCCCGAAACCGCCAGAGAACTACCTGAAGCGGTTCCGACACAGTCGCAACTTTCCGGCGGCGCTTTGCAGGGCTCCAGTGATTTTGGCAGAACGGGCTACGGCGGGCCCTGTCCGCCATCTGGCAATGCCCACCACTACCAGTTTACATTGTACGCCCTGGACCGGATGCTGACTCTTTCGGCGGGCATTTCAAAAGGGCAACTAATGGCGTCGATAGAAGGACACATTCTGGAGGAGACAAAGCTGGTGGGGCTGTACCGGAGATAGCCCGCAGGGACTCTGATTCCAAGCTGGCGCACCGACCGGTTCCGTCAACGGTAGTCGTAACGCGCCCCATACGTCTCTCTCGCAACGGCATATGCCCGGTGTCGGTCAAAGCGATGGAGACATGTCTGAAGAACAGGTGGTCAGGCGGAAGGAGTCCAAATTTAGAGGTGGAGTAGCCGTTACTTCTTCTTGGGGGGAGTCTTCTTTTCTTTTTCCGGTTTTGCCTCGAGTTTGTCGGTATACAGTTCCGGATGGTGGCGTCTGCAGGTCTGGCACATATCCGTAACCTCCTCTTTGTACCTGTATTATATCAGTTGGTCGGACTCCCTACCAGATCGATGCAGCCAGGGATAACAATGAAATCGTCATCTACTCCAACGATGTCCAGGTGACCATATCAGCCGTCCTGAAATATTCGGAGACAAACGGTACGACAAGGCAAATAGACGTCAGTTGCCGGGATTGCGCCATATGAAGTAATCCAGGCGTCATCCGCAGCCCGGAGTGTCAACCCGGGAGCAGTGCCTCCAACCGGTCCACGTAGCCGCTCAATACGCCGAATGTCTCTTCCACCGCCTGAGGAGTGGTAAGATCAACACCCGCCCCCTTCAGCGCATCGAGCGCATCGACGGACCCGCCCGCACTCAGGAAGTCGAGGTAGTTCTGAGCGGCGCCCGGGATGCCGGACAGGATGCGGTTTGAAAGGGTATTTGCCGCCGAAATACCCGTGGCATACTGGTACACGTAATAGTCATGATAGAGATGCCCGAATGTCGCCCAGGTGATGCCCGTGCGGTCGTGGTCAACGTGCATCTCGCCGCCATAAGCCTCGGCGAAAAGGTCCGCCATCAGCGCGTTCATGCCATCCGCGGTCAGACCCTCGCCACGCTCGACCCGCTGGTGCACCTCCAGCTCAAAGCGCGCCAGGGTAGGCATGATAAAGAAATAGCGGTGGAAGTTAGACATGGCTTCTTCAATCAGGCTGATTTGGAATAAAGGATCGGTACTTGTCCTGAGCAGATGCCCCCGCACCATAGCCTGGTGGAAATTGGAGGCAACCTCGGCCACGAATAGCGAATAGTCGCTGTAAACGAATGGCTGATTTTGCCATGTAAGGTAGGAGTGCATCGAGTGACCCAGTTCATGTGCCAGGGTACTCAGCGAACTGACGTCATCGGTAAAACTCATGCAGACGAACGGGTACGTCCCGGGCGAGCCCGCGGAAAATACGCTGGCAGTCTTGCCCCGGTTTGGGCAAATGTCCACCCAGCGGTTATTCAGGCAACCCTGCCTCAGCACGCGCACGTACTCGTTGCCCAGCGGCGCCAGCCCGGCGCTTATGAAGTCTACCGCCTGCCGGAATTCAATCCGCGGCCTGGCGCTGGTTATCGGCGCCCAGATATCATACGGATGGAGTGGGTCCACACCAAGCGCCCTGCGTCGGAAGCGCCAATACCGGTGCCAGGTCGGCAGGTTCTTTTTAAACACCTCTATCAAGTTGTGGAAAACGCCGACCGGGATATTATCTTCAAAGAGTGACGCCTCCAGAGTCGAAGCATGTCCACGAGCTCGCATATCGAAAACGTCCTGTTTGATGGAGGCGGCGAGAGTACCCGCGAGGGTATTCTTGAAAGCCAGGTAAGCATCCCTGTAGTTCTCCCAGGCAGTGCGCCGCGCCTCACGGTCAGACCCTGTGAGGATGGCATCGAGAGTGCCCTGTGTAACCGGGATTTCGTTGCCGTTCATGCTGGTGGCGGGCCGGAACTTGAAATCGGCATCAGTCAGTGCGCTGTAGACGCCGTGGGGACCGCTGAACGGACCGGCCAGCATGCCCAGCAGTGTTTCCACTTCCGATGAGCGCACATGTGCCTGCCGGCGGAACAGGTTGTGAACGAAATGGGCGTAGACGGCAAGCCGCCGGTCTTCTTTCATCCACCGTTCGAGAGTTTCTTTACTCAACGCCAGCAGTTCGGGGGCAAGGAATGCAGTAGCTCCCAGGACCCTGCCGGACAAGCCTTGCACCCGGTCATACATCCCGGCCGCCGCCTGGTCGCCCGTATCGACGCTGTAAGACATGCTGGCGTACACCATCAGTCTCATCGAACGCCGCAGGACATCCTCGATTACCTGCATTGCATCGAAGAGCGCGGCGGCGCCAGTACGGAGCTGTTCCTTTCTGGACTGCACAGACGGCAGGCTCGCTTCAATGTCCCGGAACTCGGCTTCCCACGCCTGCGCAGACTGGAAGACACTGGGTGCGTTCCAGGTGAATTCGGCGGCAATTTCGCTTCGCGCGGGAACTGTCAACCACGCCATATCGTCACACCTCTGGATAGCATTGATAGCCTGGATATTCCCTGATTTTCACGGTTTGATATCTGCAAAGCCATTTCCGTTATTCAACGACCCCGTCCGCTATCAAATCCGCAATGTCATCATCTGACATACCAAGGATCTGTTTGAAAACATGTTCATTATGCTCGCCCATGAGTGGGGCAGGGCGTATCTCGTACCCTACTTTTGACAGTTTGTAAGGGGGCGCTACCGTGAAGTACTTGCCCATTTCAGGCGGTTCTATTTCGGGGAAGTAATTACGGTGCTTCAACTGCGGGTCGTGTTCAAACATGTCCTCACCGTCCTGCACCACACCCGCCGCCACACCGGCCGCCTGCATCAGAGCCATCACCTTTTCCGGCGGCTGGCTGATTGTCCAGGTCTCAACCAGTTTTTCCAGTTCGTCCTCGTTCTGTTTTCTTCCCATGAGTGTGGCGAATCTGGAAGCTTTGGCCCACGGCGGATTTCCAATTACCCGGCGAAAACTCTTCCATTCCTTGTCGGTGAGCACGGCAATGACACACCACCGTTCATCACCAAGACATCGGAAAGCGCCGTGAGGAGCGGCGTGGGGGGAGCGGTTGCCCATCCTGCCATCGATGCGTTTGTTTGCCGTGTAGTCCAGAATCATCGGGGCAATGAAGTTGACACAGCCTTCGAACTGCGCCATATCCAGGTGTACGCCCTTGCCCGTCCTGCGCCGGTAATCAAGGGCGGCGAGGATCGCCAGGGCATTGTAGCGCGGTGCGATGAAGTCCGTATAATGCCCCAGGTCCGCCGGTTCCCGGTCGGGCCAGCCGCCGACCCAAGTAAATCCTGTCAGGGCGGTCAATTGGGCACCGAATCCGGGCATATTTGTGTACGGTCCCGACTGTCCCATCATCGCGGCGCTGAGCATGATAATGTCGGGTTTTATTTTCTTCAGTTCTTCAAAACCCAGCCCCATCTTCGCCATTGCTCCCCCGGCGAAGTTCTCGGTGACCACGTCAGCCCACGCAACCAGCCGCTTGGCGATTTCCAGTCCTTTCGGTTTGGCAAGATTCAGCGTAATGCTCTTCTTGCTGGTGTTGATGACATTGAACACGCCGCCGCGGTTGTACCCGACAACATTGTCTTTGAACGGTGGCGATACACGCCAGACATCGGGCCTGCTTTTGCCCTCGATTTTGATGACCTCGGCGCCCTGGTCCGCCAGGGTTTTTGTGGTCATGGGTCCTACCCAGACCCAGCAGAAATCGCATATTTTTACGCCTTCCAGCAGTTTTGTCCTCATGATGTCTCCTTTCCGTTCTAAATAATCCCCGCCTGTTTCAGCGCAATAAGCTGTTCGGTGGTCAAGCCCAGTTCTTTTTGGTAAATTTCTTCATTGTGTTCGCCAATCAAGGGCGCACGGCGTGCAATATCAAGCGGCTGTCCGATGACATTGGCAAAAGGTCCGGGGTAAGTTATGGACGCGCTCAACTCGGGATGCTCCACCTTTTTCCAGAACCCTCTGGCCGCCAGTTGAGGGCTATTCACGATATCCTCTGTCGTAGAGACCGGGTAAAGGAGTAGGCGGCGTTTCACAGCCCCAGCAAAGAGTTCCGCCTTCGTCTTGGTCATGAAGAAACGGGCGGTAGGCTCCGCCATTTTATCGACTGCCTGCTGGCCAGCCTCTCTTAAGTCGAGGTTATCCCAATCGATGCCCTTCAGGTATTCGTTGGCCACACCTTCCTCCTCCATCCATTGCACCATGGGCTGACTACGCCTGGAACCCTGCGAGCCGGCCGCATAGAACCACATGACCAGGCCGTCTTTGCAGGGCCACAGGTATTGCGTGCGGAGACCGGCGCCACCCAATATGCGCAACTCACGCCGGCCTTTTGTCCTGCCCAATACCCATCCGAATGGTGGCGAGCCACGGCCGCCAGCCTCCTGGATGGACACGTCAACGTACTGACCTTCCCCTGTCTTCCACCGGTCAAAGAGGGCGAGCATTGCTCCTACTCCACCCTCGATGCCGCCAGCCACAAATGTCTGGGCGTGGTGGCTTATCTGGATGGGCGCTCTATCCGCATCGCCGCGGGAGTTCATGAAGCCGCACATTGCCCAGGTGACAATGCCCGGGTCTTTGTAGTCGCTATGCGGGCCAGTTTGCCCGAAAGGAGTGACGGAGACCATAATGACACCCTTATTAATTTTCTCCAGCGATCTGTAGCCCAGACCGAGTTTGTCCATGTACCCCGGCGGAAAACTCTCCAAAACGAAGTCAGCGGTCTTTACCAGTCTCTTAAAGATTGCCTGACCGTCAGCCGATTCAATATTGAGGGTTATGCCTCTTTTATTCGTATTGAAAGCAAACCAGAAAAGGCTCTTCTCCGGGTCCGGCTCGTCATGGTAAAAAGGGCCAAGATTGCGCACGGGGTCACCGCCAGGTCTTTCTACTTTAATTACGTCCGCCCCAAGGTCAGCGAGCAGTTTCCCGCAGAAGATGCCTTTCTCATCGGTGAGGTCTAATACCCGGTACGGACCAAGCAACCCTTCCATTCTACCTCCCCCTTTCTTTCACAGCTAATTTCGCAAACAAGTTTATAATACACGGTCAAAAATAGCAACAGGCATAACCGTTTTGGAGCAAGAAACATTGCGATGGAAAGTATATTAGTATGAAACTAGAACAGGGGGTCTAGTCTAGACCCCCTGTCTATATTTAGTGAAATGTATTGTGTTTCCGAGTCTACGGCGTGGTGGCTTTATTAATGCGGATAGTGATTACCTGACTGTCCGTTTTCACTGTGGGGACACTATTGTCTGTCACCTTTGCTTTGAAACTGAAATTCCCTTTGACAGTCGGCGTGCCGGAGATGACACCGGTAGCAGGGGTTAAAGTAAGTCCAGCCGGGAGGCTAGTACCATCGATTAATTCCCAGGTGTATGCGAGAGAGCCGTTTATAGCTTTCAACATGACGCCGGCAGGAGCATTGTAGGGTGTCCCTTGGGTACCGTCGGGCAGACTGGTGGTGGTGATCTGCAACACATCTGCGGTCGCGATATTCACTGTGTAACTCTTCGTGGCGAACTTCTTCACCGGGGAGGAACTGTCCTCTACTTTCATGGTGAAGGTGAAATCTCCTGCCGCCAACGGTGTGCCGGAGAGTTTAACTAAAGCCGGGTCAAAGGTAAGCCCGGTGGGGATAGCGCCAGCACTGATACTCCAGGTATACGTCCCGGTTCCCCCGGTGGCCGTGAGAGTTGTCGTATCGTAGAGAACCCCTACGCCACCGTTGGGTAAACTGGAAGGAGCGATTTCCATGCCGCCGGTCGCTTTCGGTTCTTTCGTCGTGGTGAGCTTGATGACCGGTTTGCACATGTACTCTCCCTTGCCGGTGACATTGAGGGACTTGAGCGCATCAAAATCGAAGACGATCTCCGTGACCTGGCCCCCGACAATTTCAAACGGATGGACGAACTTCAGTGTGTTGCTGGGGAGTTTCGCTTCTTTGAAAACACCCTCAGGATCACCCTTGATCTTAACTTCGACCTTGGTGACGTCCATCCTGATCTGGGTATATTTGCCCGGGGCAAGATCCCCAACACCGAGTTTTGCCTGCAAGCCACCCTGGTAAGCAAGCAGGTTAAACCGGGCATCCCCGACCAGGGCAAGTGACAACCAGCCATCATTAACTTCCGGCTCCCCTTCCCCTTCTTGGGCTACCGCTTCGTTGCCGGCCAGGTGTATTTTTACACCAGCGACGGTCAGCCAGACCTCTTCGATCTCTTCTTGGGGTGGGGCATCAGTGATGTTTACTTGCAGTGTGCCCGCGGCAAGCGCGCCTGATGGTGTTGACGATGAGGATGGTAGTGCTTGACAGCCTGCCAGCACTGTTATAATGGCGATCAAAACGCCGATGATACCAATAAACCGTTTCCCTTTCATCTTTTCCTCCTCTTGAAATGCATGTTCTAATTACAATAACGGTGGAGGGCTAGAAATGTCAGCCGTTCGTTAGGGTTTCCCTTTACTCTTGCTGTTGGTTGGATGAGGTGTCTGGGTAGCGCCGCTTTCACTGGCTTGTGGTTTCAATAGATATTTGCCGCTACCCACCTGCCCGGTCTTAACAATAGTAATATCAAAAGTAAAGCTGGTGATGTTGTCCGTTGCGACCTGGAAAGAATTGGCTAACTGTAATTTTCCGCTGGGCAGCTTCACGTTGATTTCTTCGCCGGTGGCTTTAAGGACTCCCTTCACCTCGGTGACATACGCAAAGACCTTGCTGTACGTGCCTTCAGGGATATTGCCACGCCAGAGTTCCTGTGTTTTATCGCCTGGGAGTAGTGTCAAGTCAAACTCTTTGACTTCGGGGATAAACTCTACCAACGCTTCCCCATCACCACTCTTGAGCAAAACCACCTTGTCAATGGTGACAAACAAACTGGTAAATTCCCCGATGGCATTTTCCTCGTCACTAACGAGGAACACAAAGTTTCCGTTACCGCTGGGCTCAGGGATTATCATAGAAGGAATTCCAGTTGGTACTGGATCATCAGTAGGAATTACTATCGGTGCTGAAGCCGTCTTAACAGCAACAAGAATTAGAATTAAAACCATCAAAATGCTTGCTGCCGTTGCCCATGCTGGTTGCCATGCGGTTACCCGCTCCCATAACGAAGGCCGTCTCCGCTTGTCTAGGGTGGCGAAGAAACGTTGTCTTGCTGCGTGCTTAGCATCAGCCGACGGTGTGAAGGGAAAAGCCGCTTTTGTTTGAGTCATGGTGACCAATAGTAGCTCAAGCTCTGTGGCATGTTCTGGATACTCGCTCAAACATTGCTGCAAACTCTCGCCACGGCTGATCCGGTCGATACACTCATCCAATATCCGATCAAATTCGTTTGTCATCTTTGTTCTACTTAGGGTTATTTTTCTCCAGCAACTGCCGTATCCTCTCCAAGGCTGCCCTCTGCATCTCGCGGACTGCTCCATCGCTTTTACCCAGAACGCTTGCAGCTTCCCGTGACGTCAGTCCCCCAACGAAACGGAGCCGTAGCACTTCCCTCTGCTCTTCTGTGAGCTGTATCATTGCTGCACCTACTTTTTCCATTTGAAACTTCTTTTCAGCGGCATCCACTGGGTCATTATCATCAACAATTACGACCGTATCGATCGGGACGGTCTTGATTCTGCTTACCCTACGCAGGTGGTCAACCACCAGGTTATGGGCTATTTTAAAGAGCCAGGCTTGCATCGGTGGCCCCGTATCCCGGTATGTTTTTATTGACTTTAACGCTTTTAAGAATACTTCGCTGGCAAGATCCTCCGATTCTGACTTATCCCCAATACGTACATATATATAATGCGCAATCTTGTCGTAGTACTCTTCGTACAATGCCGCCAAGCGTGCTTCGTTATTTCTCGTATTTTCGTCTGTGCTATTTGGCGTTTTGGATACCATTCTAGATTTTCCCTATCTCTATTGCTTTTCAATATACTACTATATTGAAACCGGTATCCAAAAATCACCACGTGCGTCACCCATCTCCAATTGTTTTCACAAAGGGTACAATTATTGCGTATTGTCCTTGTACCCGTTGTAATCAGTAAGAAAACGCATTAAATCCTCACGCAGGAACCGCCTGTCTCCCCGGGAACAAATACGGTACGATACAAGCAAACCGGCGTCACTCCATCGCCGCAGTGTATTGGTATGTACGTGAAGGAATTCTGAAGCTTCACCGACCGTGAGAAACGGATTTTCTTCGCTGGACCTCTCCATGACCTGGTTTGTCATCTTCCTCGCCTCCAGTCATAAAACATATTCGCTGTACTGAGCACCCCCGTCACTATTAGTAACGAAGCCCTAGTACTTTTGTCAGGTGGACTACAGATAGGTGCAGCTGACCTTTACCCCCAAAAGGAATCTAGGATTTGTTTCATGGTAATCCAATCCTTATTGTTTCCGCACGATCTCCTCGCCGCTATATATAACCATCAACCTCCCAGACAGCTCCTTGCT
>Ga0315284_10014174_pt1 | contig 11354 bp, 7 predicted proteins | sample YL17G09_16_MG_FD_203696 | JGI IMG/M metagenome (GOLD analysis project Ga0315284, IMG submission 203696) | Sediment microbial communities from Yellowstone Lake, YNP, Wyoming, USA - YL17G09_16 | ecosystem: Environmental > Aquatic > Freshwater > Lake > Sediment | place: USA: Wyoming | collected... | reverse complement strand
GGCCTACTCCGCACGAACCCGCGCTGTGATGCTGGCTCACACGCTGGGCAATCCTTTCGATCTGGGAGCGGTAACTGATTTTGTTCGAGAACATAACTTGTGGCTTATCGAGGATTGTTGTGACGCGGTGGGGGCAACCTATCATGGTCGGAAAGTGGGCACTTTTGGCCATCTTGCCACGGTGAGCTTCTATCCAGCGCATCACATCACGATGGGAGAGGGTGGCTGTGTGCTCACCAACCAATCCTTACTCAAGACGCTGGTAGAGTCATTCAGGGACTGGGGACGCGATTGTTGGTGTGAACCAGGCAAGGACAATACTTGCGGGAAGCGTTTTGATCGGCAGTTGGGTGACTTACCCCATGGCTATGACCACAAATACATCTATTCACACATAGGCTATAATCTGAAGTTGACCGACATGCAGGCGGCAGTTGGAGTAGCCCAACTGAAAAAGCTGCCCACTTTCATTGAAGCGCGGCGCCACAATTACCAGGTCTTGTATCATGGTCTGAAAGACCTGGAGGAATTCTTTATTCTGCCTGAGGCAACACCCGGCTCGGAGCCGAGTTGGTTTGGCTTCCCCATTGCGGTGCGTCCCGGGGTTCCTTTCACTCGCAACGAGGCCGTGGGCTTCCTGGAAAAGCACAAGATTGCGACCCGGCTCCTTTTCGGTGGGAACCTGGTGCGTCAGCCAGCCTATCGAGACGTTCGGTATAGGGTTGTGGGAGACCTAAGGAATTCAGATTTTGTGATGAACCAAGTCTTCTGGTTTGGTGTTTATCCTGGACTGACATCACAAATGATTTTGTACATGGTTGACGTTATGCATTCGTTCGTAAATAGGAATCTGAAATGACCAAATCATTGATGCAGCCCAACCCCGGCATATCTGTCATCATGGAAGACATGCCAGATGTGGCCCAGTCTATAGATAAAGAAGTTCAACAGCTATCTGGCAAAACAGTCTTAATTACAGGTGCCAATGGATTTCTGGCGAGCTATTTGGCTGATGCTATCGCATATTTCAATCAACAACATATCTTGAATCAACCAGCTCGTTTGATTCTGTTGGTTAGATCTCCTGTGAGGCCACGTAGCCGACTAGCGCATCTCTTGGACGACCCGAATGTAAAATTTATTTTTCAGGATGTGTGTGCTCCTATCCTGCTCTCTGAGCCTATACATTTCATTGTTCATGCAGCATCACCTGCGTCACCGAAATGGTATCTTTCAGAACCTGTGAATACCCTAAAAGTTAATTCCGTTGCTCTTTTTCAGTTGCTTGAACTGGCGCGTCACAGCCATGCAGAAAGCATTCTCTACCTCAGTAGCAGTGAAGTCTATGGCAGCCCCGAGCCAGAAAACATTCCCACCCCTGAAACGTATATTGGACGTGTAGGCTTCACAGGAGGCCGTGCTTGCTATATTGAGGGGAAGCGTTTTGGAGAAGCCCTTTGCGCTGCCTATTTTGAACAGTATGGCGTCCCTGTTAAAATAGCCCGCCCCTTCCATATTCATGGACCGGGTCTGCGCATTGACGATGGCCGAATCGTTGCTGAGTTGATAGCACGCGGACTTCAAAATAAGCCCTTTGAATTACTAAGTGACGGTAGTGCGACGCGTACCTACGGTTACGTCTCCGATGCTACGGTTGGTTTTCTGAAGATACTTCTCGGTGACTATCAGGGCGAATCATTCAACATAGGAGCAGATGTACCTGAGACATCCATTCTCGAACTCGCAACAACAATTGCGCGCCTATTTGGCAGAAGTGATCAAGTTAAAGTGAATGTTAGCCCGGGTTCAGACCAGATCAAGAGCGGGCCCAGCAGAGCTTGTCCCGATCTCACGAAAATTCGGCGATTGCTAGGCTATTCCCCGCATGTAGCTTTGGAATCGGGGCTCGAGCGAACAATACAATGGCACAGGCTTTTACAAAACTCTTAGGAATAAATGATGCCAAAAAGATATCAACGTATTTCGCAAATCATCAATGATTTTGCAGTGGGAAATCTTCAAAGAGATAGCTATTGGGCTGAGATGCAGCGATTTCACCTTGGTTTGATAGACTACTGCGACCAAGTAAAAGACTCCGAGTTAGAAAGAATTGAGATCAATGGCAGAGAACTTCAAGTTGTTCTCAAGAATAGCTTGAGGTTTGTGTGGCATCCAGAAGATATTCGCGCCGCTCCCAGCATGCTTGTTAATCACGGTTCATATGAACCGATTGAATTAGCTGTCATTGAACGCCTTGCGCAGTTCTGCCAAATAGCATTTGATGTTGGCGCGAATATTGGGTTTTATACTTTGCACATGGAGCGCCAATTGAAAGAAGCAGGGGGGCACGTTTATGCCTTTGAACCAGTGCCAAAAACCTTCGCCGAATTGCAGAGGAACATAGAATTGAATCGCTTCGGCGATGTGATTAGCTCGCTTAATCTCGCTCTAGGGGAAGCAGCTGGTACTGTGGAATTATTTATCCCTAATTCTTCCGGGAGTGTGGCTGCATCTCGACGCCAGTTATTCCCACAAGAAGCAAATGAATCCGTAAACTGCAAAATGGTAACACTCGATGAGTTTGTCCAAGATAAGAAACTCAACCGAGTAGACCTGATTAAGTGTGATGTTGAAGGGTCCGAGTTGTACGTTCTGCGCGGTGGTATCCATATGATTAAGACTTATAAACCAATTATCATGCTGGAGATGTTGAGAAAGTGGGCAGAGAAGTTCGGTTATCATCCAAACGAAATTATCTCGATGCTGAAGCTGCAAGGCTATCAGTGTTGGTATTTTGAAGATGGGCACCTACAGGAGTTGGTTAGTATGGATGAGAGCTGTGCGCAGACCAACTTTTTCTTCATGCATAGTCTTAAGCATAAGACTGTGCTTCAGGTTCTCTCAGGTTTCACGGCTCAGGGTTTTCGAGGATGAACACATGAAGGTGTCAGATTATGTCGCAAGCTTCCTGTATGCTCAGGGAGTGGTCTATATATTCGAAGTGGTGGGGGGCATGATAACTCACTTGATAGACTCAATTCACCGTCAAGGCAAGATACGTCTCGTAAGCACTCACCATGAACAGGCTGCTGCGTTTGCAGCTGATGCCATGGGCCGGATAACAGGCTTGCCAGGTGTGGCAATGGCGACAAGTGGTCCGGGAGCTATTAACTTACTAACTGGAATAGGCGGCTGCTACTTTGACTCATCACCCGCCATCTTCATTACAGGTCAGGTAAATCTCAACGAGCAAAAAGGGAGCCGTCCCGTCCGTCAGCTAGGATTTCAAGAAACCGACATCGTGTCTATGGCAGGGCCCATCACCAAGGCGGCTTGGCGAATTACTTCTCCAGAGGAAGTGCCGCTTGTATTGTCAAATGCTTTCACTCTGGCTATGTCAGGGCGGCCAGGGCCGGTACTCATAGACATTCCTATGGATATACAACGGGCTGAGATCTCTGCCGAAGCACCACCCAAGCTACCATACCCCGACGCCAATGATACCGAGCAAAGGTTGCAGAAAGCGATCGATGAGTTGCTAACCGAATTGAGGGCTGCCCAACGCCCTTTGATTTTGGTGGGCGGCGGCATTCGCTCAGCACATGCAACTGACTTGTTTAGAAGTCTTGTGAAGCAGGTCAAAGTCCCGGTAGTGAATTCGCTAATGGCGGTAGACGCCTTGCCTTATACTCACCCCCTTCGGGTGGGGATGATAGGTACCTACGGAAATCGCTGGGCTAACCTTGCAATTGGTCGCTCGGATTTCTTGGTCGTATTGGGTAGCCGTCTTGACATCAGGCAAACGGGCTCTGATACAAATGCGTTCAAAGGCGACCGTATTATCTACCACGTGGACTGTGACCCAGGTGAGATCAATAACAGGGTTAAAGACTGTCGTGCAATCGTAGCTGACGTACGTTCTTTCCTGGCTTTGACTCTAAAGAGTTTGAAGCAAAATAAATTCCATGATCGACCAGAGTGGTTAGCGGAAATTGATGAACTCAAACGTGCTTGGCCAGATATTGCTGAATTACGAGGCATATCTGGCATTAACCCGAATGAGTTCATGCACGCGCTATCAGCTAAATCCAGCCAAGCCGCTGCCTTTGTGGTAGATGTAGGTAGCCACCAAATGTGGGCAGCACAATCGCTTGAACTTGGTGCCGACCAGCGTTTTATGACATCGGGTGGCATGGGGGCAATGGGCTTTGCTCTGCCTGCTGCCATTGGTGCCTCTCTAGCTTATCCGGGAGAGCCTATAGTCATGATCGCTGGGGATGGTGGCTTCCAATTGAATATTCAGGAGTTCCAGACCGTGGTTCATAACCAGCTACCAATCAAGATAGTTGTTATCAACAATCATTGCTACGGTATGGTACGTCAGTTTCAGCAAAGCTACTTCGAGGGGCGATACCAATCTACCTATTGGGGCTACTCTGCACCTGACTTCGCCGAAGTAGCACGGGCTTATGGCATTGATTCTTACACTTTGTGCGATCCAAATGATATACAGAATGCACTAGATAAGGTATGGAAGTCACCGCAAACACCATTTGTCTTGCAGACTACTATCGATACTTTTGCCAATGCTTTTCCAAAGATAGCTTTTGGTCGCCCCATGACTGAGATGGAGCCCCTTGCCAAACCTGTTGATTTGGAAGCGACGTGATCATAATTAGAAAATTCTCAAAATGTCTTTAAATCCGTAAGTGAGATGCCCCACACAGAGCAGTTGGGCCAAGTCAGGTACTGACTGAGTTGGGGCTGAATAAATGAGGAAGCCCGGCTGATTTTAGGCACGGTGCGACAATAGGATGAACGAGCGTAGCCATATTCCGTTACTATCGATTTGTGTGCCCACATATAATCGAGCTCAATTGTTAGAACAGATGCTACGTTCCTTGGTGCCACAGGTTAAAGCAGCTGCGCCTGAAGTGGAGCTTATCGTCTCCGACAACTGTTCCACTGATAACACGCGGGAGGTTGTAGAACGGGCTAGCGAATGGGGACCTATCCGCTACCATCGCAATGCCCAAAACGAGGGGGCAGCAAAAAATTTTCTCCGCTTAACATACGAACTGGCAAATGGAGAATTCGGTTGGATTCTGCCAGACGATGATATTGTACGACCTGATGCTATAGAGAGAGTGCTTGCCGTCTTGAGAGCCTACCCAGAAGTGGACTACGTGTTTGTAAACGTTTCCTTCAGGACCTCCGAACAACGCAACGCTTTTGGCAGACCTGTTACTGCCTTAGATTTCCCCGACTTACTGCCTACCAAAGCCAAGAGTCTAACAGATCGACACGTCGAACGCTGGGAAGAGCTGATCGACCCCGACGTTGATGAGGTATTCCTCGGGTCTGTTATGTGTTCCGTTTTCAGATTGAGCTGTTGGCGAGAATATATTCCGAAAGTAGGTGGTGCCAATGAATATTTCTCTTCTCTTGAAAATACCTACCCACATACTGTTGTACTAGCTCATACGATGCGGGGACGAAAGGCTTATTACATAGGCTACCCTTGCATAATCACGTTCTGGGGTGCGCAGGAATGGCTTGATTATGTGCCAATGATATTCACGGTTCGACTCCAGGAATTATTGGACCTCTACCTGGAGCTTGGCGTAGAAGTTGAGCGAGTTGAAAAGTGTAGATGGGCACTGCTGGGCTATTCTTTGGAAGCATTGGGGAAAATGCTAGTTGACCCCACTACACCCGGTCGACAGTACTTTTCATTGGAAGAGTTTCTTCGAAGGAATAGATCCCACCAGGCAGAGACAAGAGACATTTTCCCCCTTGTGTCTATAATTACACCTGCCTACAACCGTGCGGGTTATCTAAAAGAAACGATCGAAAGTGTCCTTACTCAAGATTACCCTAAGATTGAGTATATTGTGCTGGATGATGGCTCCACGGACAATACAAGAGAAGTATTGGAGAAATATACTGGGCGGCTGATTTGGGAGACGCATCCTAACATGGGGGAGCACCGGACAGTGAATAAGGGGTGGAGCATGGCGCATGGTGAGATCGTGGTTGTGGTGAACTCCGATGACACTCTGCTACCTGGAGCCGTAAGCATAGCTGTAGCTTTCATGCAAGCACACCCTGATATCCTGGTTGCTTATCCGGACTGGAACTATATAGGGCCTGACTCAGAGTTTATAAGCCATGTTCAGGTACCCGAATATGACTATTTATACATGCTCAAACACTATCATAGTAGTGTGGGAAGCGGAGCGTTCATCCGCCGCAAGGCGTTTGAGCTCGCAGGTATGCGTGACCCGGAGTTCACATATATGGCAGATTTTGAGTATTGGCTGCGACTCGGGTTATATGGTGAATTTGCACGTATTCCAAAGACACTGGCAACATGGCGTAAACATCCGGGTTCAGCTTTCTGGTCTCACGGAGGGGCAGAGATGGCCAATGGACACATTCGTTTGATTCAAAAGTTATACTCCCGTCCTCACCTTCCGCCAGAGGTTCGCAAAGTGCGCAGCGAGGCTTATAGCTCGGCGCATTGGTTTGGTGTTTTAACTGCGGGGTCAGCGCGCTGGGAAGCGCGTAAACATTGCCTTAAATCTTTTTTATACCATCCACCCAGTTTCTTCGGTAACAAGGATAAACTGATGATGGCTCTATCTCTGATGCTTCCCGGGCCCTTATTCAAGATACTACTCTGGGGATGGCGTATGGTTCGCCCGATTCTAGCGAGAGGATATCGATTTATTAAACAACTCCGCAAAAGGCTAAGGGCGTGATATGCCAACAGTCAGTATAATTATACCAACATACAATCTAGCCTAGATTAGTCGCCAGTATCTGTAAATCGTCTGCAGGGGCTGTTGCCCAACTAGACCTGTACAAGGGAGGAAGCAGCGCATGATTGGTAAACGCTGCGGTTGGCCTAAAGCCTCTAGCAGAACTTGTGTTGAGGAACAGGACAAAGAGCAGTCTTATTGAACAAGACTTCAGCGCCCGAAAACTCAGGAAAATCATCCAAGAGTCGGGGTTCAGATGCCTGGATATCTCCCCTACCCTTTTCAACGTTTTTGATCACTTTCCTTTCAGTGCGTTCAAAGGACTATTTTTTATACATATATATCAGTTCTATCACAAATTGCTTCACGCTTTAGGGAAGAGATCTCCAGGATTCACATTTGGCTATTCTTTCATGATAGCACTGGCGAAGAGACCAGAGGGGCGAACCAGTTGACGCAGAACCCAAGACCAAACCATGCTGTCAGGATATGGCACATTGCCCGGGAAGAAGGATTCTGGGTCTTGATACACAGGCTAGTCCCGGCGTGGATGCTCACCCTTCACAGTCGGCTTCACTCCGGCTTCGATAATATGGAGGATGTTACGGAATGGGTGGCCCTACACAGCGGCTATGATGTGTGCTCCTTCGATATATTCGATACGATGCTGCGCAGAAGGATTGACCCGCCAGAATTGATCAAAGCCCTGGCAGCAGAATATTTATCTACTCGTTTGGCCCAGCATGAAATCAATATCAGTCAAGTTGAGATATTAGCGCAGAGGAAAAGGTGCGAAGAACTCCTGCTGCAGGAAGCCTTAAAGAAAGGAAAGGATCCTGATTACTGTCTCGACGATGTCATGGCAGAAACACTGAAGGCAATCAAAGCTGAGCATGTGCTCAGTAGTGAGCAGGTTGTCAATTACGAAATAGGTCTGGAGAAGATAGCTGCCCAACCCATGCCGGGGGCTCTTGAAGCACTCAGTTATCTCAAATCAATCGGCAAGCGCGTTATATGTATATCAGACTCCTACCTATCGGCTAATCAAATGTCGTCAATACTGGAACATCACGGCTTCCTGCAATACATAGATAAGCTCTATGTTTCGTCTGATGTAGGGAAAAGAAAATCTACAGGCAGATTATTCCAGTATGTTATTGAAAAAGAAGACAAAAAGATTGTCCACATTGGTGACAATTACGATTCCGACTATATCATGCCCAAAAATCTGGGCATAAAGGCTTTGTGGTTCCATAGCAAAAGCGAGCAGCGCAGAAAGAGCAAATTGAAAACGCTATTCGACAGCAAAAACAAGATGGACTATGTGAACACGATAATCAGGAGCCCAGATAGGTATAGAAGCGAGTTGCAGCGTGTGGGCTACGAGGTTCTCGGTCCGGCGCTGACGGTGTTCGTACACAACGTAGCTGAACAAGCGAGGAAAGACAAGGTAGAGGCGCTGTTCTTCGTTGCCAGGGATGGCTATGCCATGAAGAAAATATATGAGACACTACAGCACGGGATTTACGGCGATTCAAGCTTACTTCCAGGCAAATACTTTTGTTTAGGCAGGCTGCCGGTCCGAACAGCTTCTCTTCACAATTTGACCTACTCTAATGTTTTGGGTCTGGGTACCTATTTTATGGGGGCAGGCAAAAAAGAAATCAGCTTGGGAGATATTTTGTCCAGCTACGGACTAGAGCCGAGCGATTTTACGGAAATCGCGAAACGATACGGAATAGATATGGATGAGGTCAAGAACAGCAGTGATCTGGTGAAGGACACTAGATTATCCAAGCTTATAGAAAGCAACGAGTTCCAGAAGAACGTTAGAGAGAAAAGCGATCAAGTGAAGAGATTGCTCAGAGAATATCTAGTAAATATTGGATTTATGGGGAAACGCAATGTAGCGGTGGTAGACGCGAACGCCGAAGGTAAAACTCAGTCGCTCCTAGACCAAATCTTCATCAATGATAGAGACTACCCTGTAGTGAGTCGGTACTACTTCAACGCACTTAACTTAGACAGGAATAGAACCGACACTGAATTGGACCCTCCTCTAGTCAAAGGTATAGTCAGCGACTGGCGGAGAGGCTCAGAAAACGAGCGAAAATCATCTCTTCTCTTGGGAATGCTTATTGAGCTATTCGCTCATCCTAATCACGGCGTTACCGCGGGCTATAAAAGGGTCGGCGGCAGGATAGTGCCGGTATTCAGAAAGACACCGCAAGAAAGTGAGTATCCTTTGACATCTCAAGGGTTACAGGGGATTTTAGCTTACGCCCATGACTATGGTATGTATCACAGACTGCATAATTACAGAAGCGAACAATTGTTGGAAGATATGAAAGGCAATATCAAACTGTGGGTGCTGTACCCACCCAAAAGGGATGTTGAAGTGTTAAAAGACTTGTTCCTGACAAGCGATTGGCCGATAGAAAGCAATCACCCCTTGATAAAACAGATAAAAGGGTGGGATGTAGTAACAATGAAAGGTCTTCGTGGGAAGGTAATGTCCTCATGGTGGCCTGAGGCTACACTGACGTTAGCACCGTTATCGGGACTGACTCGTTTTCTGTATCATTTATCGACATACATAAAGCAGACACCTGGTCATTAGACCCTCGATATATTGAGTCTTATATATTATAATCGCTTGGGAGCATATATTAAATGAGAAATCTTTTCAGGATATTGCGGCTGGTCTCGCACAATACAATAGAATTGCTTATCAATCCGCTCTATGGAAATACAAAGAGTGCATTTAGGATATTATCCATAGAGCTTAACCCCTTCTGTAAGAAGAGGCGTCGGCCCGAGATCTCGAGATACGCGCAATACACAAGAGACATCCTAAAGGGAAAGAATTTTGAGATCGGGGACTATAGTTATGGAACACCGACGGTTCTTCCTCACCCAGGGCGAAAATTGAAGATTGGCAAGTTCTGCTCCATTGCGGGAGGTGTAAGGATACAACTTGGTGGGATTCATAGAACCAACCTAGTGACCACATATCCCTTTAAGGCATTTCCTGAGAAGTGGCCAAGGGAAAAATTCTTAAAGTCGGAGGAGGTCAGGGCTATATCTAAAGGTGATGTAATCATCGGCAATGATGTATGGATTGGCGATGGGGTAACAATCCTATCCGGTGTAACGATAGGGGATGGGGCAGTAGTTGGCGCAATGGCCGTTGTTACAAAGGATGTTGAGCCATATGGCATAGTCGCTGGCAATCCAGCCCGAACAATCGGGAAAAGGTTTGATGATGATACGATACGCAAATTGCTGGAGATAAGGTGGTGGGACTGGCCGATTGGGAAGATAAATGATAATCTGGAAGTCATCTGTAGCAACAGAATTTCTGAGATGCTTCAATTGAAGTAGTTTCTCTTCCGGTGTGTTTCATGCTCAGTGCTTCTGTGCTCTGGCCACACATAGAACGCTGGAGCAGGCAATCCAGGGTGACATTTTAAGGAACATTTGAGATATCAATGTGCCACAAGGATTAAGACGAAAATTAACTCCGTTGCGAGCCGCCAGGAAGGGGAAATCTACCGATAATCCTGCCGCGTGCTCCTTTGAGCCGTAGAAGTCATGCGGCACTGTTTTGATTATCTCGAAACCAGATCGTTTCAGGAAATTCTGGACTTCAGATATCGAATATCTGTACTCTAAAAAATGGTAATACCTCCTCTTTTTCCGAAGCAAAATACGTACTATTCTCTCTGGCAAAATACCTGCCATGGTTCCTGCAGCGGCAAGAAGCGCGCCTCGCTTGGACTTGCCCCAATTTGACCTTAGCGTTTTGAAAGACATACGTAAGGCATTGATAAGAGTTCTGCACGGACGTCTCACGAACCTTCTCATTATGTTGACAGTCGGGACTGATACAAATATCAGCCCATCTGCCTTCAGCACTCTATACGCCTCTTTCAAAGCTGGCAGGGGGCCATCCTCAAAGTGCTCAACCACTCCCATAGATATGTATGCATCGAAGGCGTTATCGGGGTAATGAATATCCAATATGTCCCCGAACTCCACCTGAAGAGACCCATCGAAATCCTTTAACCTGGCAATTGCTATCTCATTATTGTCTATGCCCACGATGTCGTAACCCCGCTGTTTAAGGTAAATCACCCATTTGCCAAACCCGCATCCTCCGTCTATTACTCTGCCTCCCTTAGGTATATAAGCCAGAAATAAATCCTTCGCCGGGGTTTCTAAGTCACAGGCCTCCAATTCCTGTTCTACGGTCCTGGCAGTCCACATACTATCCCAGAGGTCGTTTTCAGGCTCGAAGTCAAAACAGAATTCCTTCTGCACGCTAGGCCCCCTATTGATTTTGGTTTTCCTAATTTAGGACCGGCACACTTGGTTGCTAACGCTAAACGCTATCATTATAATAGAAAGACTTCCTGGTAGCTATCCTTGCAAGGATCTCCGTTTCTTGAGCACTAGCCGGGCCCAGCTATAATGAAGAGGCGTGGGATATCAACGCGGAGATACCCAATCTGGAGATTAAATGGAAGAGGCCACACCTAAAGTCAGTATCATAATCCCACACTATAACCAGGTAGAATGTCTGAAAAG
>Ga0315284_10014173_pt1 | contig 11355 bp, 11 predicted proteins | sample YL17G09_16_MG_FD_203696 | JGI IMG/M metagenome (GOLD analysis project Ga0315284, IMG submission 203696) | Sediment microbial communities from Yellowstone Lake, YNP, Wyoming, USA - YL17G09_16 | ecosystem: Environmental > Aquatic > Freshwater > Lake > Sediment | place: USA: Wyoming | collected... | reverse complement strand
TCTTAATAGTTTTTGATTGTCTAGCAAATTCTAATACCCTAAAAGTTCCTACAACATTAGCAAATACAAAAGCTTCTGGATTAGTAATTGAATTATCTACATGTGTTTCTGCTCCCATATGCAAAACATAGTCTACTTCTCCTATTTCTTTAATTAACCCACAAGGGAAAGGTTGTGTAAAATCAGTAGAAAATAAAGTAACCCTTTCATGCGGATATCCAATTGCATCTCGTAACCTATCAAATCCATTAGCAGCATAGCTTAACCTATCAATACCTACAATTTCCCAATCTGTATTAAGTAGTAGATGTTCTGCTATGTGATGCCCTATGAAACCACATATTCCTGTAATTAAAATTCTTTTCTTCATCTTTTTCTTCTCCTTTAGTCTAATATTTCTTTAATCCAAGCTTCAGGCTTAAATTCATCGTTGGCTCTTTGTTTAGCAGCCATTCCCTTTGCTTCAAGTAATTCTGTAGTCATTTCTTTGACTACTAACCGATGCTCCTCTTTGGTTTCACAAAGCCATCCAGTTTCTTCAGTTACCCTATCAACTACCCCACCCCAATTATCAGCTAATATGGGAAGTCCAGCAGCCATTGCCTCAAGTACTACTCTAGGTCCTTGGTCAGGATATCCAATAGGAAGTGAATACCAGAAAAGATTACCTGTTCCAAGAAACTCTGCAACTTTACGAGCCTCAGAAGTCCTACCTACTTTATAAAATCTATCCCTATATGCATTAGGAATAAAACTAGGACCAGGCAACATAGAAATAGTTACATCATCTCTAGTGGAAAGAACTTTATCTACTTCTTGAAAGAAAGGTTGCTGGGTATCATCTTTAATGTCATCCTTATGCTCAAACTTAGTATTACCTTGAGAACTTATCCTAACTAATCTTAAATTAGTATTGTAATTAGGCTGAATCTTTAGAAACTCTTCTAATTCAGTACAAGGTGGTAATACTTTAGTTTTAACCCCAGGCAATACTTTCAAAAGCTCTCTTTCTTGTATGCTGTTGAGAAACATATACTTATCCCATCCTTTAGTCCATTCAAGCTTTCCAACATTACCCATACGATAATTAAGCATCATTACCTTTTTATCTGCATTTATCCCAGAAAAAGCATCAACTATTGGAGGAAGTCCAAAATCCCAAACAAAGTCATCAGCATACACAAATAGAACATCACAAGCTTCTTTTAGTGTATTATATCCTTCTGATATAATTAACCCCTGTAGATTGTCTTTTATGTAAGTCTTGAATTCAGAACTACTTACAGAATTTCTAAAGGGTATAAACTCTACTGTATGCCCCTCTCTTAATAAAAACTTCATTATAGTACATACTGACCTTGCACAACCTCCCCAACCACGAGCTGTTGAAACTAATTTAATATGCTTTTTGCTCTTAGGAGCTACATTATCAGGTTTAAGGGTACATTGCCCTATTACCTCAGAGTTTTCCTTGCCTTGGTCCTCTGGTATGGGTAAAACAGCATCTTTTATGGCTTCTATGGGAGCCTTCTTTTCAGCTTTTGCCTTAATATAACCCTTTTTTACCCACAAGTGAGCATATTCCCATTTTCCACCCTTAGCAACAAAGTCAAACTTGTCTTTTAGGTAGGTATCTTGCCATAGTAACTCACCTGGTCTAGTAGCATCATGAACAATTACAATATCAGCAATCTGAGAAGCTACTTCAATAGAACGTTGCCTACCGAATATCTTAGCACCATAAGCTCTAGGACCATCAACAAAAGCCAAATCAAACTTAGTATCAATTTCCTTCAAATCCAACTCTTTACCATCCCATAGACGTATATCAGATTTATGGTTAAGTTTTTTAGTAGATTCCATCCACTCTTTATTATTCTCAAAAGTTACAACCTTAAGTTTTAACTCATTAAGTATTATAGTAGATAATCCCGCCCCAAATTCAAGCACCGATTTAACTGAGTAATCATCAATAACTTGTTGAATAAACTGCCAATCTTCCTCAAAAATAGAAGTACTTCCCCAAGACATTACATCTAAAGGAATTTGTGCTCCATCTAAAATAACAGGACGTTTAGGTATAATAGGCTTAAGAATAGGTACTTCAGCTTTCTTATCCTCAGTTTTCTTTGCTTCAGGTTTAGCAACTTCTGGAACTACAACCTTAACTGGAGTAACTACAACCTTAACTGGAGTAGCTACAATATTTTTAAACTGCTTAGGCTTATCAGACACTACACCTTTCTTTAATCTACCACCTATATAATATTGATTTAAAGCTTTAGTTAAGTCTTCAGGAGCTATCATTTCAACACATAAAGGTTCATTTTTAGCATTTACATGCGGACAAGACTTAATATCACAATGCCAACAAGCATTTATTGAGCAAGGATGACAGCCATCGTTAGCTAAATATCTATGCCCATGATATTGAGTAAATGAAACAGGCTCTCTAGCTCCTGCTACTACTAGAGCAGGTTTATACAAAGCTCCTGATAAATGCATAGCAAAACTTACTAAACTTATTGAACCTTCTGCATTTAAGAAAAGTTTATACAAATCCCTAATTCCAGTTTGCTTGTCTTCTGTTTTACCAACATAGTCAACTACATTAGTACCTTGCAATCTTGGGGGATTATCCCCATTTGTTCCTAATTGTACAAAATTAACATCAGGATTTTGATTTATAAACTCTTGCCATTTCTCAAAAGGGTACATTTTGCAACCCCAACCCTTTTCACCACTTACTACAATAAGCCAATAAGGGTCTTTAAACAATCTAGGAGCATCATATTCCTCTCTAGTCATCCAAATATCTCCCCTACTTTCGCCCTGCTCAATATGTATATTCAAAGCCTTCTCAATTGACATACGATACGCATTAGCGAAATGCCAATCAATACGATTAGAAGAATTTGTCAACCCTCCTGGTCCAATCTTCAGCACATTAGTACTACCATTTAAGAAGTCTGCTGGGGTAACATTTTCTAATGTTTTACCCTCAGCATAGAAAGGCTTTAAGGTTCTATCAACATATGGGTTGTTATCCCAAATATGCATAGCAGTAGACATAGTTCCTACTTTAACATCTGGGTAGGCTTTCTTAAAATCCCTTACAGCACAAGTAAACATAAATATATCGCCAATACGCTGACGATTATGAAAAATAATCTCTTTCTTAGGAAATATAGAACTTCCAGTTGGTAAAACTACAACTTCTTTAACTGCACTAATTAGCTCATTAATTACACCAGGACTCTCAATTGGACCATGTGTATGAGTTGCTCCATCCTCAGCATCCTTGGTAACTATTAAATGCGACATTGTTTTTCTGTCCCACTCCTTTACATCTGCATTACAGAAATTACATTTCATCTTCTCTTCTCCTTGTCTTAATACTTCTTATTTAACTTCAAAATTATCTTAGTTATCTTTTCTTTTAATAATTTGCAATTATTTATTACACAATGCCCACCTATTTTACCAGAATCAGCAAACAAAATAGGTCTAACAACATTTGGCATACCTAATTCAGCATAACCTTTATTATATGTAGTATTAAAAGAGTGGTAAACCATCGAAAAATCAGTTTCATATTTTTCACATATCTTTGCTACTTCTTTACAAAAAATTATATTCCATCCATAATAAGTAGTATCTAGTATTTTACCTAACTCAGTATTTTCTGGTTTTCCTGCATAAATCATATGTATCCCAGTTTCTGTAAAATACTCCATTACTTTTTTATTAAAATCTCCACCTAAGTATTTAGCAAAAGTTGTAATACCTTGAGCAATATGAGGATGAATTCCCCTAATTGGAGAATGCCAAATACTATCTAACATAGGGTTTATTTTCCTTATAGTGCCAATTGGAATAGTAGAATGAATAATAGTAAAGAGTGGTTTATATTGCTTAATATATTCTTGGGTATTCTTTACAAAATCTTTACTATAAGGGTAACATATATGCAACCATGCTACTCCTTCAGTTACAAAATCCTCTACATCTTTGATATAAACTGGAGAATAAACTTTAGACAATACTTCTTGTAAAGCTTTTCCAATTTCCCCATTACCAATAATCAAAGTTTCTTCTTTAATCGTCATCTCTACCATCCCTTTCTAATTTGTCCGACAATATATCGGACATCTTCTTCTTCTACATGCATACCTATTGGCAAACTAATATATTTATCTTCAATACTATCTAGAACAGGTAAATTAGTCTGTTTGCCCCCAAAGATTTTATACTTGTCATTTCTAACTTGAACAAGATTAGTTTCTATACCTGCATCAAACAACATTCGAGCAAAATCATCTCTTCTTTCTACTAATACTGTAAATAGCCAATAAAAATTCTCTTTCCCATCAATAATCTTTAGCCCATCAACACCCTTAAGTAATCTTTTATATAACTCAAATAAGCGTTTTCTATAAGTAACAACTTCGCCATAGTGACTTAATCCAACGATACCTAAAGTAGCAGCAAGGTCATTCATCTGCTTCTTCTCCCCAATAAGCTCAATATCAAAACTCATCATACGAGTCCGATATGCTTCCCAAGTATTGGGAATTACCCTTTCTCTATTTATCCCAAACCATCGCATAAGTTTAGCCTTCCTATATTCAAGACTATTATTAAGTACAAGCATACCACCATCACCAGTAGTAACATGCTTAATAGCTTGAAAGGAGCAACAAGTATAATCTCCAGTAAATATACCTAGAGCTTGGCATGCATCAGATACTACTGGAATATGGACTATTCCAACATCTGCTTTAATACCACCAAGATGAACTTGTACTATTGCTTTAGTTTTCTCTGTTATTTTGCTACGGACATCGATAGGGTCTATACAAAGAGTATCTTCTAAGATATCAGCCCAAACAATCTTAACTCCTCTATGTAAAAGAGGAATATTAGTAGCTGAACAAGTAAGGGGAGTAGTAATAACTTCATCGCCTTCTTTTAAACCAATTAAATCATAGGCTATTTCAAGAGCAGATGTCCCAGAATTTAATGAAACAGGGTACTCAACATTAAAAAGTCTTGAGAACTCCTTCTCGAATAAGTTTACTTTTGGACCTTGAGCTATCCATTGTGAACATAATATATTCGATATTTCTTTAGTCGCCTCTTTCGGCACATAGGGTTTGAAAAGGGTTATCATTTTTTAGTTTCATTTATATTTTCAATCACTTTAGGTTTCGAAGGCTTTAACGCTAAGTCTTTTATTTCCTGTAGTGATAATTTAACATCAGAATTAGGGAAATTATTAGTTAAGAAATGGTGTGTAAGCATACCATCCTTAAGAAAAGTAATACCCAATAAATAACCAGTACATGACTTTAACTGCTCTTGTAAATCTTGAAAATCTGTAAAATTCAACTTGTCTTCCATTTGTCTTCCTCCTTTGTCTTCGTCTTTTAATAATCTGTATTCTCTTAACAACCTTATCCTATCTATCATTAATCTGCCCTACTATAAAGGTCAGAATTGTTTTCCTTATACTGATACACTAGAAGAACTTCTACAACTACTAGAACTTGATGATGAATATGAAGTAGTCCTAGTTATATCTCTAGTAAAGTTTATTGTTCCACTATCAGGAGTTCTTACATCACCACTTCCATCTTTATACTGCATATCAAAGAAATATTTACCTAGTAAATTATCCGTTTCAGTTGGTGTCCCACAAGTTAAAGTAGCTTTCCCAAGTGTAGGGTTAGGTAAATTATGAAATTGTTTTCGTATAACGGCAGCTGAATCTAGGTCATCCTCGTTTTTCTTTAGTGTAAACCATATAGTCATACCTGTAAGATTTACAGGTAATCCTGTATCTATATATGTTAATGTTAGTCTAAATATTAAGGAATCACCTCTTTTTGCATTTAAATTCTGGGTATTAGACATTATTTCCCCTTCTTGGTAAAATTACTTAGCAACTCCATTAGCTTTAATTGGTTGCGCAATTAAAACCCTAACATTAATTGCTATTCTACCTTTTTCATTTTCAGAAGTACCAAACTCTACTCGTTGGTCTTTCATAAGTTTGTTTGTATTTTCACTTTTTGCTATTCCAGAAAAATGAATAAATAAATCTTTCGAACCATCATCTGGCTTTATAAATCCATAACCTTTTTCAGTATTAAACCATAAACAAATACCATTCATCATTAGCTCCTTCTTAACTTTTTAAATTTAAGTAGGGGTGGGAGTCAACCACCCCCAGATTTATTTACTGACTTTTAGCCAAACCCAATTAAGGATTAAGCACAATTTGTGATTACGCCCTGGAATGATTCGCAAGTCATCTGAAGAACAGAGAACTCACAAATAATGGTTCTGTATGCTGTTTGCAGTAAAGCTAAATCAATACTGCTAATAGGCATCAAGTCAACCATCTGGACAGCATTTTTAATTGTTACACACTTTAAATAGTGCGGATAGGTCATTTCTGCCTATCTCTACGAGTTCCCTCGCAGAACGGACTATATCTTGTTTGCTACGTTCAATTTTTACTAGAATCCATTCTAACTTAATATGACAACTTATACATAAGGTAATTAGGTTTGCAAGCGAGTTATCTTCTGAAACATTATAACCAACTATATGATGTACGACTACTTTGTGTTTCTTACCACAAAATTGGCATTTATATCCATCTCTTTCTAATGCTTTTTTTCTCATTACGTCCCAGTCAAACCCTCTCGTTTTACTAATACCGCCTTTCCACATAGGATGTTTTTCGCCAGTAAAAGCTAAACCTATTTTATCACAAACATCTTTAGGTCTAACACAACCTGTTAAGGCTTTACTAACAATTCTACCCTGATTAGCTACTCTTATATCAGTATCTTTAGTCAATCCATCATTCCAATTCTTTATTCTACCTTCTTTTATTCCTTTCAATCGTGACTTAGACTGAGACACTGACATAGAGTTTAATTTGGAACTAGTTTCTTTAGTCAACCCTTTATTCCAAGGAATATTACCCTTACTACAAGTTTTAATCCCTTGTAAACCTTTATTCCAAGTAGACTTTCCTCTATGTGAATTAATCATTCGCTGTCTATATTCTGGATTCTTCCATAGTTCTTTTATTGATTCTGAACGTTTTTTATTAAGCAAACCCCCCTGTTTAGTCTCTACGCCTTCTCCTCTCGGAGCTTGGTTCGGTATTGTCTCAATTGAGAGTTTCACCGAGTTTAAGGGATTTATTGACGGCAATGCTTTTTGTTTACCGTCATCGAGGACAGTCTTATCGTCCAAGATAATAATACTTCCATCAACACCAGTATTTTTCAGAAAACGACTGCCGATAATATCCAGCGTTCCGAAAGGAGAAACCCATTTCGTAACGGCAACACCTGCAGGAACATCAGCTAATGCACCAGCACCAGCCTGAAATAACCTGTAATACGAAGATAAAATCAAATCAGAGAACCTTTGATTATCTCTATATGACACGATTATTGCCTGAGGTTTACCACCAACGATGGTGATTTTCCTTAACAGATTACCTATCTGCGTAAGTGTAAAAGCTGCTCCACTTGCAGGTTCGGTATTAGTCACAATCTGCTTTAATAACCCATCAAATTGCAGAGGATTAACAGTACTATCACCATTGATGATAGCCCATTCTTCGATTAACGCTGTGTTAATCATTTTAATCTTTGTTTGCAATTTTTTAACATCAGCATAGGTAGCACCAGCCATCTGGTCAAAGAACGATACAACAATCATATCGCCTAAAGACACATACGGAGCTGATTTATACTTATATGCTGCTTGGGTTGCGTTCGGCAATCCGCCTCTCTCAAAGAAAGCATTTGAAGGAGCCGTTCCTAAGAACAATCCCTCTGTTGCTGACGTTGGAGTTAATTGGTACCATGCATGAGCCTTGCCATTTCCCTGAATCCTGTTCAACCTATTACGAACTGGAGTATCAGTAGGAGCCATAATTGCTAGCTCAGCTTGCAGGTCTTCTCTTACGAGAAGTAAACCATCCACGTCAATACTACCTATTGCTTTCTGGATGTCGCTAATTGCCTTGTCTATTGTCTGCGGATTAAAAAACATTTTATATTAGAATTTCCTCCTTCCATCGAAATTTTTAAAACCTTATCTACTTTCCCTTATTTGGAAAGTTTTTCCTCAAGCATCTGCTTAGCCACACGCTGGCAGAATGCGTCCTCTTCTTTTGTTACATTTATGCCCTTAGCCAGTCTTATCTCTTGGGCTTTATAAATATCCTTAGTTAACTCCTCACTAAATGTGCTTTCTTTCTTTTCTAATTTGACATCTTGGTACTTCTCAACCTTCGCTGCTTTCTCTCCCACTTTTGCATCTTTACGAGGTAAAGGTTGTTTCTCCATCTTCTCTATCCTTGCTTTTAATTCCTTATTCTCTTTAGCTAAAGGTTCAAGAATTGACTTTAACTGTTTAGATAAGAAAATATTCTGAGCACTTTTCTTTACCGTTTTTGCAGGTGCTACTTTTGAACACGCATCTTCAGTTTTAATCGGAGCTTCCGTAGCAACTTTCACATCTGCAATAGCATCAGCGTCTTCTTCTGTTTTAACTGGGGTTTCTTCAGTAGCATTTACTACATCCGAAAGAGCTTCCTCTTCGTAACCCGTATCTTCCTCAATAGGTTGCTCACCTTCAACAGTCTCCTCTTCACCCCCTCCTAAAGCACCTTCAAGTAAAGTAAGAATTCTATCTAGCTTTGCACCTAAATCAGAAGCACCAGCTTCTGCAGGAGCACCCTCTACAGGAACTTTTTCTTCAACAGGAGCAGTAGCAGGTTTGCCACCAAATGGAGGCTTTTTACCCTCTACTGGAGCACCAGAATCTGCATTAACAGGAGCTTTTTCTTCAGCAGCACCCTCAACTGGGATATTACCATCTACTGGTTTACCAGAAGCAGTAGCTACTTGTTCTTGAGCACCATCCCCTTGAATCTCAACTGTCCTTCTATTTGGCTCATGTGTAACAACCACAGAACCTGATTTTTCGACTTTCTTTTCCACAACAACACCTCCTTTTAACTTTAATATGCAATATGGACATTCTGTTTCAACATGTTTTTTACCTAAAACAAGTAAAGCGGTCTCATGTACTCTTTCTTTATCTATATCCGAAATAGGGTCTCCAATAGACTTCCTAATCATGTTAATAGCGTGTACCTTATCAGGTATAGGATAATCCCTTTTTTTGATAAGCGTATCGCCATCTTCAGTAATTTTAATTAAACCAAAAGCAGTATCTGGTAGCTTCTCCAAATCCTCTTTTGTGAGAGTTTTCTTAGCTATAAGTAATGCCTTCTCCATCACTCTTGCAGATTCACCCTTCAATGGGTCTTCTGTAACAGTAATAACATGAACCGAAGAATCTCGTTTGACCGTTTGAAACCTACAATTAGGATTAGCAGGTCTATCAACTAAGGAAATCTCATTTAGATTATACTTAGTTATACGATTTACTGTTTTACCTGAAACCTTATCCATCTCAACTCTTTGGTCCAACTTATCCCCACCAATTGAGAACCCTTTATATACTCCCTCCTTGCACTTCATCCACGCAGCGTCATCTATTATCTTTGCCCCGATATAAAGCTCTTGAGAATTATCCCGTAGCTCAAGAATAGGAGCAGTACCAACTGCGCTAGGTTTGTGCATCTCTCGTATATTACGCCAATTAGAATAATCAGCAACAGCAGCTTTCGTAGCCTCATAATCAACAATCTCATTCTGATTATCAAGCTTTGAGCAAGTTGCTATACCATAAACCATTCTCATTTCAGAATCAACTTTTGATATTGGTATAAACAAGTTTAACGCTATATCTAACATAGTATTCCTCCGTTTTTAATTTCTTTTATTTCTTTACTAGTAATCATTTCTATTTTAATATCTGGATGAAAGATAGACATTTCTTTCATCTTTTGTAATGATACAGTATCTACGTATCCTTTTACTTCAATAAACTTATCTTCTTTTACTAAATAGAAGTCAGGTAAGAAAGTTTTAGCATCAAGTATAAACCTTTTATACTCATACCTAAAATCTACTTGTTTAGCTAACAAATAAGTAGCAAATATAACCTCATAAGAGCTACGTAAATAAACTATCCCTTGATTAGGTACTTCAAAATAAAATCTTTTACCTTTTCTATGTGCGGGAGGCTTTCCGTATCTTATAGATTTTACACCAGTATATTTTCCCTTTAAACTTATACTTACATTTCTCCTATGTTCCACAGTTTGTGGTCCTTTTTTTATACCCCTTTGGGACTTTCCTATATTCTCTTTCCATTCTTTAGAAAATGGCATACGTTTTCTACCCTTTAACGTAATACTTCTTTTTATATTAGACACATCTGAAACAACTCGCCAATAACGCTTTTTGCCTCTATGGTTATGACCACTAATATAAGTTTTATTGCATTCTTGTCCACAACCGCATTTACAAAGCATTTTTCTCTATCCTTTGTCTATTATATTTTTGTAGTTTTTCTATAAACTTCTTTACTCGTTTAGGTAACTTCTTGCCCTTAGGAGTTTTTGACTCAAACTCTTCAGCCATCTTAGGGTCATTAGCATACATAAATGCTCTTTGAGCTTGACTAACAAATGGCATTTGCCACCTCTTTTTGTTTAAAGTTCTTATGCTTTATACAAGCATCACAAAGCGTTTCAGAACCTCCGTGATACTTATTAGTTGCACATTCCATACAAGGATTAGTTATACTTTCATTTTTATTGGGTAGTAAGAATATTCTACCAGAGTCCTTGAGTTGAACACTAGGGTCAGTAACTTTACCCTCAAAGTAATTACCCCCATCAGCATGAACTACAAAGGTATCTTTACCAGTACGTTCAAACTTCTTAGGGTCTGGAACACCTTGTCTATTCTTATTACTTTTGTCTAATCCTGTTCTATTTAACATAACTCAACCTTTCTTCTTTAGAAACTAGACGAAGAACTACTACTTCTACAGCTAGAAGAACTTGAAGAACTTCTACAGGAACTAGAAGAACTTGAAGAACTGCTAGAACTTGAGCTTCTGCAAGAGCTAGAGCTAGAGCTTCTCGAAGAAGAACTAGACGAACTAAAGTTTCTTGAAGATGAGCTACTTGAAGAACTACTAGAACTACTACGACAAGATGAACTAGAAGAACTAGAACTACTTAAACTAGAAGAACTGGAACTAGAACTAGAACTTAAACTAGAAGAGCTACTAGAACTAGAGCTTTGAGACGAACTAGAACTTGAACTAGAGCTAGAACTTCTACAAGAACTACTAGAACTTTGAGACGAACTAGAACTTGAACTAGAGCTAGAACTT
>Ga0315284_10014171_pt1 | contig 11355 bp, 10 predicted proteins | sample YL17G09_16_MG_FD_203696 | JGI IMG/M metagenome (GOLD analysis project Ga0315284, IMG submission 203696) | Sediment microbial communities from Yellowstone Lake, YNP, Wyoming, USA - YL17G09_16 | ecosystem: Environmental > Aquatic > Freshwater > Lake > Sediment | place: USA: Wyoming | collected... | reverse complement strand
CGCGTATCGAGGTGCAGGTGGAGCCGCACGAGTGGGAGGTGTTCAGGCCAGTCAACCGGGACCGCGGCGATGCCCTTCTGGCCATGATGTGGACTCCCGACGCTCCACCGAGGTGGTAGCCTCCAGGTCGCCTGGGGCGCGGTACAGAGGACAGGCCCCTTCGCAGTTTGACCAATGCATTGGGGGGGCTCATGGAAGGGTACATGAAGGCTAGTCGCGCTCGCTGCTACGAGTGGGTGGGTATCCACGTCCCGTCGACGTTCTACGACGTCGACGGCTTCAAGGCAGGACATATCTCGCTATCGCCCGTTGAGCGGCAGGAACTCGGGGACGTGACCGGCCGCTCTCTGCTCGATCTGCAGTGTCACTTCGGCCTCGATACCCTATCCTGGGCGCGTTTGGGCGCTCGGGTTAAAGCGGTAGACTTCTCGCCGGCGGCCATCGAAGCAGCGCGTGGACTCGCGTCCGATCTTGGAATCGATGCCCGGTTCATCGAGGGTATACTTCTGAGGCCGAGAGAACGATCCCGGACGCGCTGACGTTTGCCCGAGGAGCGACAAGCGAGAGCGTCCGACGTAGCCTCGCGAGGAGGGACAAGTGTCGACCGGCTCGAACACTATATCTCGGAATACCGTAATCGTTAGACGGCTGCTAGCTGAGCACGGCCAGAGCACGTTCGCCCGCTATCTCCCTCTCAGCGCCGAAATGGTGAGCGATATCAAGAGGACCGTCAAAGTAATCTTCGACGCGATTGGTGGCGCCTCCCTGATAAAGTCGAGCGGTGACGTCTATGTCAAGCCTAACGGAGTCGGCCCCCAGCCCTACTCCTACACCAGGCCGGAAGTCTTGGAAGCCGTCATCAGGTACTGGTACGATGCCGGCGCTCGCAAAGTCTATGTGCTCGAAAACAGCACTCAGGGCGCCTTGACCAGGACGGTCTTCGAAATGACCGGGTACAGGGAGGTCTGCAAGCGTTCCGGCGCGCAGTGCGTGTATCTGGACGAGGACAAGACGACACCTCACCCATTCTCCGGCAAAGGGCCGGCCGGCGAGGGCGATCCCAGGGGCTACGAACTCACCTCTTTCGGCATGCCCAGGATCGTCGCCGAGAGGCTGATCGAGGGGAAAGACCAAAACCTCTACGTCAGCATCCCGAAGCTCAAGACTCACTCAATGACGGTGGTGACGCTGGGCATCAAGAACCAGTGGGGATTGGTTCCCCACAGCGACCGCATCGTCGACCATAACTACAACCTCCACAGCAAGCTGGTCGACGTGCTCACCCTCGTGCAACCCGACGTCACGCTCATAGAGGGCGTGGAAGGAACCATCTACGGCCATTACCCGCCTCTGGCCCTCGCCGACAAATGTGTAAGGCCCTTCAGAGTCCTGATCGGAGGACTCAACGTCGTCGCGACGGATGTCGTAGGCGCGAAGGTGTTTGGCCTGGAGATCGACGACGTGCCCCACCTCAAGCTCGCCGTAGAGCGAGGGCTGGGCGGTGGCATCGAGAAGCTGCAGGACGTATCGATAGCGGGGGACTTCGATGACGCTGAGAACATGGATCTCCTGAACGAGTTGTCGGAGTTCGGCGGCAAGTACCCACATAGCCTCTATCCCGCGTTTCCGGAGGACGTTGCCGTAATCATCGGCAAAGAAATGGCCTGCACGGACGGCTGCCTCAATGCCTCCCTATCGGGCGTTCAGCTCATGTCGCTCGATAGCGGTGGGAAGGGCGGCTGGACGTTAGTGGTAGGCAAAGGCTTTGACGGTGATGAGATTGAGAAGCTAACGGGGCCTGTCCTGGTGGCGGGAGGCTGCGCGGTCAGGGAAGTAGGCGATGGGCTGGTAGCACGGCTGGGAAGAAAGAGGGTCTACCTGGTCGATGGTTGTTGCGAACTCACCGGCACTTCGGAAGCTCTATGTCATCTGATGCAGGTCGATCCCTTCCGCCTTGGCAGCAGCGCGCGCCGTTTGAGCATGTTGAAGGGGCTTGAAATAATGGTCAGGGCGAAACTAAACGGCTCTCATGGACGGCAGATCAACGCGCTCAGCAAGGTCATCAAGAGAAGGTAAGCGGGAAGTGACGCAGATGAAACGGTTCTTAGAAACCTATAACGGACGTCCGTTTGACCTGATTGTCGTCGGTGGCGGTATTTCCGGCGCCGCCGTCGCCTACGACGCAGCCTCTCGTGGTCTGTCCGTCGCCCTTGTCGAGAAGCAGGACTTCGGCTGTGCCACATCCGCCGCCACATCCAAGCTCATCCACGGCGGTTTCCGGTACCTGGCGAACCTCGAGTTCGGCGTGGTGAGGGAGTCGTTGAGCGAGCGCCGGACGATGTCGAATATCGCCCCCAATTTCGTGTACCCGCAGCCCGTCATGCTCACCATCTACGGCAGCAAGCTCTCCGACAACACCAAGGTCATCAAAACCGGAATGACTTTGTACCACACGCTCTCCCTGGACAAGCGCTCCACATGGGACAAGAGCAAGAAGATCCCTCGATTCAAGATGCTGAAGCCCAAGGAGGTGCTGCAGCTCGAACCGAACGTGCGCGCCGAAGGCCTACGCGGCGCCGGTCTTATCTATGACTGCCTCAGCCTATGCCCTGAGCGGTTGACTCTTGCATTCGTCAGGTCCGCCGTAAAACACGGCGCCCAGGTGTCGAACTACGCGAAAGTGGAAGGTTTTCTTTTCTCGGGCAGCGGCAGAATCGGCGGCGTGAAGGTCCGGGACATCATCAGGGGCAAGGACGTCGAGATAACGGGCAGCCTCGTCGTCAACTGCGGCGGACCATGGGCTGATATCATCCTCGGCCTCCTCCACAAGAAGGGCGGTGCCACTCACGTGCGACGCTCCGAGGGCATCCACGTAATCACCCGCAAACTCATCGGCGAGCACATGGTATCGAGCGCGTCCAAGCGTGGCGGGCACTTCTTTCTGATACCCTGGCGGAACCATTCGCTTATCGGCACAATCGATAAGGAGTACGTTGGCGACCCCGACGACTACCACGTGACACGCGCGGCCATCGAAGAGCTTCTCGAAGACGTCAACGGCGGCTTCGGCCACGAGCCCATCAGGTATGAGGACGTCAAGTACGCCTACGGCGGTCTGAGACCACTGGTGGAGGACCAGACCAAGGGGACGTACGAGTCGTCTCGGAAGTACGAGATCTACGACAACGCCAAGGAGGGGTTCGACGGACTGATCACGGTCGCCGGCGGAAAGTACACGACCAGCAGAAGCCTGGCCGAGAACGTGATGGAGGTCGTCGCCAAGAAGCTGGGGCGGAACCTCGGCAAATGCACGACGGCAAAGCGCCATCTGGCCGGTTGCGAGATAAAGGACATCAACGCGTTCATCGAGGGGATTAAGAGCGAGAACGACGACCTCGAAGCGAGGAGTTTCGACTGGTTGGGCGGGCACTACGGGACCGAGTATCAGCGGGTGATCGATCTCGCCCGGACGAAGAGGTCGCTGGCTGAGCCGCTCGACGCGGACGGGGAGATTCTCGCGCAGGCTGTGTATGCGATCAGGGAGGAGATGGCCCTGACGTTGAAGGACGTCTTCTTCCGGCGGACCGGCCTCGGGACGCTGGGCGACCCGGGCGACGATGTCATCCACAAGGTGGCGGACCTGGTCGCGGCCGAGCTCGGCTGGGACGAGGATCGGAAAGATAAAGAGATCCAGCAGGTGAAGCAGGCCATGCAAGTGCCCGCCTGATTCGAGGAAGGCATTGCCAGAGGGAAGTCAAATGAGCGAATCCGGGAAGTTTCAACCTGAGTGGCGCGAGGACGTGCCGGCGGCAGGGACGTACAGGTCGATCTTCAAGCTCGACCCCAACAAGTTTAAGCACCCCAGCGCATCCTGGTATGAAATGTTCAAGCGCGAGTTCGGGATGACCGACGACGACTTCCGCACGCCGCGGCCGGGCGGCGACGAACAGGTCGTTGTTAGCCGGAAGAGCGCCTTGAGCGACGACCAGGTGAACGCCTTCCGCAACATCGTCGGCGCGGAGAACGTATCGACCGACGACTACAGCAGGGTCAAGTACGGCCACGGCAAGTCGGTCGATGAGGACCTCGCCCTTCGAAAGGGTATCGCCGAGGAAGTGCCGGATCTGGTAGTCCATCCGAGGAACAAGGAAGACGTCGTCAAGGTCGTCGAGTACTGCAACGCCCAGCGTATCCCCATAATCACGTGGAGTGCGGGGTCGGGTGTTGTGTTTGGCACTCGCGCGAGCAAGGGCGGCATCTCCTTGGTCTTGAAGACTCATATGAACAAGCTGCTGGCGGTCAATGAGTTGAACCAAACCGCCGTTGTTCAGCCGGGACTGATGGGGCCGGACTACGAAGAGGCGCTCAACAACGCGCCCCAACTGTTCGGCACCAGTCGCGGCTACACCTGCGGGCATTTCCCGCAGTCGTTCGAACTGGCGTCGGTTGGGGGGTGGATCGCGGCCTCCGGCTCCGGTCAGGCCTCCACGTACTACGGCGATGCTCACAACCTCGTCATGGGCGCCGAATACGTGACTCCTGCGGGCATCATCAAGACTCGCGACATACCCGGGATGGCCACAGGCCCGCGGGTGAACGACGTGATGAAGGGCAGTGAAGGCGCGTTCGGGGTCATGGTTGAGGCGACTCTCAAGGTCTTCCGCCACATGCCCGAGAATCGTCAGCGATTCTCTTTTATCTTCAAGTCGTGGGATGGGGCAGTCGAAGCGTCTCGCGAGATCATGCAGGGCGAGTTCGGGCTGCCCGCCGTCTTCAGGTTGTCGGACCCTGAGGAAACCGAGATCGGCTTCAAGCTTCAGGGGATAAGCGACTCCGTAATCGACAAGGGCATGAAAGTCCGCGGGTTCAAGCCGATGCAGCGTTGCCTTCTGATTGCCACCGTCGAGGGAGAGAAGGGACAGGCGGAGCACGTCCGGAAGATGGCGGCCCGAATTATTCGCAAGCAGCGGGCGATGTCGCTGACGGGAATTGCGGTGGAGCGGTGGGAGCGCGGACGCTACGCCGACGTCCACATGCGCGACGATCTCTTCGACTACGGCATCATAATCGACACGCTGGAGACGGGCGTCACCTGGAATAAACTGCAGCACGTGTACGAGGGTGTCCGCGCATTCGCGAAGCAGCGGCCGCAGACGCTGTGCCTGACTCACTGCTCGCACTTCTATCCCCAGGGGACCAACCTGTATTTCATCTTCATCCTCCGGCCCGATAGCGACGAGGAGTTCTTCCAGTTCCGAAGCGGCGCGATGGACAAGATGGTCGAGTGCGGTGGGTCGATAAGCCATCACCACGGGATCGGCAAGATGTTCGCACCGTGGATGGAGACGTATCTCGGCAAAGAGCAACTGGAAGTGCTGCGAGCGCTGAAACGGCACTTCGATCCCAACAACATCATGAATCCCGGTGGGACGCTGGCACTCGACTGACACAGAACACCGATGAGCGGGCGGAAGTTCAAGGCGCTGTTTCTCGAAGAGGAAGAGGATTCCTGGCAATGAGACGCTTTAGACAGCAATCGGAGTTGATCCTTTCGATCGACGCTGGCACGCAATCGATCCGCGCGGCTCTCGTGGACCTCTCGGGTCGCATTCACCACCTTGTCAAGACCCCCATCGAGCCGTACTTCTCCGAGCGCCCTGGATGGGCCGAACAGCAGCCGGAGTACTACTGGCAGATGCTGTGCGAGACTTGCCGCAAGCTGCTCGAGACGGCGGGCGACGCAAAAGGCAGCCTCGTCGCGGTGACCCTGACGACTCAGCGCGGGACCTACATAAACGTCGACCGGCAGGGTAAGGCGCTGCGGCCGGCGATTCTCTGGCTGGATATAAGGAAAGCGAGCACCAAGGGGATTCTGGAGCCCGCGCTCATCCCCTTCCTCAAGACCGCCAAGCTGTATGACCTCGTGAACTACGCCGTGCAGTACTGCAGATCGAACTGGATCAGACAGAATCAGCCGGATATCTGGGAGAAGACGCACAAGTTCCTCGGCGTGTCCGGCTACCTGACACATCGACTGACCGGCGAGTTCAGGGACTCAGCGGGAGGCATCGTCGGCACGATGCCTTTCGACGTGAAGACGTTCAACTGGGCGGGCAAAGAAGAATTGACTTGGAAGCTGTTCCCGATGGAGGAAGAGAAGCTTCCGGAGCTGGTGAATCCGGGCGATTTGCTGGGACATGTCACGGAGGAGGCAGCGAAAGACACGAGCATCCCCAAGGGTCTTCCTCTGATAGCGGCTTCGAACGATAAGGCGTGCGAGATACTGGGCGCCGGCTGTCTCACCCCTGAAACAGCTTGCATCAGCTTCGGCACCATCGCAACGGTCAATACCCAAAACAAGGAGTACGTCGAGCTTCGACCTTTGATGGCGCCCTACGCGTCGGCGATTCCATTGCAGTTCTATTCGGAGGTCGGTGTAACGAGAGGCTTCTGGATGGTCTCGTGGTTTAAGCAAGAGTTCGGTCTGCAGGAGAGGCTCCTGGCGACGCAGGGGGAGGCCCAACCCGAAGAGCTGTTTGAGGAGCTCATACGTGACGTGCCGCCCGGATCGATGGGCCTCGTGCTCCAGCCGTACTGGACGCCGGGCCCGGAGCTGGCCACCTATGCGAAGGGGTCGATCATCGGCTTCGGCGACATCCACACGCGGGCGCACCTTTACCGCGCGATCATCGAAGGGCTCCTCTTCGCTCTTAAAGAGGGGGCGCAACTGACGGAGGAGAAGAACGGCGTAGCGATCACGCAGGTCAGAGCCTCGGGCGGAGGTTCCCAGAGCGACACGGTCATGCAGATCACTGCCGATGTTTTCGGGCTGCCCGCGCAGAGGCCCCACACGCACGAGACGTCGGTGGTCGGCGCGGCTATAGACGCGGCGGTCGGGCTGAAGTACTTCTCGGATTTCGAGCAGGCGGTCGCCGCGATGACCACCATTCGCGACGTCTTCGAGCCGATCAAGGACAACGTCGAGATCTACGACAGGCTGTACGAGCGGGTCTACTTGAAGATGTATAAGAAGCTTCTCCCTCTGTTCAGGGAGATTCAGAGGATCACCGGCTACCCGGAATTGTAGAGGACACGGCGTTCAGGATGTCGCTTCGCCTTCGGAGAGACGCTTGGAGGGCCGTGAGGGATTCGAACCCTCGACTCCCGATCATGAAGTGGCGAGCCTTTCCGCCACACTCGACGCCTTTCGCCGAGAATGGCGGCGCAATTTACTCTTGACAGGGGCTGCTCTCATCCTGTGGGGTGCGAAAACTCCATCCGTATCTGTGGGGCTCAGGCCTCCAGCGGCCCCGGGCGCGGTTGGCAATACGGAGCGCCGATCCCTTAGCGGAGGCCTCCGACCCTATGCGTGATGGGCAGATGCTCCACAAGCTGAGGTTTCGGTGGGCGGTCTGGGCTCTGCCGCGTCGGGGTGGGCTGAGTGACTTCGTCTCCGCGGTAGACGTTGCGGCGCTCCCGCTCCCGCTCCCGATCCATCTACGCGTAGCCGATTTTCGGCGAGAGGAGGATGTCGCTGGGGACGAACGTGCCGCTGCCCCTCGCGACCTCCTTGCCGTCGGAATCGACTAGCTGCGACTCCGCGACGTAGAGGCGTCGCGAGCGATGCACGACCTTGCCCACGCCAGGGGGTTTGCGCTCCTCTGCCGGCATTCGGTGGTCCCGGTTTGCCACTCGCCGCTCCCCCAGATACGGATGGAGTTTCGGCACCCCACAGGTATATCCTGATCGTAATCCATGAAGCAGGACATCACCGGTCTAGACGCAGGGGAAGGCTATCCGAGAGACTATGTAGCAGCCACAGAAAGGGAGGCATAGCGATGGCAGGCGATGCAGCGAAAAGGGCGTTGTCGCGGCGGCGGTTCTTGAGGGGCACGCTCGCGGCGGGAGGGGCTGCAGCCGCCGTGGCCATCGGGTGCGGTGGCGGTGGCAAGGAAGAGATGGCGCCGACGCCGACGAAAGGCAGTGAGGGAGGGCCAGCCGTTATGACCCCCATCGACCAGCAGACACAGAGGCGCCGCGGCACAGGCCTTATTGCTCACGACCCGGAGAGAGCCTTCCAAGGATACACCCTGTTCACCCCCCAGATGAAGGGCGGACCGCCCCTGCTGATTGACATGGAAGGCAAGGTGGTCCACGAGTGGCGGACGCCGCTGCCGGCTTGGCACGCATATCTCTTGCCGAACGGGAATCTTCTGGCCCTTTGTCGACCACCGGAGTCGATCAGGCCGTTTCCCGTCTGGCAGCTGTTCGGGCTGGGCGCCGTGATGGAGGTAGACTGGGAGGGGAACGTGCAATGGGAGCTACGGCACCCGTACCACCACCACGATGCTCGCTTGATGTCGAACGGCAACATCCTGATGCTGTGCATAGAGGAGGTGCCCCGCGAGCTTGCAGAGAAGGTAAAGGGGGGAGTGCCTGGCAGCGATCAGGAAGGAGTAATGTGGTCGGACAAGGTTGTCGAGATGACCAAGGAAAGCGAGGTGGTCTGGGAGTGGCATGCCTGGCAGCATCTTGACCCGGAAGTCGACCGCATCACGCCTCAGGACTGGCGCGAGGAGTGGACCCATGCGAACACTGCCGAGGAGCTTCCCGACGGCGATGTCCTGGTTAGCTTCCGTAACATCAGCACCATCGCCATCATCGAGCGGCGGACGGGCAGTTTGCGCTGGCGCCTGGGGCCGGAGGTGCTCGCACAGCAGCACCATCCGAACCTCCTGCCGAATGGCAATATCCTCGTCTTCGACAACGGCACGCACCACGCGAACAGCCCCTTTACGGTCTCACGGGTGCTGGAGATCGACCCGGCGACTAAACAGATCGTGTGGCGCTACCAGGACCGTCCAATATTCAACTTCTACAGTCCTTACGAGGGAGGCGCTCAGCGGCTTGGCAACGGCAACACCCTTATCTGCGAAGGAGTGTACGGCCGGCTGTTCGAGGTGACACCCGAAGGAGAGGTTGTCTGGGAGTACATCAACCCCTACTTCGGAGAGTCCGACCTCTTGGGCGAAAACAACTGGGTGTTCCGAGCGTTCCGCTACCCGCGAGAGGTCATCGACCGGGCCTCCGGGGGCCGTGTCAGGCCTGCCGCTACCCGATAGAGCCCGGGCGCTGGGGGGTGCCAATGCTCCATCCGTATCTGGGAGAGCGGCGAATGGCAAACCAGGACCGCCGAATGCCGGCAGAGAGCGGGAAACGGGGCCCGAACCCGCGACCCGGGCGAGGACGATCTGAAACGCGGCGCGGCGCGAACCACAACTGAGGAGCAAGACCATGTCAGAGATGTTCGTCGATTCCCTCAAGAGACGGATCACTGCAATGAACACGCTGTGGCAGCGCGCCGCCGGCGACATGACGCTCGAGCAGGTAAACCACTGCGAGCGAGAGGGAGTGCTGCCCATCGCCTTCAGTTTCTCTCACTTCATGAAATCGCAGGACTTCTCGATCAGTGCCTGGTTTCTGGGGGAGCGGCCCCTCTGGGTGCAGGGCGGCTGGTTGGAGAAGGTGGGAGTGAACGTCGATGCCCTTGGCAGAGAGGAAACGGTGGAAGAGATGCAGCACATCCGCTTTACCGACTTCGATGCCTGGAAGGCGTACCAGGCGGCGGTCGTCCGTCGGACCGATAGGGTCCTCGAAACGCTGGATGAGCCGCTTCTGGCAGAGGTGGTGATGCCCGCGCTCCCCCCAAACATGCAGAACATATTCTGCGGTCTAGTGATCCCCCCGGGCGGGCCGTTGCGCAAGCTGGAGGTGCTGGAGTGCTTCGTCTACCAGCACGGTCTTCGCCACATGGGAGAGATTGAGCACGGGCGCGCGCTGGTCGGACTGAGAGGAATGACGAGCTAGATGTCGGCTGCGGAGAATCCGCCCGCATATGCGGGGCTTCCGGAAGGGTGTCTAACCCTGTTCGAGGATGGCCCGTATCTCGGCTGCGTAGGCCTCACTCTCCTCGTCGTCGGTGACCAACTCGATCTCCTCCGGCGAGCTGACCCCTAGCCCCAGCTCAACAGCCCGCGCGATCTGCCCCTGCTGGAAGATGGGCCCCTGGCTGACCTCAGGAGTCGTGCCCCAGCGACGGAGCAGGGCCACGCCCACGGCGTCCATCGCCACGCGGTCGGTTCCCGCCAAGAATACCTGTGTATCGACTCTAGTACCCTCGTACGGCCCTCCGGTCGTGAAGGCCACCAGGCCATCCATCACGATCAGCTTCGGCTCGTAGGCCGTGTTGATCTCAGCGACCATGTAGCGCAGGTTCGGGCTCTGCCCTCCAGGCTCGAGGTGCAGATCGCCCATGTAGTTGTGGGACTGGCCCGGCAACTGGATCGGCACGAACCCCACCGCCAGCTTTAGAGAGAGGGTAAAGTGGCCCAAGAAATGTGTCTTCAGGTTGCAGGTCGAGACCACCGAATCGACCTCTGAGAGGACACGGGGTACGTAGAATCCTTCCGGCCAGTGGCTGCCCTCGAAGTCCACCTTCCGCCAGCCGTCGATGTCCAGGTCATCGAAGTCGAGGGTCTCGAAGCCCATCTCCCTCGCCATTTCGTGGATGCCGAATACCGCCATGATCTGCTTCGCGGGCTGCCTGCCCTGGCCACCGAAGCCACTTCGCTCGCCAAGCGTGATCTGCGTTGCGCCCGAATCCTTGACAGCCTCCATCACAGCGCGAAGCGTGTCCGGGTGGGTTGACGCCGGCGAAGGGTCTGCGGTGTTGAGGTTCGGCTTGACGAGCACCCGGGAGCCACTCAGACCGTTGGGCTTCAGCAGATTGACGGCGCGGTGAACCCCGTCTCGGCGAGTCTGCGCTTTGACGAATGAGATCTTTGACACCCGCGCCTCGCTTTCTGCGGTGGCAGTCGCCGCTGCCGTCGGCGAGAGGGCCATCGGTGGAGTCCCCGTCGGTGATATCTCCTCTCCGGAGTCCGGAGCGCATGCGGCGACCAAAGGACCGGCGGCACACGCCGCGCCCAGCGCAGCCATCCCGCGGAGGAAGGCCCTTCGGCTCAGACCGCCACGTTCTGTGTTCCCTCTAGACATAGCCTCTCTATTCAGGATAACACGATAGTCCGTCGGGACGCACAGTGACATCGTCGCGCTTGGCCTGTGGGGCGCCAAAACTCCAACCGTATCTGTGGAAGTCTCGCGCTCAGTCGCACCTGCGCAGTGAGTAGCACAAAGCGCCGATCCCGGAACGATAGTTGCTGAACCTCTGCGTGATAGGCACATGCTCTGCAGTTTCGCCATCGGCCGTTCCTGATCGCAGTCCCCCTGCTCAAACCGCGGCATCCCGAGCGTGAGTCATCAGTCTGAGCCGACGGGCTGTGTGAGATATTGGGA
>Ga0315284_10014169_pt1 | contig 11357 bp, 8 predicted proteins | sample YL17G09_16_MG_FD_203696 | JGI IMG/M metagenome (GOLD analysis project Ga0315284, IMG submission 203696) | Sediment microbial communities from Yellowstone Lake, YNP, Wyoming, USA - YL17G09_16 | ecosystem: Environmental > Aquatic > Freshwater > Lake > Sediment | place: USA: Wyoming | collected... | reverse complement strand
CTCGGGCGGACGCCCTTCGCCCCGCAATCCCCCAGCCGCGGCCATTTGCCCCACGCCAGGCTTCCTACCGCCGTGCCCGCCAAGTGGGATCATCTCTGAGGAAGCCGGGAGACTAGGAGGGGAGCGCGAAGCTTCTGCTGAGCTGCTTTCCGGGCGTCAACACAAGCTCAGCAGTCCGCCGCGGCGGACGCGCACTCCGAAGGTTCCGTCCTCACATCATCACGCGGCGAGATCGCCTACCTCCTCAGCCGCCATATCAGACCGCCCAGGCCACCGACGCCGCTGAGCAGCGCGAGCAGGCCGGAAGGCTCGGGGACTGGATCCGGGGTGTAATGCCACAGCATCGCCTCGCTGCGATTCAGCGATGTGTTGTTAGCGTAGCCAGCCACCCAAACATCGCCGGCCGACACATAGACGCTTTCGGCGCAGGAGTCTGCGTACACGCCGGGCAGAAACGCGTGCAGGTCCACCCAGCTTTCGGCTGTCCCGGCCCACAGGGCGGCGTGGCCCGTGCCGGCTACGTCGGCGCACCCCACCTGCCGGCCGCCGCAGACGCCGCGGGCGTCTGACCATATCGCCCCGGACGGGTTGAGGTCCACCCAGCTTCCAGCAGTCCCGGTCCACAAGGCGGCGTGATCCCAGCCGCCAAAGTTGGCCCACCCCACCTGCTGGCCGCCGGAAACGCCCCTGGCAGACGACTCCCACGCCCCCGCAGGGTGGAGGTCCATCCAGCTTGCGGCAGTCCCGTTCCACAGGGCGGCGTGATACACGCTGCCAATCATGGCTTCCCCCACCTGCTGGCCGCCCGAGACGCCCCTGGCGGACGACTCCCACGCCCCCGCAGGGTGGAGGTCCACCCAGCTTGCGGCAGACCCGTTCCACAGGCCGGCGTGAGTGTCGCCGCCAATGTAGGCCGACCCCACCTGCTGGCCGCCGCAGACGCCGCGGGCGTCTGACCATGTCGCCCCCGCAGGGTTGAGGTCCACCCAGCTTGCGGCAGTCCCGCTCCACAGCCCGGCGTGCTCGGCGTCGCCAATCCGGGCATACCCCACCTGCTGGCCGCCGGAGACGCCATGGGTATACGACTCCACCGCCCCTGCAGGGCCTAGGTCCACCCAGCTTCCGGCAGTCCCGCTCCACACGCTGGCGCGAGCTCCAGTCATGCCGCCAACGTAGGCATACCCCACCTGCTGGCCGCCGGAGACGCCAAGGGCATACGAACTTGACGCCCCTGCAGGGCTGAGGCTTGCGACCGTCCACCCGGCAAACGCAGAGCCGCCGACCATGCACAGCAGCATAATCGCTGCAGTTGATGTGAATGCCTTTTTCATCCTATCTCCTCCAGGGCTCTGTGGCTAGCCTTGCGTCGTCTGAAAGCGAGAAGCGGTGTCAGCAACGTACCCAGTGCGACAAGCGAAGACGGCTCGGGGACGGGGTCGGCGGTGTAATGCCAAAGCATCGCCTCGTTGTGGCCTGGCGACGTGCTGTAGGCCCAGCCTGCAACCCAGGTCTCGCCGGCAGACACATCGACACTCTCGGCATAGGATCGTGAGTATACGCCGGCGGGCAGAAGGGCATGCAGGTCCACCCAGCTTTCGGCAGTCCCGCTCCACATACCGGCGTGATCGGCGCCGTCAAAGCCGGCGTACCCCACCTGCTCCCCGCCAGAGACGCCAAGGGCTACAGAACCTGCCGACCCTGCGGGGTCGAGGTCCACCCAACTCTGAGCAGTCCCGCTCCACAGCCCGGCGTGATCGGCACCGCCAATCACGGCCTGCCCCACCTGCTGGCCGCCGGAAACGCCCCAGGCCCACGACCGTTCCGCCCCTGCGGGGTCGAGGTCCACCCAGCTTTCGGCAGTCCCGCTCCACAGCCCGGCGTGATCGTAGCCGCCGATCTGGGCCCACCCCACCTGCTGCTCACCAGAGACGTCATTGGCCCGCGAATAATACGCCTCTGCAGGATTAAGGTCCACCCAGCTTCCGGCAGTCCCGCTCCACAGGCCGGCGTGATCCACACCGCTAATGGTGGCATGCCCCACCTGCTTATCGCCGGAGACGTCCATGGCCACCGACTCTGTCGCCCCTGTAGGGCTAAGGTCCACCCAGCTTTCGGCAGTCCCGCTCCACATGCTGGCGTGAGCGACGTTGCCAATCAGAGCATACCCCACCTGCTGGCTGCCGGAGACGCCATAGGCATACGAGACTGTCGCCCCCAAGGGGTGGAGGTCCACCCAGCTTTCGGCAGTCCCGCTCCACAGCCCGGCGTGATCGGCACCGCCAACAGAGGCAATACCCGCCTGCTGGCTACCGGAGACGTCGATGGCATACGAACCCGCCGCCCCCGCAGGGGTGAGGTTTACGACCGTCCACCCGGCAAACGCAGAGCCGCCGACCATGCACAGCAGCACAATCGCTGCCGCTACTGCGAAAAATCGTCTCATGTTAGCCCTCCAAAGTTAGAGCCGCGCGCCTCATCCTGATGATATGCAAGAATCATGCCACTCACCCCCTCCGTAGATATGCGAGTGGATGCTTTCCAACATTTGGCTTCACTGAGCGTGCGGCCGCTGACAGACTGGCAATAGTACAACTAGACAGGCGGCGGGTTCGACCTCCAGCAACACCCGCTACTCCAGTTCCATCCGTGTTGGATGGCGTTCCCTTGGCGTTCTTGGCGGTTAGGTGTCCGGGGAGGCGGGCCGCGAAGGGCGGCTCACCGTGTCGCCGCGTCCACGCACGCGAGTTTCAGTCCTTTGGGGTCTACGGTCACCGGGGTGTCCTGGGCGGAGTGGAGGAAGTCGGTGATGATGAGCGCCAGGGCGTGGGAAGTGCACTCGGACGCGGGGAGATCGAGCGGGTGGAACATGAGCTGGAGCGGCACCGGGCCGTGAGGCGGAATCGGAGTCTGCCAGTAGTCGTACCCCAGGATCAGGCGCGCGCCGAGCCGCTCGTAGAACTTCACCCGACGGATCGGGTCGCCGATGATCGGATGCGCCTCTGCGTCGAGCCGCTCGACCTCGAAGATCAGGCCCTTGATCCGCCCGCCGGACTCCCGCGCCGCCTGAACCAGCGCATCGAGCGTCGCCCGGTAGAGCTTCGTGCCGATCCCCGATCCGCGCGTGGACTCGTCAACGGCGATATACCAGAGATACCCCAGCTCCGCCTTCGGGTAGTACTTGAAGAAGCTCAGCCCGAGGAGCTTGTCGCCCTCCACAGCGATGATCAGCCGCGGACGCCCGCGCATCTCACCACCGCCGAGCGCCTGCATCATCTGCTCGAAGTCGTTCAGCTCCTCCTTCGGAAACGACCGCTCGTACAAGGCCTTCGCCTGCGCAGCCAATCCCTCCGGCAGCGAGGTAACTTCCCTTATCTCCATCCCATCCTCCAATCCCCTTACTGATACTCTTACCCTTACTCATACTCCTCCCTCGGCGGGAGAATGGGCGAGTGGGGGAATGGGCGAGTGGGCGAGGGGACAGCTGAACGGTGAACCCTGAACGCTGAACGCCGAACCGTGTCCCGCCGTGCGCTTGACGCTCGAGGCGCGCGAGCCGTATAATCACCAAGGCACGTCATTCGAACCGGGAGCACATGATGGAACACGCACTCGTTACCGGTGGGGCCGGATTCCTCGGCTCTCACCTCTGCGACCTTCTCCTCGAGAAGGGCTATGCCGTCACCGTGATGGATAACCTCATCACCGGTGCCACCGCGAATATCGTCCACCACCTCGGAAACCCGAACTTCCTGTTCGTGAACCATGACGTGACCGAGTACCTGTATCTCAAGGACAAGGCCGATCTCATCTTCCATTTCGCGTCGCCGGCAAGCCCGATTGACTACGCGCAATACCCGATTCAGACGCTGAAAGTCGGCTCGCTCGGTACGCACAAGACCCTGGGATTGGCGACCGCTCACCGCGCGGTCTATCTGCTCGCCTCGACATCGGAAGTCTACGGCGATCCCCTCGTTCATCCGCAGAAGGAAGACTACTGGGGCAACGTGAACCCAGTCGGTCCGCGCGGGGTCTACGATGAGGCGAAGCGCTTCGCGGAAGCGATGGCGATGGCCTATCACAATGCACACGGCGTTGACACGAAGATCGCGCGAATCTTCAACACCTACGGCCCGCGCATGAGACTCGGCGATGGACGTGCAGTCCCCAGTTTCATCGAGCAGGCGCTCGCGGGCCGGCCGATAACCGTCTACGGCGACGGCTCGCAGACCAGAAGCTTCTGCTTCGTATCGGACCTGATCGAGGGGATATACCGGCTGGCGCTCTCGGACGAGCACGAGCCCGTGAACATAGGCAATCCTGAAGAATACACGATTCTGGATTTCGCGAAACTGATCGTGCGTCTCGCCGGGAGCAAGAGCGAGATCGTATTCCGCGAGGCGCCGGAGGACGATCCGCGTCGCCGACAGCCGGACATCACGAAGGCGAGGCGGCTGCTCGACTGGGATCCGAAGATCAATCTCGAAGACGGCCTCGCCCGGACCATAGAGTGGTTCAGGACAAGGGCAGCGTGAAAATGCGGAGTGCGGAATTCGGAGTGCGGAGTGGGGAGACACGTCCCTCGATACGTTCGCCGCGGCGAACTACTCGGGATCAGGCGGGCAGGATCCGTCTGCGCCCAAGCGGAACTAGCTGGATTCGTCTAGGTCCAGGCGGAACACGCAGGATCCGTCTACCCCGAGTAGGTTCGATGAACGGCGAGCCGTAACGAGGGGCAAGTGAGAGACCACGCAGTGCGGAGTGAGCTGACGACTGGAGTTGTGAGCGTGAACAGTACCGTTTCAATCAAGAAGATCAAGCGTCCCATCAATGATGAATCCATTCTAGCCGCGGTCCGAGACGCGGTGAGCCTCGCGTGCGGGTCGGAGCCGATCATCAGCAAGGGCCAGACGGTCGTAATCAAGCCGAACATCTTCTGCCCGCTTCCCGCGCCGACCACGACGGATCCCCGAGTCGTCGCCGCGATGGTGAAGGTCGCATGGGAGCTCGGGGCAGGGGACGTCATCGTCGCTGAAGGACGGAGCATCTCGACCGCGAAGTTCCGAAAATCGCACAACACCACCCGCGAATGCGCGAAGGTAGTCGGGGTCACCGATGCAGTCGAAGCGGCCGGCGGGCGGATGGTCTACCTTGAGGACGATGAGTTTGTGGAGGTCGAGGTTCCCGGCGGAGTCGTCCTGAAGAAGGCTCACATACCACGAACCATCCTCGATGCGGACGTGTTCATCAACTTGCCGGTGCTCAAGATTCACAGCCTCACATATGTCACGCTGGGGATCAAGAATCTCCACGGCCTGATCTCGGATGAGGACAAGCTCTACGGGCACAGCTACCGCGAGCTTCCCGCGAAGCTCACCGACTTCCTGCGCGTTCGGAAGCCCGATCTCACGGTGCTGGACGGCGTCACCGGCTCGGAATGCGATCATGCGGATGAGGGCCGACCGGTGGACATGGGACTCATCATCGCGGGCAGGGATGTCGTGGCGCTCGACGCGGTCACATCGGCGGTCATCGGCTTCGATCCGATGGAGATAGACACGACCCGCCTCGCGAACGAATACGGCCTCGGGGAAGGCGATCTCTCCGCGATCGAGGTACTGGGTGACAGCATCGAGGACGTGCGCCGTCCGTTCGCTCGACCGGAAATCGGGCTGGATACGGAGCTTTTCCCCGGACTGAGGATAATCGCGGGCGACTACTGCCGGTCGTGCGAATACTATACCCGGCGCGGACTCGACAAGCTCCGCGATGCAGGCTACTTCGACGGGAATCACGAGCTCACCGTCATCATCGGCAAGAACCCGCCGGCGCCCGAGAAGCTCGAAGGGCAGATCATCATGCTCGGCGACTGCTGTCTCGGATCGGAGTGCGTCCGCAGGCTGAGGGATCACCTGCTTCTCGACGGCCGCCTGCGGATGGTGTACGCCTGCCCGCCGATGCAGTTCCGAATCCGCGCGTGCGACATGGTCGAGTAGGGGAAGTATGGCCATTTCGGATTTCGGATTTCGGATTGCGGATTGACCGGAGCATGAAGGCACGATCTGCAGCGGGTTCGCATGGTTGCGGGGACGTTTCGGGAGCGCGTGGTCGTCCCTCGATACGTTCGCCGCGTCGAACTACTCGGGATAGGACGGTTGGGTAGGTTCCGTCTACCCCGAGTAGCCCCGCTTCGGGCGGGGCGTAACGAGGGGCGAGTGCGGACTGCCCGAGTGTGTGTGGGATTTCGGGGCCACTGCCCCCAGATCAACTCTAGGAGGAAACTTAATGCCAGGTTCGCTCGAAATCACGCCGAGGGTGCTCATGGGCCCTGGGCCCAGCAACGTAGACCCGCGCGTGCTGCAGGCGATGGCCCTGCCGTGCATCGGCCACCTCGACCCCGATTTCATCAAGATAATGGACAGCATCAAGATGATGCTGAAGCAGGTGATGCTCACCGAGAACGAGCTGACCATCCCCGTCTCCGCCACCGGGAGCGCCGGCATGGAGGCCGCTCTCTGCAATCTCATCGAGCCGGGCGACCGGTGCATCGTGTGCGTGAACGGCGTCTTCGGCGCGCGCATGGCGGATGTCTGCGGGCGATACGGCGCGGAAGTGATCACCGTCAACGCGCCGTGGGGTAAGCCGATTGACCCGGCGGACGTGCGAAAAGCCTTCGCGGACAAAGGCGCGAAGCTCGTCGCGATCGTCCACGCGGAGACTTCCACAGGCGTGCTCCAGCCGATCGAGGAGATCTCACGCATGACGCACGAAGCGGGCGCGCTCTTCGTGGTGGACACGGTCACTTCGCTCGGCGGGCATCCGGTGAAGGTTGACGAGTGGAAGATTGATGCATGCTATTCAGGAACGCAGAAATGCCTCAGCATCCCTCCGGGCCTCGCGCCGCTGACGTTCTCTCCGGCGGCGGTGGAGGTCATAGACAAGCGCAAGACGAAGGTCGGGAGCTGGTATCTCGACATGACGATGGTTCGCAACTACTGGGGCCAGGATCGAACGTACCACCACACCGCGCCGATCAACGCGCTCTACGGCTTCCACGAGGGACTTCGGCTCGTGCTGGATGAGGGCCTCGAAGCTCGATGGGCGCGGCATAAGTCGAACCACGAGATGCTCGTCGCCGGCCTTGCCGAGATGGGCATGGACATCCTGCCGGATCCACAGTATCGCTTGTGGAGCCTGAACGCCGTCCGCATCCCTGACGGGGTGGATGATCTCGCCGTTCGCAAGCGTCTTCTAAGTGAGTACAACATCGAGATCGGCGGCGGGCTGGGCGACCTGAAGGGCAAGATCTGGCGCGTCGGCCTCATGGGGTGCAGCTCGACTCCGAACAACGTGATTCTCGTGCTCGGCGCGCTTCGCTCGATCCTGGCGGGAGACTGAGGCACTAGTTCGCATTGTTCACGATAAACGCCCAACCTAGGAGAGTGTCATTCTGAACGCAGTGAAGAATCTCACCCACGAACGCGAGATTCTTCGTCCGCCTGGGGCGCACTCAGAATGACACAAATAGTGCTGGCTAGGTTTCCAATTGTTCGCGAAGTAAAAACATGGCTTCCAACCTTGCAGGTCGCCTGCGCAAACTGATGCCGCGCGATTCCGTGCTGGATGATTCGCTCCGGCTCGCACTCTATGGCTACGACGGCACGCTGTACGAGGGCGAACCGGAGATCGTCATCCTGCCCGAGACGACGGAGCAGGTCGTCGCGGCGGTCAAGGCCTGCCGTGACGCCGGAGTTTCTCTCGTGCCTCGCGGTGCGGCTACGAGCTTGAGCGGAGGCCCGGTGCCTGTCCGGGGCGGGGCCATCATCTCGTTCACCCGCATGGATCGCGTCCTCGATCCGGACTATGCGAACCAGCGCGTCGTGCTGCAGCCCGGCGTCGTGAACCTCGATCTGCAGAACCTCCTCGCGAAAGACGGGTTCTTCTACGCGCCCGACCCCGCGAGCCAGTGCGTGTGCACTCTCGGCGGAAACGTCGGCGAGAACTCCGGCGGTCCCCACTGCCTGAAGTACGGTGTGACGGCGAACCACGTCCTCGGCCTGGTGATGGTTCTCCCCGACGGGCGGATCCTGCGCACCGGCGGCGACTCGCTCGACCTGAGGGGGATCATCGTCGGCAGCGAGGGGACCTTCGGGCTAGTCACCGAGATCACGTGCCGGATCATGCCGATGCCCGAAGCGGTCGTCACCATGCTCGCGGTATTTGATTCGCTCGGCTCCGCGAGTCAGTCGGTGTCGGACATCATCGCTGACGGTATCATCCCCGCCACGCTCGAGATGATGGACAATGCGATGATTCAGGCGGTGGAGACGGCCCTTCACGCGGGGTACCCTCTCGACGCGGAAGCCGTGCTCATCATCGAGCTGGACGGCCTGAAAACCGGCATGGATCGCCAGGTCAAGCAGGTCGAGCGCGCCTGCGGCCGAAACGCCGTGCGCAGTTTCCAGGTTGCCGAGAACGCGGAGCAGCGGGCGCTTCTGTGGAAAGGCCGCAAAGGCGCATTCGGCGCGGTCGTGAACATCGCCCCGAGCAAGATTTGCACCGACATCTCGGTCCCCCGCAGCGAGCTTCCGAAGGTGCTCGCGCAGGTCATGGAGATCAGCAGGAAGTGGGAGATACCGATCACGAACGTCTTCCACGCCGGCGACGGGAACCTCCATCCGCTCCTGCTCTTCGATCCTCGCGATGAGGAGCAGGTCAAGCGGGCGAAATCCGCCGATCAGGAGATCACCGAGCTGGCATTGCGGCACGGAGGAGTCCTCACCGGGGAGCACGGCATCGGATGCGGCAAGCGGAAGTACATGTCGCGGATGTTCGGCCCCGCGGAGCTTCGCCTGATGTGGCGGATCAAAGATGCGTTCGATCCGGACGGAATGTGCAACCCGGACAAGGTTCTCCCCGCGAAGGAAGACATCCCCGCCGTGGAGCCGCTCGACATTCCAGCCATTTTGCTCGACTCTCCGCTTCGGCCGGAGAATCAAGACGAGCTGCGGATGATCCTCGCGGCCGCGGATCGAGATCGCCGTCGGGTCATCCTCAGAGGAAACGGCACGAAGTCCGGCGAGCCGCCGAAGGATGCAGTGGTGATCGAGACCAAGCGGCTGAACAAGATCGTTTCGTACGACCACGAGAATCTCACGATCACCGCCGAATGCGGCGTGACCTTGCCCCAGATTGATGAACTCACGGCAGCCCGCAAGCAGATGCTCGCGCTTCGTCCGCGATTCGCCGACCGAGCTACGCTGGGCGGGATCATTGCTTCGAACGATTCCGGGCCGCACCGCCTGCTCTACGGCGCGCCGAGGGACCTGCTCCTGGGGATCAGGGCGGCGCTCCCGAGCGGGGAGATCGTGCGCTTCGGCGGCTCGTGCGTGAAGAACGTCGCCGGCTACGCGGTCGAGAAGCTTTTCATCGGCTCGCACGGCAGCCTGGGCGCGATCCTGGAGATGACGCTCCGCACATTGCCCCGCCCAGAGGCGTTTCGCACGCTCGCGCTCTCGCTTGAAACGCCCGACTCGGCTGCCCCGTTGCTCGCGGAGTTGTCCATATCCGGTCTACGCCCGGCGGCCGTCGAGCTGCTCGGTCCCGCTGAGGCCGGAATGATCCAAGGCATAACCGGCGGGTGGACGCTGCTCGTGGCGCTGGAGGGATTCGCCGCCGATGTGGATGAAACGGCCCGGCGACTGGCGGCGATGTCGGACGCGCACAAGCTCGGTTGTTGGACGGAGCCGGGTTCTGACTACTCCGAGCTGTGGTCGAAGGTCGCGGACCTCGGTCGCGCTGGAACACGCGAGGTTCGGGCGGCTCCGGACCCAACGGCGCGGGACATCTGCCGCGGACTGAAATCCGCCTTCGATCCGAATGGTATTCTCCCTCTGGGCGAGGGAACGCACTGACATGAGAGACACTGAGTTCATCGAGTCTGAGCTGAGCAGGTGCAACAAGTGCGGCTACTGCATGCAGAGCTGCCCGGTATACCGCGTCGTCCGGCGGGAGATGGACGTCGCCCGAGGACGCAACCAGACCCTCCGAGCGGCCATGCAGGGGCAGGGGACTCCACCGCGCGATGCGCTCGATCTCTTCTTCGGCTGCCTGCTGTGCGGAGCGTGTACCGTTGACTGCTTCGGCAAAGTCGAGACCAAAGAGCTGATGGTTCGCGCGCGGGAGGCGTATCAAGCCGGCTACGGTCAACCCGCCGTCCAGCGCTACATCTTCCGCAATCTGCTCCCCGATCCCGAACGGCTCGCTCGGGTCATGCGGCTGACATCCCTGGGCAAGCGAACCCGACTATCGGGCGTGGCGCGGCGTCTCGGCCTGCTGAGATGGCTGAGTCCCTCGCTGGACGCAGCGGACAAGCTCGTTGACGCGGTGCCGAGCGCGTTCCTGCGAGACAGACTCGGCGTGATGGGCTTCGTCGGCGCGGAGGAATCCGGCGTGAAGCTCCTGAGACTCGATCCGGAGCGCGCGACCGGCCCCAGTGTGCTCTACTTCATCGGCTGCGGCACGAATTTCCAGTTGCCTCGGGTCGGAGAAGCCGCCATCCGCATACTCTCGCTCGCCGGTTGCCGGGTGAGCATAGCTCCCAACAACTGCTGCGGGATGCCTCCGTGGTCATACGGCGACATCGAGGCCGCGAAGCAGCTCGCCCAGCGAAACGTTGATCTTTTGTCGAGCCTGGATTTTGACGCGCTCGTATGCGACTGCGGTAGTTGCAGCGGATTCCTGAAGGAGTATGCCGAGCTGCTCCCGGATTCCCCGCGGGCGGAGTCGCTGGTCAAGCGCACTCGTGATCTGACCGAGTTCCTCGCCGAGCTGACTCTCCCGAAGCCCGCGATCACCGGCGGAACGGTGACCTATCACGATCCGTGCCATCTCGGGCGGCTGCAGGGGATCACCGAAGCGCCGAGGAAGCTGCTCATTGACGCGGGATTCAAGCTCGTGGAGATGGCTGAATCGGGCTGGTGCTGCGGTGGAGCGGGGTCGTACAACCTCAGCCATCCGGAGATGTCCCAGGAAATCCTCGCCAGGAAGCTGAGCCGAATCGCTGATACGAATTCCGAAGTCATCGCTACGGCATGTCCGGCGTGCATCATGCAGATCGCGAGCGGAGTCAGGTCGCGCGGATGGGGGCAGCCGGTTCGTCACGTGATGGAGCTTCTCGCGGAACGGCAGGGGATTTCGCTGCGAGGATGACCCTACTTCAGCGCGAGGTGAAGACCGGCGTAGCACACGGCGCCGAGTCCCGCACAGACCGGCAGCGTCATGAGCCATGCCAGCACGATCTGCCGCACGATTCCCCACCTCACCGATGTCAGACCTTTCGCGGAGCCGACCCCCATGAT
>Ga0315284_10014168_pt1 | contig 11357 bp, 14 predicted proteins | sample YL17G09_16_MG_FD_203696 | JGI IMG/M metagenome (GOLD analysis project Ga0315284, IMG submission 203696) | Sediment microbial communities from Yellowstone Lake, YNP, Wyoming, USA - YL17G09_16 | ecosystem: Environmental > Aquatic > Freshwater > Lake > Sediment | place: USA: Wyoming | collected... | reverse complement strand
TTTATACATAATTGTTTATTTAATTTAATTGTAACAATTTCTAATAATTTATCATGAACATTATTTATAATATCTTCTAAAGGGTTTTCTTCTGTTTCATTTAATTCATTTAGATTAAATATAATAACATTATTATAATTTTTATATTTTGGATTAAATTTTCTTTCATTTTTTTCAGAACATACAAAATAAATATATTTATACAGATGTTTATATTTATTTATTTGTTCATCTATATTTGTATTATTTGTTTTTATAATTTCTATAAATTGATTATTTTTTACTTGTTCATAAGAAATATATCTATGATGAAGACTTGGTACTAAACCATACAAAATATTTACAAGAAGTGAACTACCTGTATACATAAATGATGATTGTATAATTAAAATTTTATTCATAATTTTTTTTGGTTTGGGTTTATATTTTACGGGGGTTTTATGTTTGAATTGTATAAACATATATAATATATAAATATTAATCCAAATTATTAATATTATTTAATAGAAAACTAAAATTTTGTTCAGAAATGTTATTTTCTGAAAATAATTCGCACAAACAAATGTGTGTCATATGAAATAAATGATAAGAAAATAATATCATAAATCCGGATTGTTCATTATCTGTAAATACAGTTTTATTAGAAGTAATATAAGCGTATTCTAAAAACTTTTTAGCAGAGTTGTTTGTTTCTCTCATTTCAACAATTTTATTATATAAATCTTGAATATATTTATCTAATGCTTCTAAATTATAACTTGTCATATTAAATGCATGAAGTAATTCAGTTTCATATAAATATTCACTTGTAAAATCATCTTGTTCTAAAAGAGGTTCTTCTTCTTGTTGTTTTTTTTCAGAAATATAATGAATACTAATAGGATTGAAAGAATATAAAGATGGGTCATAAAACATATAGGTTGGATAAAAGGTGGAATGATACATAAATAATTATGTATCATTTATTTAAGTAAATTACTTTCTTAACTATTACTTTCTGTCTTTGGTTAACTCTCTAGAAGGAATTCCTCCTCTAACCCAACCATCTGACGCGACATTTTCAACACAATAAGCAGGATTATTAATTCTATTACTTATATTAGATAAAAGAGGTGTACTTGTATAATTCAAATAACTTTTTTCAGGTAATCGTGTAATAGATCTTTTATTTGTAATCATTTCACCTTGTTGAATTTGAGATTCTAAAACAGGATCAACGGACCCTCTTCCTAAATAAGGAACAGTTGCAAAAGGTCGTTGATATAAATCTATTTTGCATTTAGGATGCGTATCTCTACTACCAAATAATAATTTTGAACTATCATCTACAACGCATCCTCCGGATCCAACATTACTATTTCCATTATACATAATACCAGGTTGTGAAGTAGCAAATCCAATAGATTGAGACATATTACAATCGCTCGCAAAATAATTTTCTAAAGTATAATTACATGATTTCATATTTTGTATAGTATTTTGGTCTTGAAAACAAGTATCATTACCTATTCTAGACATATTATCAAAATAATAATTGTTAACAAAAGCCATAATAATAATATATATTATTTTAAATTTGTAAATTAATATAATAAATATCTATAATTATCTTTTACACATTGTAAAGTATTGCCTCCTCTGCAACTAGGCATATCTCCATACAAATATTTAGCATATGCTCCTTGATCATTTGTAACTCTAGTATTAGCGGTAGAATAAAATACACGATTACTTTGATCCAAATTAAAATTTTCTCCTAAATCCCCAAATAATTGTTTATCTGTATCAATAATTCCTGGGTTCAAATCTTGAACCATTTGTTTAGTAGATCTTGTAATTTCTTCATAAACATCTGGATTGAAAGAAGGGGGTGCTGCTTTTCTATTTTTATTGTATGATATTTCTGGTAATAATACGTTTGAAAAAGGATTGCTACTATTATTTACATAAAAATCTTCTTTCATATTTTCTTCTAATGTTTCTGGATTTAAAATTTTTTGTTTACCATTTGTATTTGCTAAATTAGTAGTTTTATTATTAGAAAACCCTTCTTTTTGCTTTAAATAAAAATAAATATATATAATTCCAATAGTAATCAATCCTGCAAGTAAAATATTGAAAGAAAATGTAAAAATAAATCCAATAACTGTCAATAAAATAATTAAACGAGTAATTGAATTTAATTTTTGATTATAATTCATATTGCTTGTTGGAAAAAGTTCTAATATTTCATTTTTATTTAATAAAATAGCTGGGTTATTTCCCCAAAATGAATTATTATCCATATATAATTATTATATTATCTTTCTACAGTTATTATAACTTACAAGATAATTATAATAAATATATTTTATAATTTGTTATCATAATATTATTAGATTATAAAATTGATTATAATTAAGTATTATTTATAATAGAAATCATATCAAAAATGTCATCAACTAAAGTTCAACCAATCGTATTAGATTGTAAAAATTTACGCGTAATGCGTCAAGAAGAAAATGATAAAAAAGCATTTGATCAATTGCTTGATACTAATATAACAGAACAAAATATGAATGCTTGTAATATTAATGAAATTCAAAGAATGAAAAAGAAATTAAATTGTTCAACATTTGAAGAATTAAGGTTGAAATGTATTACAAATTATGATTTAGCATTAGTTTTATCAACAAAAATAAGTAAAAATGCTTCAAGACAGGGAACAACAGATGAAACACTTGTATTTGAAAAATGTAATGAAACAACAATTCAATTTGGTATAGAAATTAGACAATTAGATAATAAATATGCCAGACCAACTAAATGTGGTAAAGTAATTATTAATAATAATTATAAACAATATGGTCTTTGTAAAAATGATTGTTTAAAATCATTTGATGCAAAAATTACAGGTCTTATAAATGGATATATTTTTGCAAAAATAACATATTCATCCGGAGGATTTCAAGATAATGTATTTGAAGAAGCCCATTGTATGGGAGATTGGTTTATTACTTATGGTAATCAAGAAGAACTATATATTTTACTAATAGATACAGATTTAACTTTTCAATTTAACCAACTACGCGATAAATATCATAAAAAAAATATTTTAGTTGTAGATCATATTCAATTACAACAATATTTTATAGATAAATTTGATAATTAGGGTTCATTTGTTATAATGTGTAAAACAATTTTATAAACTAATTCAAATGGGATACGTTTTCTAGCATATTCTTTTGATTCTCTATATTGAGGAAGAAATAAGCTCCAAGTTTCACTTCTTTTTTTTTCTAGAAAATTATTAAATTTTAAACAAATTTGTTGTTGTTCTTCGCAAGAAAGTGTTTTTCCTTGAATACAAAGGGTTGCATATGTTCTACTACATTCTTTTGCAGGATATACATAACCTTCTTTATAATCAAGAGAAATTTTTCCATCTTTTTTTCCACTATCCAGTGCAGATATAGTCATATATGTTATTTGCTCATTATCTTTCATTTTTTGTCCTTGAACATATCTTCTAATTATTATTCCTGGAATAATATTTAATTTGTAAATATCTCCACCAATAATCCAATCATTTTTTTTAGACATTTTAAATATATTAGTTTTACCTGATGGTAAAGAAATCCATTCAACATCTTGTTCTTCAAGTATAGTATCAGATTTTTCAAATAAAAACGCGACAACTGTTGTTGTTGTATCTGGAAATACAGTTTCTTCAAAATATTTAACTTTTAATAATTTATATTTTGATAAAAAGTTATTTCTACAACGAACATCTAAATCACGAGGAGATAAGAAAAATCCTGCTGGAATAATAAATATACCGCCAGCACATTGTTCTTGTATTGTTAATGAATTTATAAAACACTTATACAAATCATTGGTATTATATTTATCAAACATATCTTTTTTATTACATTTATTTCTTGCCAAGTATGGAGGATTTGTAATAATCCATGCATCTTTATAATTAGGAGGATCAATAAGAGTATCCCTTTTAAGTATTCTTTCTTTTTTAGGTTCAATATCATATAATTCAATTGGATGTGTAATTCCATTTATCATAAGCCAATCAATTAAATCGCCTTTACCTGCAAATGGTTCTATAATACACCTAAAATTTTCAGGTAGAATAAATAAACCATCTAGAATATAGGAACTGTTTACTGTATAGAATTGTCCTTTTATTTTTTTTTCTTTAATTTGATTAGAAGTCATATTTATCATTTATTAATTAATTATTATATTAATAATAATCAATTTTATATTATCTAAACATTTTTATACAAACTAATCTTCTTCTTTTTCTTCTTCTTTTCTGTATTATCTTTTGAAGAAAAGAGAGAAACAATTTCATCATCTGATGCGACAGAAGTCGTTTTAGAAGTAGTTTTATCAGTCATTTCAGAATTCATTTCATTTTTACCGGTCATTTCATTTGCTGCTTCTTGCAATATCTTTGTCATTTTTTGTTCTTCTTGTTTCTTCTTTAATCTTTCTCTCAACGAATTAGATTTCATTCTTTTATTAAATTCTGATTCCATCGCATTTTTATTTACCTTTGACTTTTTACCACCTAATCCCATCTTAGAAATCATTTCTTGTATATTTTCCATTCCAGGAACAGACTTCATTTGGTTCATCATATTGCTTGCTTCTGTCATTAATTCACTTTGGTTCATTTCTCCTGACTTCATTTTGCTATCCAACTTACTTCCAACTGTTTTTACTAAATTCATTAGCTTATCTGGTTCCGAAAATAATTTTTTAAACAAATCTTGTGGATCAGATGTTTCGTCATTCATATCTAAATTAAAATCATTAACAGTTTCCTCTGCAATTTCTCTCGCTAAATCTCCTAATTTACCATTTAACATAGTATGCATATGACTATGGATGTCATCTGAAGAAGGTATATTAAATTCTTTAGATGTGGGTTCAGTTTCATTTTTTTCAAATAATGTTTTCATATTATCCAAAGTTTCTTCTAATTTATTTTTAAATTCCTCTTCATCAATAGATTCTAATAATTTAGATGTATCTCCAAAAAGAGTTTTATCCTTGATACTTCCTATTAAAGAAATTAATATTAATTGCAAATACTTCCATATAGTTTCTCTCGTTTTATCTGTTATATTACAAGACCATAAATATTTAAAACTGATCCCTGGTAAGAAATCTGTATTATAGTTATTTTCATTAGAAAATAATTCAACATTTTGATATAAAATTTCAGAAAAACGAGTAGGATATGTTGTAATACAATAATTAAATATATATTCAACAGTTTCTTTAGTTGGTTCATTATTATCCTTTTTCCACCACTTATCAATAAGTAATTGATATTCTGGGAAGGTATGTAAAATATCATGAATAAATTCTTTGATTATCTTTGTAAATTCTTCTGGTATCTTTATAGATTCTTCTGTTTCTGACATATAATTATAACTAAATATTTTCTTTAAATCAAACTAAAATTATAATATAAAATTGAAAGATATTATCAACATATAATTTATTATAAAGAGAAATGGATTTGATTAACCAATTGAAAAGAATGACTGATTTGGTAGAAATGCAAACAGAATTGCAAACAAAGATGATGGACATGGGATTAAAATTAGTAATAACGCATAGTAATAGACATCAAACATATAAAATTAAAATGAAAAAATTTATGAAGTTGAATATGGTTCGTTGGCAGTTTAACCGACCAGCAAATATGGAGAGAGTTGAAGAAATATCAGAAAGCTTATTTGGAAAGAGACAACCTGTATTCTTTATATTTCAGTGTATTTATAATCAAGAAGAAAATTTATTTGAAATTATAGATGGAATACATCGTTATTATGCATTGAAAAAATTAAATGATATGTTGGAAGAAAATGAAACTAATTCTTGGTTTTATAATAGTTATTTATTGGTAGAAATTAAATATAATTGCACCAAAGGGGAATATATAGATTGGTTTGAAACAATTAATAAATGCACACCTGTTTCTGAAATATATACTAGTTCACAAGATGAAAAGAAAGAAGTAGTAGAAGAAGTTGTTAATATTTATTATTCTAAATATAATAGTCATTTCAAAGGTACTAATCCAAATATTCCGAATACATCAAGAGAGAAATTTACTGATGTAGTTTTGTATATTTGCGATAATTTTCATATTTCATCCGAAAATAAGAAATGTATTCTAAAGGTTCTAGAAGACATTAACAAACAGGTTCAACAAATAGTTATAAGTAATAATCCAAAAAGATTTAATCCAAAAATAACAGAAAAATCTTTAAAAAAATGTAATGATACTGGATTATATTTATTTCTAGCAAAACCAGAAAAGCTATTAGTTTTAATAAATGAATATAAATTATAATAAATTTATACATTATCTGTAGCTTGTTTTGATTTTATTGTTTCTTCATCTATTTTTTCTTCTGCTTCAGTATCTCTTGTTATTTTAAGACCACAACAACTAATTTCTTTACATTTTGTTTTATATGCCATTGACCCAAATTTTAATATGCATCCTATAACAGATGTTATGAAAAAAGACCAAAAAACCGCATCAAAAGTGGATTTATCCATTATTAATAATAATATATTATATATTTACAAAAAAATAATTTTATTTTAGTGTTTTATTTTTTGGTTTGATTTTATTTTGGCTTTGTAATTTGTATTTGTTATGAAAATTGTTTAGATATAGAGACTGGTAAATTATAATAGGCGTTGGACTAGGCGTTGGAGTAGGTGTTGGACTAGGTGTTGGACTAGGTGTTGGACTAGGTGTTGTAGTTGGTGTTGGATCAGTTAATGTAAAAACATTATTTAATATAGTAAAAGTAGTCGGAGTTAAATTTACACTATCAAATAAAGTTGTTATGTCATTATTAATATTCATATAATAATTTAAAACGTTAGATGAATTATTTGTAAAAACAAACCCATTTACACCAATATTACGAATATAGTAATAATGATTAGAATTTACCCAAATACCAGAAATAATTTGATTATTTGTATTAGAATTAGCATATGATGTTTTAGGTTGAATAAATATATAATTGCCAACTATTGTATAAAAAAAAGAATTATTATAAAAACTATAAGTAATTATTGAATTTAAACCATCATACGTAGGTAAAATTTGAGGAATAGTAAATCCACTACTTAATGACCCAGTTAGAATTAAAGATGTTGTATTATAAATATCAGTAATATTTGAATTATAAATATTTATATTTGTAGAATTTAATGTAAAATTAATACGCAAAAATAGATTATTAATATAATCTTTGTATACAAAATCATATAAATTAAACCATATTCCAGTAAAACTAGAATAAGTATAAACAAATTCAGATAATGAATTAATATAATAAATACTAATTTTATTTGATGTAATATTATAATAATATAAAACATCATTATTCATAACTTGAAAATTTAAATTAATATTTGAATTTATATAAGTAGGTACAACTATATCCATATTATGTAGAAATATAAGAATTTGATAACTTACATAAGTTTTGTAAATATTTAACAGTTTTCATTTTATCTTCTTCATTCATTAAACGAATTGGATTTCTTAAACGATTGATTGATTCAATAATTTTATCAGAATGTTTATTTTCAGATAAATCATCCTTGTAGTCTTTATCAATAAAAAACTGAATATTATTATTTTGAATTTGTTCATTATATTTCAAATAAACGTGTTCATGAAAAACTGTTATAATTAATTTTGGGTTTGTTTTACGTATTAATAAGAAATAATTTTTTACAGTATTTAAATCAACATCTGTTGGAAAAACTCTAATAATATCATCTATGAATTCAATAAAATGGTCATTAAATACTTTTAATACTTGTTGTTTTGGAACGGACATATTTTAATAATTCTTTTTTTTTTAAATTATTATATTATACAAACATTTGTCTGGATTTATTGATAGAATTAAATTCTTGTTCTCTCTGTTGTTGTAATTTTTCTACTGTTAACCCTTCTGGTAATTTATTTTGTTGAGATGTATTGAAATCTTCAATTGGAGTATTTATATTCATAGTATCATTTAAACTTACATAATTATGCATTTGTCTAAGACCACCATCACCTTTTGCTTTTAAAGATTCTGGGTCCATATCTAAGAAGCTAAAATTATCAGAAACAATACCTCCATAAGAAGATCCTAAACAAAATGCCATAGGCTCCATATTATTAAAAGTAGCTTGTTTTACTTGTTCAGTTTGTATTGGTTTTAAATAATTATAAATTTCTTCACCATATAATACTTTAAAATTATTTAATACTAATAAAGCAGGAACTTTATCAATATTACTTGGCATAACTAATTTTTGTCCGTTTTCTAAAATAATATAAATTTTTCCATTTTCACTAATTCTTTTATCAATACATATAAAATTTACATCATCTATAATAGCCGTTTTTGTAATATTTTGTAACAACTTCTTGGAATGATCGCAAAAATTTGAATAATACAATATTGAACTCATAATTTTATATGAGTAATTCTATATAGAATTTTAACTTATAAAATTGAATCAATATAATATAAATATAAAATAATATAAAAAGTATCAATGAACCCTAACATTAAAGATTTGATTGAGAATGATGGAGAATTACGGTTTACTTTGGTTGAAGTAAACGTTAGTATTGCAAATGCGTTGAGAAGAACTATTATATCAGATATAAAGACAGTTGTCTTTAAAACTTCTCCTCATGAAGAAAATAAATCTGTATTTATAATAAACACAACACGACTAAATAATGAAATTTTGAAACAACGATTGAGCTGTATTCCAATTTATTTAAATCATCTTAAAATAGATATTGCAAATTTAAAATTGGAAGTAAATGTTGAAAATGATACGGAAGAAATAAAATATGTTAGCACAAAAGATTTCAAAATAATTGATATGGATACGGAAAAAGAATTTGATGAAAAAACAGTAAGATCTATATTTCCTCCTTGGACTGCTCCAAATGGAAGCGAACATTATATTGAATTTGCAAGACTTCGTCCTAGGATTTCTGATACAATTCCAGGTGAAAAACTTCATTTTACATGTACTTTTTCTGAAGCTTGTGCAAAAGATAATTCAACGTTTAATTGTGTTTCTGTATGTTCTTATGGATTTACACCTGATGTTGAACTTCAACGTGAAGTATTAGATAAAAAGAAAAAAGAATGGATAGAAAAGGGTATTCCGGAAGAAAAACTTTCTTTAGAAGAAAGAAATTGGTATTTATTAGAAGGACAACGATGTGTAAAAATAAATAGTTTTGATTTTATTATCCAAACCATTGGAGTATATGATAATAAAGAATTAATTATATTGGCTTGCGATAATTTAATAAGAAGATTGAATAATGTAAAGGATGCTTTGGGAGAGAATGATGAATTAATAAAAGATGCTGAAAATACAATGAATAATTGTTATGATCTTATTTTAGAAAATGAAGATTATACAATTGGAAAGGTAATTGAATATGCGTTATATTTAAACTTGTTTGAAAGAGAAAAAATATTATCTTTTTGCGGATTTAAGAAAACACATCCACATAATACATTTAGCATTATTAGAATTTCTTATATTGAACCTACAACAAAAGAAATAATTAAACAAAATATAAATGAATGTATACAATTTAGTATTTCAATCTTTGAAACTATAAAAACAAGATTTGATAGAAAATAATTATCTCATTATAATATATAATGGGTAATAATGCTACTACTTCTTCTTCTGGAAGTTCTATGGGTAGTTCTATAAGTAATGCTTTTAGTTCTTTTTTGCCAAGTGCAAATCAAGTAAATACTCCAGCTGCAACAAGTGGTGGTGGTAAAAAAGGAAAAAGAAGAAGAAAATCAAGAAAGGGATCCAGAAAGGCTAAAAGAAAATCAACACGTCGCAGAAAGCAAAAGGTCATGGGGTTTGATATATTTTAAGAATAATAATCATAATTAACAGACCACAAATACAATTTTATATCCAACGTCATAGTATATTTTTTTACGACAATCAAATCTACTGATGATTTCTTATTTTGTAAGAAATCTTTATATATTTGGTGAATTTTATACATGTGCGTTTTATAATTTTTTGGATATTCATTCAATTGTTTTTCTTTTTTGATGTAGCAACTTACATAATTTTTATATAATGTCTCATTAAACAGTTTATCCTTTCTTTCAAAAGAAAGAAAATCATCTTTATATTCAGGATAATATGTTAAGAAAAGATGTATCATATTTTCTTTCAATAAAGAATAATAATGATAATGTAATTTAGGATTATTTCCTCTTAATCTACGAACCATTTCATAACAAGGGTTTCTTATTTTTGTACGAATATTTGTTAATTTATCTCGAATGACAACCCCCATTATTTTATAACTCAAAGATTTATTTGTATAAAAATTATACAAATCTTCATAACTATAATAACTATCATCTATCATCGGATGATATACGTATGTATTATTAAATGCTTCAGTCTTTAATAATTCTATCGTATCTAAGATTTCAATTGCATCATTTGTTATTTTATATGCTTCAATCAAAAATAAATTTAATTTATCAAATTGAGATACAATACGGTTTTCTGGATGTTGAAATACAAAACTATAACAAACATTTTTATCTAATTTATTAATATCCAATTTAGCATATTCTACAACTTCTTCAAACAATACTCTAAATGTTTTTTCATTAAAAAATGTAGTATTTCCACCAATATTCGTTTTTGTAGAAAATTCCCATACTTCACATTCAGGATCCCAAAATACATTCATCATCGTACCTTCAATAAATTCTTCAACAATTACATCATGTATATTTGGATAATCTAGTATAAATGTATTATATTTCATAGATTTACTTGGAGAAACCATTAATATTTTATTTTCGTTATTTGTAATAATAGAACGACATATACCAATCCCAGAATAAATATTATATCCTTCAGATATAATAATTTCTTTATTGTAATTATACAATTTTTTATTTTTATAATTTTTTACAGACAAAAGTTTAGAATGGTTCTTTAAAATATTTTGAATTTGACCGAATAAACCAGATGACATGGAACTATACAATATAATTATGTTATATCTTTATATTGTTATACAAGATTGTATACGTGTTGTATATGATATAAATATCTATATTAAGTATAGTAATGTCTGATAAAAAAGAAATAAAAGAAATAAATTTACAATTGGGGGATATTTTTCAAATAAGGACATTAGATAATGAAAATAAATATTATATTGAATATATTGATGAAACTATAATAAAAGGAGTAAATACAGAAACTTTAGATAAATTTAC
>Ga0315284_10014167_pt1 | contig 11358 bp, 9 predicted proteins | sample YL17G09_16_MG_FD_203696 | JGI IMG/M metagenome (GOLD analysis project Ga0315284, IMG submission 203696) | Sediment microbial communities from Yellowstone Lake, YNP, Wyoming, USA - YL17G09_16 | ecosystem: Environmental > Aquatic > Freshwater > Lake > Sediment | place: USA: Wyoming | collected... | reverse complement strand
CGTAGGGCTGTCGTCTTTTATCCATCGCCCCGATATATCGGGGCTTCTTCGTTCCTTGACGATGAATAAAAATACTTCCAGCATATGTCAAGATCTGTTAGAGACACTACACTAGAACTGCTATGAAAAACAAAAACATTCCTGCTGTAATAGCCCTTGCGGCATTAGCCGCAATACTTTATGCAAACACATTCTGGAACAAATTTGTTTACGATGACTACCAGTTTATCGTAAAAAATGAATACATTAAATCTCTTAACAACATACCTTTGTTCTTCACTTCAATGAAATCTTTTGCCGCTGACGGAGATTTTCTTATTTACAGGCCCCTGGTCACGCTAAGTTTTGCCGTTGACCGCCTTATTTGGGGAGAAAGCCCTTACGGGTACCACCTGTTAAATTTTTTATTCCATGCTTCAAGCGGCATCCTGCTTTACTTGGTTTTAAATGCTGTTTTCGGGAACATCCTGATAGCTTTCATGACGGCAGTATTGTTTTTATCGAGCCCCTTGCAGACCGAGGCAGTTACGTGGATTTCCAGCAGGGGAAACAGCATGTGCGCCTTCTTCTTCCTGTTGTCGTTTTTATTCTTCGTCAGGTACAGAAATTTCTCCGAAGGACGCGGTAATAAGTATTACACATATTGCCTGATAGCATATTCGGCTTCTCTGCTCATAAAGGAAACTGCCGCCTGCCTGCCGTTAATCATGATGGCATACGATTTATACAGAAATTCATTCAGCCTAAAGGGAATAGATTTTAAAAAACCAGCGCGTATCTACATTCCTACAATAATGTTAACCTGTATATATATCCTCATAAGGTTCCTTGTGCTTGGAAGGATGAGCCAGTTTTCCTACTGGGGAGGCGGCATAGTCCCCACCCTTATAACAATGACCGCGGTTATAGCGGAATACATAGTTATGCTTTTCCTGCCTTTTTACCTTAACGTTGACCGGCTTGTAAAAATGTCTTTTTCAATCTTAAGTTTTAACTTCATTGCCCCGTTTATTTTTCTGTGCCTGGTAATTTTTTATGCGGTAAGAATAAAGAAAACATCTCCCGGCATCACTTTCGGAATAGCATGGTTTTTCATAACCCTTCTGCCGGTATCAAACATTATTCCGATACAGGCGCTTATAGCGGAGAGGTTCCTTTACCTGCCGTCAATAGGATTTTTTATCTGCTTATCGTTTATACTTTACGGGATAATTCAGGAAAACAAGAGATATAGGATTCCCGTAATTATAATGCTTGCACTGGTAGTCGTATTATACTCTGCAAGAACAATTACAAGGAACTTAAGCTGGAGGGATAACTTTTCGCTGTGGAATGAAACCGTAAACTCCGGCAAATGCAGTTATACCGCATACAACAACCTCGCCAACTATTATTTCGGACAGGGAAATTTGGAGAAAGCCAAAGAGCTTTATCTGGAATCGCTTTCCATTAACCCCAGATATGAAAAAGCCATGAGCAACCTTGCGTACCTTTACGCTTCGAATAATAATTTAAACGACTCCGAAAGATGGCTAAAAATACTCATTGAAACTAATCCTGAACATAAACTGGCCTACTATTACATGGGTTTAATATACAGCGTAAAAAACGAACCTGAAGCTGCAATTGAAAATTATGAAAGAGCAGCCGCTCTTAACCCGTCATTTTCGCCTGTTTTTAACAATCTCGGTTACATCTATTCACAGAAAGGCATCTATGACAAGGCTATTGAAAATTACAGGAAAGCGCTTGAAATAGACCCTGAAACTATAGAAGCATACAATAACTTGGGTTACATGTATTATCTTAAAAAAGATTTTACGGGGGCAAGAAAATACTTTGAAAATGCGCTGAAAATAAATCCGGGATACGAAAAAGCAAAACAGAACTTAATGCTTCTTAACGGTAAAAAGTGAAAAGCCTGTCAAAGTTTGCAGCAGGCCATTAATTCTTTCAAGAACCTTACGGCAAGTTCAAGTATATCATTTAAAGGAGCCGCAGAAGACATGATTTCCTTATTTGTTTCCATTTTAACCTTATCGTTTAACTCTTTCTCTGTTATATCATCCACTATCACAAGACGAAACCCTCTTGATGATTCAATAATCGCTGTACGCCTTTCTTTAGGGTTTTCAGCATCTCTGTGAATTTCCGATCCGCACCTTTCGGATATGCCGCTTTCGTAAAGTTTTGTATTATCATCCGAATACTCTTCGGCGAGTTTATCAAAATCCTCTCCTGCCTTTAATCCCTACTTCAGTATTCCGAGTTCAACCTGTACTTTCTTCTTTTTTATTTCCCAGTCCTTAATATCCCTCACAAAATTGCAGTTTACAGCGGCATAAAGCATAACCGGGATTTATTTTAAGGCTTGCAGGCAGTTTTCTTCTGCTTTGGCATAATCATACAGTATTTTCAGGTAAATAGAAATAAACAAAAACATGAATATTTCGAGCCTTACTGTAAACCTTTCAACTGCCGTTAAAACCAGCGGCAGTCCCGCGCAGGAAACAATATTGTTTTCTTTCCTTTAGCCGATACTAAATAAACCAATCATTGCGGCGGCAATCACTACAATCATTTTTAAAGCGCTCAGCCCGGCAAAGCCAAAAATATTGCATACAAGGTAACTTTTCAATTGGAATAACTCCTGCGAATGCACTCCTGGATAATCAGCTGAAGTCATATATGTCCAAATTGGACAGCATGTTCCGTCGGAATGCTTTTTAGAGATTTGAATAAGCCTTTGCCGTCATCCCAGCAGGTAATAAGCAGGGACCAGTCCTTCTTGTCATTCCCGTAAGTCGTTAACGGGCGTTAGTCCCCCATGTATTGTTTTACCTTGTAAAACAAGGCATGGGGCGGGTATGACACTTAATTTGGACAACAATGGCTGTAAAATGAAGTCAATTATGGCTGACAATCTACAGTTCAGTTAAAATAAACACCTCTTCCATGACTTTGCTTAAACCTTTAATAAAAATATTATTACTTATTTTTTATTAAATTGTTATAATATTATTATATTATGAAAAAAGCTATACAATTTGGAGCCGGAAATATTGGAAGGGGATTTTTAGGGCAATTGTTTAACCGCTCCGGTTATGAGACTGTTTTTATTGAAGTTAACGAAAAAGTCATTTCAGCGATAAATGAAAAAAAGTGTTACACTCTCAAGATAGTAGGCGAAAAAAACCTTGAGTTTGTCATAGACAATATCCGCGCAGTGAATGCCCTGAATGTTGAAAATGTTGCCGGCGAAATAAGAGATGCCTATATAATGGCTACTGCTGTGGGAGTAAACATACTTGAAAAAACAGCCCCTGCCATTGCCGCAGGCATAAAAAAAAGGCACGAATCCGGTGTCCGGCAGCCTTTAAATATAATAATATGCGAAAATCTTCTTAATGCAGGTAAAATACTTAAAGGATATATAGGCAGGTATATGAACGAGAGTCAGTTGAAATATATGGAAACCAGCGTTGGATTTGTTGAAGCGGTTGTGAGCAGAATGATTCCTGTTGTGCCGGATAACATACGTGAAAAAGACCCTTTGGTCGTTATGGTTGAAGAATACGGAATTCTGCCTGTATCAAAGAAGGGTTTCGTTGGGCATATACCGGAAATAACCGGGGTAATACCTTACGACAACCTTGAAGCATATGAAGTAAGAAAAATATTCATACACAACCTGGGGCACTCCAGTTTTGCATATCTTGGATATGGAAGCGGCTGCAGTTATATCTGGGAAGCTGTTGACAACCCGGAAATAAAACAGGCTGTAAATACAATATTAAACGATTCAGGCAGGGCGCTTATTAAAAAACATGGATTTACGCCGGAAGATATGAAGGAACATGTTGATGATTTGTTAAAAAGGTTCTCAAACAAATCGCTGGGCGATACGGTTTACCGCGTAGGCAGGGAGCCTATAAGAAAACTCGGGTATTCAGACAGGTTTATAGGTTCCGCAAGACTGTGCATGCAGTATGGAATTTCACCGAAAAACATAATAAACGGAGTACTTGCCTGTTTAAAATACGATTATCCCCAGGACAACCAGGCGCTTGAATTACAGGAAATGATTAAATCAAAAGGCATTGCCTATACAATAGAATCCGTATGCAAATTGAATCCTTCTGACGAGTTGTCAGAAATGATAATTAAAGAATGGGAAAGGATGAGGTAATCACATGAAAGCGGCTGTATACGAAGGTATTGAGAAACTTGTTGTAAAAGAAGTCCCTAAACCGGTATGTGGCAACAATAACATCGTCGTCAGGGTTAAGGCCTGCGCAATCTGCGGTACCGACCTGAGGATTTATCACCACGGCAAATCAAACGTTAAAACGCCCCAGATAATCGGCCACGAAGTTGCAGGAATTGTAGAAGAATGCGGAAACCGCGTAAAAGGTTTTAAGAAAGGCGACCGGGTATCGGTTGCGGCAATTGTATCATGCGGAAAATGCCGCTGGTGTAAAAAAGGGCATAATAACCTGTGTGAAAAATTTTCTGCCATAGGTTACGAGCACCCTGGAGGTTTCGCCGAATACATGGCAGTTCCGGAAGAAATGCTTGGAGACGGAAGTGTAAATATACTGCCAGCCAACATTTCTTTCCATGAAGCAGCAATCTGCGAACCCTGCGCCTGCGCAATTAACGGTCAGGAACTTTCCAGGGTATCATCCGGCGATGTTGTCTTAATCATAGGCTCCGGAGCGCTCGGCTGTATGCATATAGCTATTGCAAGGAGTTTTGGAGCATCCAAAGTATTCCTTGCTGATATAAACGCAAAACGCCTTGAAATGGCAAGCAGGTTTAAAGCCGATTTATACATTGACTCAAGCAAGGAAGACCTTGTTAATACAGTATTGAAAGAAACAAACGGGCTGGGAGCAGATGTGATAATTATCGCTGCGCCTTCCGGGAAAGCACAGGAAGATTCATTGAAGATGATAGCTTTCGGCGGCAGAATAAACTTCTTTGGCGGACTGCCCAAAGATAAACCTTATGTAACGCTGGATAGTAACCTTATACACTACAAGGAAATTTTTATAAACGGGACATCCGGGTCACTGCCAAAGCATAACAAGATGGCTCTTGACCTGTTCAGTTCCGGTAAAGTTAATGCAAAGAATTTCATAACTCACGTCTTTCCTCTGGAAAAAATCCTTGAAGGCTTGCAGGTAATAGAAAAAGGCGAAGGGTTTAAAGTAATCATAGAGCCATAAGCGATGTAACTATAAGTCAGTATACAAATGGCATCAGGCGTTTAGTATTATACCCCTGGAACAGATGAATCCCTTCCAATTCCCACAAAATAATATTTTTAGTCTTGACTTTATATTTAAATAATATGTAATTATAAAACATTTTCAAACTTCTATGGAGCCCCACGGGTTTACCCCCCAATGTTTTACTCTGTAAAACAAGGCATGGGGGACTATCGCACCCATGGTTTTCTGGAAATCGGGATAAAATTAATTGCTTTATCTTCAAAAAGGTACTGCGGAAAGGATTTTTCTATGAAAAATATTGATGCAATGATTGCAGGGCATATTTGTCTTGACATCACACCTAAATTCCCGGAAAATCTTGCAGGAAAAAAATTAACTGATTTCTTCATACCCGGTAAGCTCGTTAACGTCGGCGAATCCGTTATTTCAACCGGCGGCGCGGTATCCAACACGGGTATCTCCTGCCTTAAACTCGGTGTTAGGACAGCCCTGATGGCAAAAGTCTCTGCCGATATGTACGGGACGGAAATTATCAACATAGTAAAAAAATACGGCGCCGATACAAGCGGTATGCAGGTAGCAAGGGGCGAGCAGAGTTCCTGCACGGTCGTCATATCGGTACCGGGTATTGACAGGATATTCCTGCATAATCCCGGAACCAACGACACGTTTGGTTATAATGACATAAACTTTAACATCGTAAAGACGGCTAAGCTTTTCCACCTTGGTTATCCGACGCTTATGAAGAAACTTTATGTAAATGAAGGGGCTGAACTGCTGAAGATATACAAGAAAGTAAAATCTCTGGGTGTAATAACGTCAATGGACATGACGCTCCCGGACCCGGCAAGCGAATCGGGCAAAATCAACTGGAACAAAATACTTAAGAAAGTCCTGCCTTACGTTGATATTTTCCTGCCCAGTATTGAAGAAATTCTGTATATGGTTGATAACAAGAAGTACTGGAAACTGAGGAATTCAAGCAAAAGAGGTGATATTATAAGTGTTTTTTCAGGCGACGATTTAACCGCTATTTCAGATATTCTGATAAATTACGGCGTAAAAATTATTGTTATAAAATGTTCGGAAAGAGGGCTGTATGTAAAGACCTCCAATGCCCCCGTCATTTCGGGAGCAGTTAAATGGCAGGACAGGGAACTATGGGCGCCCACATACAGGGCGTCTAAAATACTCAGCGCAGCGGGCGCGGGCGATTCCGCGATAGCTGGGTTTTTGGTGGCATTCATTAAAGGTGAATCCATAGTGAATTCGCTGAAAATTGCAAACGCCGTCGGCTGGCAGAATCTGCGCGCCTACGATGCCGTAAGCGGGGTAGGAACATGGAAAGAAACGATTGATATGATAAGGGATAAAAAAGTCCCGTTTAACGAGCTGGATACAAAATCAGCTGACTGGAGCTGTATAGAAAACGAACAAATATTTGAAAGAAAATAACTTGCCGGGAGGAAATTAGCATGGTAAAACTTTTTGGAAAAGAGTATACAAGAAAAGAGCTTCTAAAACACATGGGGGACATTTCACAGGTGGCAGGGGTCCGGCTGTCAGAACTTAAAAATGGCAATGAAAAAGGAGTTGAGGTTGCCGATTTCAACACGGGAGCGGGTTTAAGGTTTACTGTGGCATTCAGCAGGGGAATGGATATAAGTTATGCCGAGTACAGGAGCACACCTTTATGCTGGGTGTCTTCAACCGGTGTTGTTAACCCGGGTTTCTTTGAACCCGAAGGGCTCGGCTGGCTGAGGAGTTTCAGCGGGGGATTATTGACAACCTGCGGGCTTACATACGTTGGCGGGCCATGCGTTGATGAAGGCAAACCGCTGGGGCTTCACGGGCGCGTATGCCATATTCCTGCAAGGAATGTTTGCGCGGACGGTTATTGGGAAAATGACGAATACATTATGTTTGCAAGAGGCAAAATGAAAGAAACATCCGTAATGGGAGAAAACGTTCAACTTACCCGGGAAATAAAGACAAAGCTCGGCGAGAAAAGACTGTGGATAACCGACACCGTTGAAAATCTGGGTTACTCAAAAACAGAGCACATGGTGCTTTACCATATAAACATAGGGTTTCCGATACTGAACGAAGGTTCAAGGCTGTATTCTCCAACCACAGAAATAACACCGCGGCAGGACAGCGAATCCGAAAAACACAAAAACGAATACAATGTTTTCAGCGCACCCGTTCAAGGTGTCATAGAAAACGTCTTTTACCACAAGGTCAATGCCGATAAAGACGGCAATGTGCTGGTATGTCTCGTAAATGAAACGCTTAACGACAATAACGGGCTCGGTGTTTACGTGAAATATTCCCCTGAAGAACTTCCGAACCTTACCCAGTGGAAGATGATGGGGCAGGGTTCATACGTTGTCGGCATTGAACCGGCAAACTGCAAGGTTGACGGCAGGGGACAGGCGCGCAAGGACGGCACCTTGAAGTTTTTAAACCCCGGCGAAAAGAAGGAATATAAACTTGAGTTGGGCGTGCTTTCCACAAAAAAAGAAATTGAAGAAATAAAGAAAAGCATCAAATAGAAAATTCCGCATAAATCCTGGAGGTATTCATGTTAAAAAAATTCTTATTGCTTGTTGCTTTATTGCTTGTATTTGCCGGCAGTTTTGCGCCTTCTAAAGGCTTAGCCGGCGAACCCGTGCCCTGTTTTCTTGTCGGTCATTCCCATATAGACGCTGTATGGCTTTGGACGAGGGATGAAACTCTTAAAGTATGCAGGGAAACGTTTCCAAAAGTCCTTGATATTCTTGACAAGCACCCTGATGTGTATTATTCACAGAGCAGCGCGCAGTATTATGAGTGGATGGAAAAGAACAATCCCGAAATTTTTGAAAGAATAAAGGAAAAAGTAAAACAGGGTAATTGGGAAATCGTAGGTGGGATGTGGATAGAGCCTGATGGCAACCTGCCCTGCGGTGAATCGTTTGCCAGGCAGCTGCTTTATGGGAAAAAATATTTTCTTGATAAATTCGGAGTGGATGTAAAAGTGGGCTGGCTCCCGGACAGTTTCGGTTACTGCTGGACACTGCCCCAGATTTTTAAAAAAGCGGGAATAGATTACTTTCTGACTTCCATGGCAACTTATGGGTTCCTCTCTGAAGAGCAGAGAAAGGCATTTGGTTATAATAACTTCTGGTGGGAATCGCCCGATGGTTCAAAGATTTTAACCACCAGGTCTGCTGGCCCTTACGTTCAGGGCATAGACGCAGAGCTGATGAAACAGGAGTATGATTTCCAGAACCTGCATAACCCCTCGCTTGATACGCTCATTTACATATATGGAGAAGGGGACCATGGCGGCGGATTAACTGAAGAGATGGTTCAGTCAGGCGAAGCAATGAATGCCAAACCGGCCGGGTTTAAGACAAAATTTACAAAAGCTGCCGATTATTTTAATGACCTTGAGGGAAAATCAGCCGGATTTCCGGTGTTGAATGATGAAATCTACTGTGAATACTTTAAAGGCGTATATACAACACAGGCAAATACGAAAAAGAATAACAGGCAAAACGAATGCCTGCTTCTTGGCACGGAAATATTTTCAAGCATTGCGGACCTGTTAAACACGCCTTACCCGAAGGAAAACCTGCTTGGTATATGGAAACTAATGATGTTCAACCAGTTCCACGACATACTGCCGGGTTCTGCCATAAAGGAAGTGTATGCGGACGTAGATAAAGACCATGAAATCATCCGGACAGGTTTGAAAAATATCTTAAACGATTCACTCAAAACCATCTCCTCTTCAATAAATACTGCCGGTGAAGGGACTCCTGTAATAATTTTCAATCCGCTCTCATGGGACAGGATGGGCCTGGTTAAAGTACCGCTTAGTGAACTGGGAATAAATGAACCCGTTACAATAAAGGATTCATCGGGAATTGAAATCCCTTCGCAGGTTATTGAAGAAGACGGGAAAAAACTTATTTTCGTTGCTCAGAACATACCTTCGCTGGGCTATGCGGAATACAGGGCAATACCGTCAAAAGACGGAAGCATACCAAGTACTTCTCTTACCGCAACCTCTTCTGTGCTTGAAAATGAATTATTCAAGGTAGAAGTTGACCCGCTGACAGGCTGGATAAAAACCATTTTTGACAAGACAGCTTCCCGTGAAGTGCTTGATGGAAAAGGCAAGGGGAATTCCCTGCAGCTCTTCAAAGACGATCCTCCTGATTATGCCGCCTGGAGCCTTGATGAAAATATACAAAAAAACAAATTCTCGGAGCCTCCGGTGAAGGGGATGGAAATTACGGTTGTTGAAAAAGGGCCCGTCAGGAGTATTTTACGGGTAAAGCACATATACAAAAAATCCGTTTTTACTCAGGACATTATACTTTATCACAAAATACAGATTATTGATTTCTGCACGCGGGTTGACTGGAACCAGAAATACACCTGCCTTAAAGCGGCGTTCCCGTCAAGCATCTCAAACACATTTGCAACCTATGAAATCCCTTACGGTTTCATTGAAAGAAAATTATCCAATGCGCCCGGCGCCACTGAACGTGATTCTCAAAAATGGGAAGTTAACGCGCAGCAGTGGATTGATTATACAGACAGTGCCGGAAGTTACGGCTTAAGTTTATTAAACAATTCAAAATACGGCTTTGACGTAAGGGACAACTTCATCAGGATAACCCTGTTGCGCGCCCCTGACCATCCGATACCTTATGATGCAACTTATGCTCCCATGATCACAGACCAGGGGAAGCACGAAATATCGTACGCGCTGTATCCGCATACCGGCGACTGGAAAAAAGCGCTGACTTCCAAGAGAGCTTATGAATACAACTACCCTCTTGTATGCAGGGTTGAAGCCGTTCACAATGGCACTTTGAATAAGGCTCTTTCTTTCATCAGCGTTTCGCCTGAAAATATAATTCTGTCCGCAATGAAAAAATCAGAGGACGGGAAAAGCTTTGTGCTGCGGTTATATGAAACTGCCGGCAAAGACGCTACCGCAGTAATAAAGTTTTCAAAACCCGTAGCCGCTGCCTTTGTTTCTGACATTCTTGAAAACGAGAAAAACAAATTGGGCGTTGCCGCACCGGGCACGTCAATCAGCCTGCCGGTTGCCCATAATGAAATAGTAACACTGCGTTTAAATTTTCAAAAATAATAAGGAGGTTGTAAATGACAAAGCAGGAACTTGAAAATGCCAGGAAAAAAGCAGCAAAGTATCTTGAAAAAGCAAAAATAGTCCTCACCGCTTCAGAGAAGAAGAACATGGAAGTCGTGGATTTTCACCTTGGTGAGCTTGAAAGAACCGGCTTGGAAATTGTAGTTTACGTAAATACTGAAAGGTGCTGCGCAAAAGAACTTATACTTTTTCCGCACCAGACCTGCCCCGAACACAGGCACCCTACGAAAGGCGGCGTTTTAGGTAAGGAAGAAACTTTCAGGTGCAGGTGGGGAGTGGTATACCTTTATGTCCCAGGAAAAAAGGCAGCAAGACCTGCATGCAAGCCGCCAAGAGGCAGCGAGAAAGCTTACACAATATGGCACGAAGTTGTCCTTAGGCCCGGAGAACAATACACTTTGAAACCTAATACCCTTCACTGGTTCCAGGCAGGAAACCAGGGCGCGATAGTTTCCGAGTTTTCCACAAAAAGCACTGACGAAAATGATATTTTCACAGATGAGAATATAATAAGGGTGTAATAATCTTTCCATAAAATAATGGGGGCTGGAAACAGTCCCCATTATTTTCTACACAGCTTACAATAAACAAACTTATTCTAAACAAACTTATTCTTGACGAAAAGATATATAATTAGTAAAATATTATCTTATTCAAAAAAAGAAGAAAATATTCTGACTGTAATGGAGGGAGCAAAGTATGAATTTGAATTTAGGCATTTCCATTGCCATTCTAGTGTAGTGTCTCTAACATATCTTTACATATGGAGGGCAGGCTTTGAGACGGATTCAAGGAAAGACGACGAAAGCATATCGTGAATATGGTGAGGAGGAAAGACGAAGAATCCGTCCAAAGAGAGCCCTTCCCGTAGGGCTGTCGTCTTTTATCCATCGCCCCGATATATCGGGGCTTCTTCGTTCCTTGACGATGAATAAAAATACTTCA
>Ga0315284_10014165_pt1 | contig 11359 bp, 9 predicted proteins | sample YL17G09_16_MG_FD_203696 | JGI IMG/M metagenome (GOLD analysis project Ga0315284, IMG submission 203696) | Sediment microbial communities from Yellowstone Lake, YNP, Wyoming, USA - YL17G09_16 | ecosystem: Environmental > Aquatic > Freshwater > Lake > Sediment | place: USA: Wyoming | collected... | reverse complement strand
ATCCATAAATTTATGGACACGTCGCTGAGCGCTCGTCCGAAGGCCTTTAGCTTTCGGACTTCTTTCTGCCTGTTACCTGATCCAATCCCAGCGACGATCGGATCAACCCCTTTCAGGGCAGGCTATATCTGTTCTCGCTCCTCTGCACACTGGGTGCAGAGGCCCGTCGAATCCACGTATAATCCATGGGTGCCACAACTTTGGCACCCCCTCGCCTGGTGCTTCTCCCAGGCAGACTGCGCTAACTCCTTGGAGGAGAAACACCCAAACCCTCCTCCAAGGAGACCCGGCACCCACCACATCCCGTCCGGTGACTGCACCGGAACACCTCGCCACTCTAACTTTTCTTTCTCTTTCATACACCACCTCCTACACTGATAAAAGCGGTCAGCAACCGCCCGATGCGTTTATTTGGGCAGCATCGGTAGCCCCGTAACAACTAAGGGGACAAACGAATACCGTGGTTACCTGCAAGTCTTCTTACTGGTTCGGGTTCCTGGTCCATACCCGTGCAAGAGGGATACTCCTCGGCCCCCTTAAAATCATCCTTTCCACAACAAGGACAGGGAATGGAGTAGGGGTAATGCTGGCTTGCAGGTTTTACCATATCGAACTTTTCCTCTCTGACACAGAACATAAATCCGGCGTAGCCACGTTCAGTGTATACCTCTTGCTTAACGTCACTACACACAAGGATCCCGATTCCGTCATGCCACAGGGAGATCCTTAGCAACCCCCCATTATCACACCGTATAAAAAGATCAGTGGGGGTAGAGCCAGGGGTAGAACTGGGGGTACTAAAAAACGTATCTTGGCGCCCTACCCAAAACACTTTAGCCATCACTATTCTCCTTAAAAAGGGGTTAACCAATCGGTAGCACAAACAGCTGTATTTCAAAAAAAAAAAAGACTTTGAAAGTAAAGCAGGTAAAGCAGATCGACTCGCGGATGCCAATCCGGCGGGAGAGTCGACCTGCCTGACTTAAGCGCGTTGCGCCAGTAGGCGGGAATGCCAGACTGCCTGTAGCGAGGGGGGTTAAATTCGCATTCAAGCGCCCAGCATGCTACTAACTGATAATATCAGGCAACTAGGTTATTGTAACGCGTAAAAACAAATTATTTAAAGATGCACATGTAACTTTAGACTATGCACCTGTAAGTCTAAACGAGTAGACATTCAAAGGTTCTAATTCACATTATTTGTTAATCAAACTTTAGCCAACAATCATTGCTTTTGAACGTGGATTAAATAGATACCTAATAAGCACAACCCCGCTGCCGCCTCCGGCTGAATTAAACCCAACAGCAGCACCGCCGCCCCCGCCTGTATTTGGGAAACCTGACCCTAGACCAGTTAGTCCTCTCCCTTTTCCTCCGCCCCCTTTTCCTCCTAGTCCTTCCACGCCGCCGCCACCTTCTGCGCCACCGCCGCCACCTCCAAACCAGCCTAAGGTGCTCACACCAACACTTGCAAATTGTGCATACTCTTGCCCATCGCCTCCATTGCCAGCTTTTACATCATTTACACCCGCATAACCGGCCATGCCTTTCCCACCGCCACCACCGCCTGCTTCGTTGTTGCCAATTCCTGAAGAATTTCCACCAACACTCCCCTGAGTCGCCGCGCCTCCAGTAATGCTTGCACTTCCGCCGCCACCGCCACCGCTACCACCTGATACGGGAGACTGCGCGCCGCCGCCTCCGCCGGATCCACCAGTTGCGGTCAACGAGAATGCTGTAGTATTAGAACCGGCATTGCCTCTACCATTGGAACCTTTCGCCGGACCCCCTGCACCTATTCCTACTGCATATGTTTGTGGTGTAGTGGTTACGGTCCCGTTTAAAATTCCACCCGCGCCTCCGCCACCTGTACCCGCCCCGCCGGCTGCGCTTCGACCTCCACTCGCGCCTCCGGCTATAATCAAATACTCAATATCTCCACCAACTGTAACGACAAAATTGCCGCTGCCAGTAAATTTATGAAATTTATGTCCACCATATACGGATACTGTTCCGCCAGTCGCAACAACGCCCATTATCGAGTCCTCCGCTGAAACATTGAGGATAGGTATTGTTTAATCGGTTTCCAGGACTTTGATCGATCATCCCAGTTGCATATTTTTCCATCAGTTGGATATTGCCTGGGGTATTCAAATTGTTTTTTATTATTATTCCATGTACAGGCCGGACTAGGCTGTTCAGGCTTAGGTGTTAAAAAGTCATACGTTCGTGTTATAGCAGGTTTTCCAGTTTGCGTGATCCAAAAGCTTATTCGATAATAGTCATTCGTTACCCAATTGACACGTTCGGCACAAATATATGGCATGTCGGAACACACAAGATGCACGCCTGCTGGGGGGTAACTGAATTCATGAACAACTTTACCATCCTTTTCAAGTGTAAACCCGAAAGACAATCCTTGAAGATTGACTGTATTAATCCCATCTTGTTTGACTTTAAAAACAACGTCACAGTATGCCTCTGCAAGATCGATGTCTTGGTTTATAATCACATCATCGTCGTTCAGTTTTATAACGTACTGTGACATTGTTATCTCTTAAATTGACAACACCAATCCTACATTGGGCCATGCTTCCGTTTGCACTACGTAATCCAGATCGCTATCGCTTGCTGCGCCGCCGTTTGCTTGTATCGTCCCGTTACTTGCAACGTATACCATGAACAAATCAACAAGACCATTGATATCCGTTAATACTGCCTTGACGACTTTCTTATCAGCGTCAGATGGAGATCCGGACATTTTAATTCTGACAGACTTTGCAATTTCTCCAATGACTCGTTCACGCAATTTGGGATTATTGAAAATGCCGTGAATGGCTAGTAATGTACTGCCGGTGGGATTTCTTTCTTCATAATTCCTGTATCCTTCATCGCTATAATATGCCACCTCACTGCCTGTCCCCTCTTTATACACGAAAAAAGAGATATTACGTTTTTGCGCAATAGCTGTGGCGTCTGATTCTGAACCAGTTGTAAATACGGATGATGAGTATCTTTTGACATCGCCACTCGTATCAATCAAATCAGTTGACAAAATCACTCCACCGCATTTTGATGCCAAATCCAAAAGCAATGCAGCCTTATCCATTTCAAAACTCCTTCATCAAGTTTTAACAACAGTTAAACTGATTGTAACCCTGGTAATGGTTGTCACTGAATCCACATTAAATCTTAAAATGTCATTAGCAGCCAGTGAAATTGTCCAACCCGTTAAAGTGGCATCTGTTGTTTTGATGGCAGAAGCCAGAGTTGGTTTAGCGGCTGCCGTTATCGTGTTAGCCACTGTTGGAGGGTAATTTGCATAGGTAGACCTCCAAATGTCAATCACAATGCTTCCTGTTTGATCAGCAAGCACTGTAGCCCTGGTTATCGTGCACGCAAACGGAACCTCCAAGTCTCCATGAATACCCGTAATAAGCACTGATTCACTACCATCGAACAGAAACTCAAGGGCTGCAAGGGCCGGACCTGTAGCGCCGGTAACACCTTGAACACCAGTAGCGCCAGTGACACCTGTGGGTCCGCCTGCAGGACCTGTCACACCAGTAACGCCAGTAACACCAGTAACACCAGCTCCAGTCACTCCAGTAACACCTTTAAGGCCTGTTACTCCAGTAATGCCTGTAGCACCAGTTATGCCAGTAGCACCGGTTACGCCCGTAACACCAGCTCCAGTCACTCCAGTAACACCTTTAAGGCCTGTTACTCCAGTAATGCCTGTAGCGCCAGTTATGCCGGTTACGCCGGTTACGCCCGTAACACCAGCTCCAGTCACACCGGTTATGCCTGTTACTCCAGTAATTCCTGTAATGCCAGTTATGCCTGTAGCGCCAGTTACACCTGCACCAGTTACACCGGTTATGCCTGTAGCACCAGTTATACCAGTAGCGCCAGTTACTCCAGTTACGCCAGTAACACCTGTTACCCCAGTGACCCCAGCTCCGGTTACCCCGGTTACTCCAGTCACACCCGTAATGCCCGTTACGCCTGTAACTCCCTTAACCCCAGTAGCACCTGTCGTACCAGCAACCCCCTGTACGGTAAACGTCGTGTCAACATAAGCAGCACGCGTCGTACCCTGATAAATCCAACGTATAGTCCGTGCTGTAGATGAAGCAAAACCAAGCACACGTACAATAATACGATCGGTACTTAAAATCGTAATGTCACTTACCACAGTATATTGAATAGTGTAACTTGTTGCCGAAGTGCCCAACGCTGGTGTAGCACTGGTCGTAAATAGCGGCGTAGTTGTCAATCCATCTGCAGAACGAGAGCATACCTCATATTTAGCAGTGGCATTACCGGAACCCGCTACTGCAGAGAAAGTTCCAAAGAACGTCCACGTTCCTGCTGGAATTTTAATTTCACCTGGAATACCTGAGATCGTTACGTAATTATCAAATGGAATGCCGTTAGAATCGGCGCTTGTTACGCCCGTAAGTGTTTCAGTTTGTTCAACCCCTGTTGCGGGTACGCGAGTCAACTTTTCAGTGTCAACCATAAGCACGGCTGTTGTTGAAGAATTCTCTTGCGTAAGCGTATTGGTTACACATAGGGTAATCGTTGAAGCTGTAACTGATCGAATCTCCACCTTCTTATCATTACTAGCAGTTACCGTAATAGAGATTTTTTGTCGAGCTACCCAACCATCTGTTACAAAACTTCCAACTCCGCTACGCGTAATCGTTGCCGGCGTTGCATTGTTAAACGTAAACGCATCTCCAGCAGATGCAATAGAAACTGGAACAGTTGTATCGCCTGATGTGTTATCGAACCAAAAACGTTGTCCTGAAACAGCTCCTTGAGGACCTGTTACCCCGGTTATTCCAGTTATCCCGGTTACCCCCTTTACTCCAGTTACTCCAGTTATACCTGTTACTCCGGTTACCCCAGTAACACCAACAATGCCCGATACTCCAGTGGCGCCAGTCACCCCGGTAACACCAGCTCCAGTAACACCTGTGATACCTGTAACGCCGGTAACACCTGTAACACCTGTGACACCCTTAACGCCAGTCACTCCAGTAACACCAGTCACTCCAGTAACACCAGTGACACCTTTAACGCCAGTAACACCAGTAACGCCAGTAACACCTTTAACGCCAGTTACTCCAGTTACGCCAGTAACACCTGTTACCCCAGTGACCCCAGCTCCAGTAACACCTGTGATACCTGTAACACCTGTAACACCTGTAACACCTGTTACACCTGTAACACCCTTAACACCAGTCACTCCAGTAACACCAGTCACTCCAGTAACACCAGTCATTCCAGTAATGCCAGTGACACCCTTAACGCCAGTAACACCAGTAACACCTGTTACCCCAGTGACACCAGCTCCAGTAACACCTGTGACACCCGTGACACCTGTGATACCCTTAACACCAGTCACACCCGTGAGACCTGTAACTCCAGTTACACCCGTAACACCTTTAACTCCAGTCACTCCTGTAACGCCAGTTACGCCGGTTATTCCAGTAACGCCAGTTACGCCAGCATTTCCAGTTACTCCGGTAACGCCAGATACTCCTGTGACACCGGTTATGCCTGTAACGCCAGTTATGCCTGTAACGCCAGTTATGCCCGTGACACCGGTTACTCCAGTTATGCCAGTAACACCTGCCCCAGTGACGCCTGTAACGCCCGTAATACCCGTAACACCTGTAACGCCAGTTACACCCGTAACGCCCGTAACGCCTAGAGGTCCTGTAGATCCGGTCGCTCCCGTGGGTCCTGGTGTAATGTCCAAAATAGTGAAGTTACGCCGATGCATGGCATCCCAACCTGGCGCATCGAAAGGAAGCTGCGTCAGATCCATTACAGGTTCAGGTGTGCCGTAGGCTCCATCGCCAGAAGCGGGAACCCCGAATTCACCGGGTTCAGCTTCTGTAAGGCTATCCTCAACATCGATTGTTCCGGGCAGAGTTTCTTTAGCGACAACGTCGTAAACAGCGCCAATGTAATTTACCAATAAAGCGCCTATGTGATCGCCGACGGACAAGCTTGCGGGTACGGAGTCCAATGCCAAGCGATATTGGGTTGGAGAGCCTCCTAAACTGGTTACACCAGTGATCTGAAAAAGTCCTCTAGCCATAGACCACGGTCCCCGATTCAATGGTTGGTAAAATTACGCGCAATCTATTTCTATCCAAATGATAAACCTCAAAGAGAGAAGGATCGAGTCGAATGTAATACTGAGTTCTTCCAAATCCACCCAACCCAAACCTTCCTCGTCCGTAATGTCCACTCTGTTTTACCACAACGCTTACGTTTGGAAAGACTCCTAGATTGTGCATAACATTAATTCGTTGCTTGTTTGTGAAATCTTTATTGAAAACTGGTGCAGAGGGCGTGATCTGTAATCCGTTGATGTAACGTCCTGCTGTCGCAATCCAGCGGCCAGTAAGACCATCAACCGTATAAGGTGGGTTATCCAATCCGCATGAAGACGATGAAGATGATGAAGAAGATCCTGCATTCGAATCCCACGTATAATAAGTAAAAATGTCATCACAAAACTCACTTTCATAAACCAGAATACGATCACCATGCTGAAGCCCCTCTTCAAAAGTCAGTTCGACTGGATTGGTAATATCCACGACCTGCAACCGGCGTAACTCCGATCCAGTTCCTGTAGGGCCTGTCATTCCGGTTACGCCTGCAGCTCCCGTTACCCCTACTCCAGTAAGACCTGTTACGCCTTGCAATCCAGTCGCCCCAGTAACGCCAGTTACGCCTCGAGGGCCTGTAACGCCAGTTACGCCGGTCACTCCAATTCCTATGCCTGTAGGGCCCGTAACCCCCGTAGCGCCAGTCAAACCTGTTGCGCCCGTAGCACCTGAAGGACCAGTTGCTCCTGTAACGCCTACAGTCGATATAGCCGTTGGACCTGTAATCCTTATCCAGCGCCCTGGTTGCAATACAGATTTGTCAAATGGAATGACAACTTTATCGCCATCTGGTGTAGCTGTGCTTTGCGCGTCAAATCGATACATCCCCGTGTCTTCAGAAAGACAGATCATCTGATCTTCATATTTTTCCGGCTCCGTGCTGTTAATATTGGCTAATTCAAAGTTGTCTTGAACAGACGTATGGTGTGCAACTGTAGACCCAACTTCATGGCTTACTTCAGCTTTACGCGCAGCAATATCTTCAAGAAATTCTCGTAACTTGGTCTTGTTCGTAACGCGATTCAACCACGTTTCGACAAGGCCTTGAACTTCAATTTTTTCGCCTGCTCCCAAATCTCGACCATGTGGCGGAATCCAGCCAAAGAAGTGCTCTTTGGGGAGCAAGCTCTTGATTATGGTTACTGCTCTTGCATTACGAGCCATGAGACGCCTCTATTCAATGTTGCCCAGTTTAACCCAGACAACCTGTGGCGCTATTCTCCCACGCTTTTTTCGGAAGAATCCAGCCATCTTGCTTCTCACCGCCAAGTAATAACTTTCTTTGCGACAAATCCGCATTTGCCTCTCTAAGACTAGATAACGGAAGCTTTGCCTTACGCACGGCTTCAAGCAAGCCAGGTCTTGAAATGAACACTTGCTCTGCCTCATCGTCTATGACGATTGCATATTTTTTAGCTATCAGCTCCGCATTACCAATAGCCTCGTGTCCAATCGAAAGCTTTCCAGTTCTAAACAGTTGAACAGATAATCGCATTAGTTCATCACCCTTTCTTCCAGATCGCCGTATCAATGTAGCCAAATCAGCTTTAAGCTCCGGCACGGCCTGTCTCACCGCAATCTCATACCAGCTTGTGAAATCCTTAACCACAGATTGAATCAAACTTTCTTCATCAGGAAGATTATAATCGCGCTTCTGCAAATCAGTCATGTATATTAATATTTCTGCAAAGTTGGGAAGCTTAGCTCCCGACAACTCCGACTTCGTCACGTTGATGAATATCCAGTTACCGCCAACGGATAAGGCTGTCCCCTCCAAAGCCGTTAAACCTATAAACAGATGATCTGAGTTATCCGGAGGGTAATCGCCTAATAATCCCGGTCGAACAGGGTCGATGTAACAAGGATACCCGTATTTATCTCCATTCTCACGAATGGATTCCAACAACTTTGAGCTGGCAGAGGTTAAGTCATATTGAGTAATTCCGGCAAGCTCAGCGAAAGCTTTCATGGTGTCTCTGCCTGTTGAGCCTCTTTCACCTATAATCCCAATAGGCTTAACCGAATCATTCGTATATTTCGCCAAAAGATTGGTGATGTAAGCACAACCCAATGCGATGAAAATTGAATGAAGAAAAGAATAAGCATAACCATCGTAAAACCGTTTTGGATAATTGTTATGTGCTTTTACGTTCTGAGCCGGCATGTCGGAAGTGAGTAAAAATGGGTTATCCTTGTTTACTTTACCGCCCGAAATTAAAAACTGAGGAAACACGATATCGCCAGAAGGAACGATACCAATCTGTCTGGATGCAAATGTCGAATCATAATTGCTGAATTCGCGCGCATTATTCATCATGACTTCATTATTCTGTTCCTTCACCATAGGCGTACCCAACCCGCTTTTGATTAACAAACGAGTAAGCCAAGCCCCAACGTCAGCTTTCATGATGTCTACATCCTCAACAAACGGCACCTCTTTTCCTCTGAAAATAACCTCTCCTTCCCAAAACGCCTTCACAGTTACCGAGTCAAGCAACTCTCTGCGCACAACAATTCTAGCGTCAGTAATCTTTTCCTCGCGACCTCCAGGATGCACCCGATACCACCCGTCCCCTTTATCCACATGCCGATATTTCCCATCTTCTCGTGTTTTGAAAGGCTTGGTTGTTTCAAATAAATCCTTTAATGTATCTTGTTCCCGGCGCGAACACTGCTGCATCAACTGATCACGTTCATGACTGCTTAACTCCAAGTTATTGACTAACGCTCTAAGCGTGTGATATTCGGTGTTCTTATCAAGCAACACCCCCAATAGAACTTTTTGCCAAGGTTGAGCGTAACGCTCCATCGCTGATAAAACAGCGGAAACAGACGTATCCCTGAAGTAGTCTTTAATGTCACGAACTCTGGGCTGTGGCTTTGTAGTGATGTAACCGTTCTCAACCCTGCGCGCTTGTAAAAATACGTTTTCATCCAACTCGTACGCCATAAAGATAACGCGCTCTGCCGAAACCGATTTCCAGGCATTCTTAGTCGAACCGTTATACAACAACAGCTTTATCGGATTACTCCAATCATGAAAGTTGATTGCATGCATGTGGAGCGCAAGCTTTCTGTCATTAACCGCATAAACAGTTCCTTCCAAGGCGTTAAGCGTATCCAACATGGCCAGACCGCCTTCTCGGTCACCCGTCTGATTTGAAAAGTTTTTGACGTATACGTTGTCATTCGTTCCAATAAATTGAAACGCACAAGTTCTTCCCGGAACATCTTGAAAATTTAAAGCTAAACTGGAGGTAAATCCTTCTGTCGGCAAGAGGTGGTTTCCAAAGATTTTACAAATATCCTGCCTTGTTCCACCACCCAGAAACCTGCGCATAAGCTCTTGAGATTGCCCACGACCCTTTATAAGGTAAGCCTCTGTACCCGCTCGACGAAGCATGTCTGGCGTAAAACTCAGCATAGGATCAGTCAATTGTTCCCAATATTCAGCTATCTTCTTGCGTTTTAACGGGTAACTTAAGGCGTACTGTTCGATGGCAGAAGGAGAAGTTTCGGAGACAGGGCCATCGAAATGTCCATCGCGAATCGCCCATTGAGCTGCGCGCTGAACATCTTCTGCTACTTTTAGTCTCCCATAGGCTTCAATTGTGTCTCCTGAAAATCTGCAACTTGAACAGTGGAGCCAACGGGAAGTTCCCGCTATAATGGGATCGGAGTAAATGGATAAGGAACCTGTCGTTTTGCAAAACGGACAGGTTGATACTTGAGGGGTCAAATTCTTGACGTTGATTCCCGCTGCGGCTAGTATCGATACAGCCGTTACGTGTCTGGATAAGTCTCTTGGAGGATGAGCCGTCATGAAAGCTCCAGTCGATTACTACTCGGATTCAAATCAACAACATCTCTACATGATTGACCGGCTTTATGGCTTGCCGTCTTTCGTGAAATCTGCTTCGGCCGAAACGCCTGAACAAGTGTCCCAACTGCAAACACGTCTCTTTGCTGATGTAAAGCGACGCCTGTTTCCCTGCCACAACAAAAACGCCACGTGGCTCGCCCAGGCCTACTTTAGCCTGTCCGAACCTCTTTACTCTAAAAAAGAAGCGGCCATCATTCAAGACCGCGTTGAAAAGAGTGCCAAATACTGGGGCGTAAAATCTTTGTGCGACAGCTTCAAGCGAAATTGGGTAAAACTGGCTGACACCAATATCCCTGAACTCGAAGATTCCGATTACGCACTTGTAACTCAACACGATGGCGCCCAAATCCGAAAATTTCCCATCTATAATCCTTCCAGTGTTAAAAAAGCTGGAGATTACTTGTACGCCAACAGATTTAAATATCCTTACGCTTGGAGAAAAACTGCTGCGCGCAACATTCTTAAGAAAGCTGTATATTTCGATGACCGTGCCAGCAAAGGTGTCAAATACGCTGAAGCTCTGGGTGGGCAATGCAAGTTCACTGACGAGGTTCAGGATTACCTGGAAAGAGCCAGCGGATACGGAATGAGCCTTCCATATAATGCTGCCGAAAAGGTTGCCCACCGCGCAATCATGATCTCCGAACATAAGCACCCCGAGCTCAAAGAAAAGATGGCCAAATTAGCACAAGCCCTGATCGATCTCGACATCAAACAAGCTACGCCCGAACTTTACTGGAAGATGGCAGAGATCGTCGACGGCTCGGATCGAGAAACCGGCCTGCATACATATTACCACGAAGGCGTGGATATGCCTGAAGACATCTTCTTCGACATCCTGCAAAAACAAGCTGAAGCCATGCTGGAAAGCAACGTTACCTTGACGACAGGTAACTCGTATCCGATCGCCAGTTTCTCCGAGATGCCTCTCGAAAAGATCTCCTCCATTCTTGGCGAAGACTTTGCCGAGGCTGTCAGCAACGGTTTGGGACAAGTCGATGCAATCAAATTTGCCGAAGTCGCCCGTACGCTGCCAAGACCTGATGCCGCACTTCTCGAGCAAGCGATAAAAGCCTCGCTTAAAGAGGCAGCCATGATCAAAGATGCGCGCGCAGGCAGGATGGCTAATAACCCTTACACCAAAGATTCCATCAAGCAGCAACTTAAAGAAGAAGGAAAGCAGGTTGTGGATAGTGATTTTCAGCTCAACGCAAAAGTCCGGTAAACTTGGAGAATCCTCATGAATAACTCGTTTGAATTGGGGCAAACAATCGGATTGACT
>Ga0315284_10014164_pt1 | contig 11359 bp, 10 predicted proteins | sample YL17G09_16_MG_FD_203696 | JGI IMG/M metagenome (GOLD analysis project Ga0315284, IMG submission 203696) | Sediment microbial communities from Yellowstone Lake, YNP, Wyoming, USA - YL17G09_16 | ecosystem: Environmental > Aquatic > Freshwater > Lake > Sediment | place: USA: Wyoming | collected... | reverse complement strand
TCTTTCTCAAAGATATCAATAACTTGCTCAGCTGCATAGGTAGCGAACATGACATTCTGCTTCTTAGTGAAGCTCTTAGTCAATGCCCAATCTGCCCAGCCATACTGCTTAGCTACTACTAAAGCGTTAATGACAGACACAGCAGACTTATCTGTCTGTTTATTGAGGAAAGCTAATCCCTCTTTGCAAGGCTTCTTCTCTTCTACCCATTTATCGTTAAACATCATGTTTATTTACTCCCTGATTAAGAGGTTGTACCACGCCCCAGACAAAAGCAACGCTTATTTCAGATCAGCTAAATTACCAGCTATTTTTGGCTCCGCAACAAGAGCTACGCCGGGTAAATCGGCAGCTTTTTCCATGCAATATTTCAAAAGGTCCGCTACATCTTCGGCCAATTGTTTTGGGGCCTCTGCAACAAGCTCGTCGTGAACCTGTAAGACTATGCGAACTTTGGCCCAGATAGGGTCTACCGCGGCAAGCTCCATTTTTGATTTCCAAAATGCAATCGCTGCCCGGTTCATGATACTCGCCCCCGTACTTTGGATGCGGTGATTTACCGCCAGATTCAGCAGAGTGCGTATGTCGTAGGGCAGCTCTTTGTGGGGCGTATTGCCGTAAATCTTTGATATAAGCAGGGCTTTTGGTAAGCGCCGCGGGCGACCGAAAAGACTCTTGGTACAGCCGTCCTTTTTGACGGCCTCGTAAGACTCCAACATAAGCTTGTAAACGCCCGGGAAGCTATGAAAGTAGTTATCTATAATCTCCTGACACTCCTCTATCGGTTTGCCCGTGCCCCGGGACATCTGAAACGCCGTAGAGCCGTATACAGACGCCAGAGCTACGTGACTCTTCGTTATGGTGCGGAGATCTTCATGGAGCTTAGCGAAGGAGTTTTTATCGTTCTTTTTCATGGAACAGCCGTACTTATCAAAAATAGGTACACCTACAACAGAATAAAAGTCGTCTCCGTCTGCAAAACAGCGCATAAGCCTCTCATCCTGACTAAAGCTAGCAAACACTCTGGGCTCCAGCTGTGAATAATCCGCCCCGATAAACACGTTGTCGGGGCGACTTACGATGCAGGCTTTTACCCGCTTGTCATCTCTGGGTAGATTTTGAAAATTAGGCTTCTTACAAGAGTACCGGCCCGACGTGGTGCCATGCTGGAAAAAGCTGGGGCGAATCACGTTGTAACGCATACGAGATTGGATGCCCTCAACATATGTATTGAGGAGCTTTCTATTTTTTGCATATTCTAGGAATTTCTCCACCCACCTATACCGGGTGGCGAGCTTTCCTAGAGATTCTTTGCCGCAGGCCATGTATACCCAGGCGTCGGCCACTTTCTTAGGCCTCCCCATCTTTTTAGTTTTCGGATTGAACGCCGCCTCCGCATATACCCTTCCCTTGTTTTCGGTAACGATGCGGATAAACTCTCTCTTCGCGCCTGGGGCATACGGAGGCTTTATGTCTAAGGCCTTGCAAAGCTCCCTACCGCCCTTAGTGAGATTCAAGAAGGTGTTTCCTAGCTTGACAAACAGAAGCCAGGACATCTGTTGAGGTGCGCCGATGTTAAAAGTGTTCGTCTTCCCCGTGCCCTTATACTTGCTGATTACGTGCGGCGTGATTTCCTTATAGATGAAGGCTTTTGCCTCCAGACACTCCGCTTCCAGCGTGCTCTTGAGGATCTGCAGTTTGTCAGGATCGACTCGTAGGCCGGAGGTGTTTAGCTCGTGGGTAGGTCCGCGCAAAAGAGGCATAGACTCCTCTTCATAAAAAAAAGTGTCGAGTCCCTCCTCATACAGTTTGGGCACCATCTCATAGAAGATCTTGAGAGTCAGGATAGCGTCTTTCGCGCCATAACGCGCAAGAAGATCTGCGTCGGCCTTAAAAAGTTCATAACACTCTTTAGTAAGAACGCCGCCGTTGCGGTATACACTTTCTTTCATCTCGGTTTGTTCTTTTCGGGCGTCTTCTCCGAAAATAGACACGCCCAACTCCTTTAGCCCGTTTTGGCGGTTTTCGTCTAAAAGATGCCCAAGTATCATCGTGTCAGTATGGACGCTGGGCATTAGGTCTATTTGAAAGTTTTCCTCTGTGCGGGCACAATCAAAGGGCGCGTTGTGCATGATAAGACTCTTGCCCACTAGGAGCTGTATAAAAGCCGCGGCGCCTTGTTTAGTCTCAAGATCTACGAGCTTTTCCTGCTTTGTATCCCAGTAGGATAAAATAACATACCAGCCAAGATCAACATCAGCGGCCACAGAAAAGCCTATGATGCGGGAGTCCTTATCTACGCCGTCTGTCTCTGTGTCGTAAGCAACGAAGTCCTTATCCGCAATGTAGGCGGAAAGCTCCTTAAGCTCCTCCAGAGTCCTTATCGTTCTTAGCTGTTCCATCCTTCTCATTCCCCCAGCGGATACTCTTATAAGGCACTATATCTGTTTTTCTATCTTGTTTGCGTTTATTCGTGGCCTTGCTATTAAAAAAGTCAAAAGACACTTCCTCCTCCTGCGTCAACTCCCTAAGGTGCTCAGAAGTCGAGTCAAAGAATAGGCGGTAGCAGACATCTTCTTCTATGATGTCTTTACCTTTTTTCTTGTGTCTGATCTTACAGAATTTATAGGCAGTTACGGTGGGGCATCCTTCCTCAGAGTAGCATCTCTTTAGGGGCTGCCAGATGGTTATGAGATAATCACAGTAGGACTCAAAAAAAACAGATCCATATGCGGCGTCTTTTGATAGCTCCAGATCTCCGATACCGGCCTTCTCCCTGCTCGTCTGAGACTGCATAACTAGCAGCGTGTTTGTCTGGATAGCAAACGCCTTCATCTCGTGGCAAATATCCATAAGATCTTGGTTTTCGCCGTTTTTACCTTTCTTACGGAGGGCGCCGATATGGTCAATAACAACACAGCCAACTTTACGCCCTGTCTTAGCCTGAAACTGGAGTAGGTAGTCTTTGATCTCCTCAAAAGAGAGATGCCGAAAACCGCCGTCATCGTCGTAGTTACTGATAATGTGCACTTTATCGTGTAGCTGCGCTTTTGCGCCGCACATCGTCTTCCAGCGGTCTGCAATCTCTTGAGCGGGCTGCTCTAGAGGTACGAAGAAATGATCGTAGTCCGGGTTATTCTGCACAAAGCCCTCGAACATATTGAGAGCTACTGCGGTCTTACCTACACCGGAGCCCGCTACGAGGCCTATTACTTGGCCAAGTCTAAAGCCGTGCTCTGTGGCGTCAAGATACCTCCAGCAGGGGAGCCGAGTACCTTTAAGCGTGTCTCCGCTGCGCTGTAGGATCTCCTTCACCGTGCTGGAGAGGCTTAGGACGTTATCTACCGCGGTGTCTTCAAAAGTCCAGATCTTGTCTATGATGTTTTCTGCGTACCCTACGCGGTGTACCGGCGCCCGGGAGAGGGCTTTCGCGCTATTCACCAGGACAGAGCGGGCCTCTTCTTTTGTAAAGCCGCCTGCGAACATGATGTGCCCTAGACGGTAGTCGGCCTTGCTGCGGTCATCTACATTACCCGACCATATCTCTTTTACTTCTCTGTTATCTCGCAGTAGCTTTGCGAACTTCAAAGGTATTTTATCATCTATCTTAACAGTATTATCCACAAGGCGGTATGTCTTGTCGTAGTGCTGTTTGCAGTACTCTTCATCGGCGCGGGTGATTGGCGGAAGCGCCTTATCTATAAGCTCGCACGTATAAACGAAGTCCGTTTCGCTAACCACGGCGCAGAGCTTTGGGGCCTCCTGGTGTTTAGTGTTGACCGTACCCGGCGACCGCATAAGCTGGTAGATCTGCCCTACAGCCTCGTCGGTCTTAAAGACTCTGCAGAGCCTTCGCTGAAGCTTTAAGTAGCTCGTGGCGTCCAGATCGGACACCTGCCAGTAGGCGTGTATGCCGTTTCCAGAGTCAACAATAAGCGTCGGGGGTATGGAGGAAGCCCGTAACAGGGAAATGAAAGAGTCTTTGTCTACGTGTACGCCGTCTTTTAGGTCCATATCTACGAACACAAAACGGAAAGTGTCGATGTGGGAGCCATCTACGGTAACGCCCGCTTCGTAGAGGCTGGGATAATTAGGCAAAAAGTAGATGTTATAGCCTTGTGCGTTAAGCTCGTATAACCGCTCCACGCTAAACTCGCCTTCGTAGACTCTTCGGGCGCCGGGCGACTCCTTCGCGGCCCAATTAGGCAAAATACAGCGGTATATCAAAGACTCCCCCCTTCTAAGGTTAGATAGGGCAGACTCTCGATTGATACGGAGTCCGCCCTATCTTTTATCCCATAATGAAATAACAATCTAGCCCTGCGGATAACGTCGTTTTGTGCCGACATTAACCAGGAACTCCGGGGCTTCAGACCCGGTTCATTAGCCCCACAAAGGGCCGGGATAAACTAAATACGTTTACCCCGACTTGTTGCCAGCAGCTCTTGCACCTTAGACTGCCGGGCGGCGTCTGGGGTACGGGCTGCCTGCCGTGGGGGCTGGGAGCGGGCCGGAGGGGCCTCGTCCACCGGGGCAGCGTCATCGTCTACTGAAGTCTCGTCTTCCGTCTCCTCTGCGTCTGCGTAGTTTCCACCGCCCGTATCTTCTTCCTCTTCGGTTGCGGCACTCTGCGGCAGATTGACTTCAATAGTGTTTTCGGCGTCTACTTCTACCCGAAATTTGTACATATCGCCGTTAGACGTAGGCACCATGCCGGTAAAGGTAGCCCGTACCATCGCACCTACAGGAGCGTTGAGCAGTTTTCGGTCCAGATCCGTCTTTCCCCAGACGCCCAGTGTACCCTTTGAGGTACGAAAGTAGTGCAGCTTGGAGAAGCCCGTCTTTGACTTGGGACTAGCTACGTCTTTGCTTCCGATATAATACCCTTCCGCCTGCGTGGGATTAGCCTTGCCGCTCTTTTTGTCTTTACCGCCCAGAGCCGTCGTGCGTTCACAATCCAGATCAATAACTTCTTTAAAACCCATATTATTCCTCTTTTTCTTCCGTGTTATTTGATTCAGTCTCTTGAATCAAAGCTTCTTTAATGTATCTGTCATCCATATCGGGCCGGTGTGTTTGCATCCAAAGTATAAATAACATATTACAGGCCGCGTGTGCAATATGATTTACGCTGGACTCTGGATCAATATCTCTGCCCTCCTTAAACTCTCCTAAGTGTCTCTCAGCAGATCCAATAAGTCTAGATAATTTTATGCCCTTAGTCCAGTTTCCCGGCGTGTACTTTTTAGCGCCGTAGCCCAGCACCTTCGCTACTTCTTGAAGCGCGTCGTAGGGGATAAGGTCCATACGCGGCTTATCGGTGTCATAGTGGAGGCCGCCTTCTTTTGGAGACGGGCAAAGAAAGGAGGGAGGAGCTTTAGTGGCGATGCGGTCTGCGTAGGCGGAGGCTTCAGAGGCGTTGGCGTAGGCTGCGCAGATGTCGAAGGAGGAGGCCCCCTCTTTAATAGAAGACAACGCGGACTCAGCTACGGGCGTCCTAATCTCACTAATAAAATAGCCCTGTTCGGTTGCTTTGGGGTCGCCGTGGTCTAGACCTATAACGCGGTGTCTGTTGCCCTTATACAAAACGGCCTGACCTACAAAAAGCATATCCCGCTACCTCCCCTATTTTAAGTGCGTCTTACTATCTTTAGTGGTATAGAAATTATCCCATACCTCGTATAACAAAATATCTCTTTTTCCGAGTCGTGTCCATCTAATAAATTTTTAGGGACATAATAAATGTGTATGGGCCTAACAAAAGAACCGGCTTCTAGAGTCCGCTTATCTGCCGGGCCGGGGCCAAAAGTGTGACTCTCTGTAAGAACATAGTCGGGCGTGCTCATTTCTTAGCATCCTTGTAGTCTTTTAAGCACGCAGCTTGTATATTGTCAAACCATACGCCCAGCGGGATATTTAATTTTTTGGCAGTGGCTCTAGCGTATTTCCACGCTCTTTTTTCGCACCGGAGTACGCGGCGGCGCTGCTCCTTTGTGGCGCTATTAAGTTCGGAGGCGGTGTAGGCGGCGGTTAGGGCTCTCTCCGTACTCTTGTTTACCATCAGATCATCTAAGGAGTGCCCCAGCTCGTGCAAGATAACAGCAAGCTCCTCCGTCTCTGTGAGGTCGGGGTCTACTGTAATACGCCGAAATTTTAAGCTGTAAGAGCCGTCTCCCGGCTGCGTGGCATATTTTATAGTCAGCCCGCTGGCCTTTATATACATTTCAAGGCTTTGAAGATATCTGTCGTAATTTTTTAGTTTTCTGTCCGACATAACCCTCCCAGAGTTTAAAAACCTTGCGCTGGTATTCAGAAGACTGCAGGCCTTTTGCGTTTCCTCTGTTGTAGGCAACAACAGCCCGCGGCCAGCTGCGGTAGCGTTTATACTGCCAGCTTAGATATGTTGCGGCTACCCGTACATTTATCGCGGGGTCGTAAAGGTCGTCTGCCCGCACTGCTGGATAAAATTGCCGGGCGGTCTTTTCTTTTACTTGGCACAGGCCGTGCGACGGACTCCCCCCGTCCCGCTGGTGTTTGGCCTGAGGATTGTGGGAGCTTTCCACAAAACATAGGGCCTCCAGCAGGCCGGGAGGAATATTTGTAACTTGTGCGGTCGCCGCCATCATGACTACGAGACTCACCATACCTACACGATACTGGAACAGCGGAGGAAGTCAAGCTTTGCGCCTCCAGCGGCCGTTAATGACGTTGATAAGTTGGCGGGAGCCGTTACCGTACACCAGACAGCTCGTGTGCATCCAAGAGGAGGGGCCTTGATTGTAGTCAAGCTTAAGCAACGAGCACGTCCCTACCTGCCAGGCGCCGCGGAGGATCTCCGGGGTATGGCTGTGGCCGGAGACGGAGTTACCGTAGGCCTTCTCTGTAGACTGCAGGCTACCTCTTGCGCCGTTAGCTCCCTTGTCGCCGTGTGCGCCAAGCTCTACCCGGGCAATACTGTAATCCTCGTCTCTTTTAAGCCACGTAAACTTTGCCGCATTTTTCATGCCGCGGAGCTTCATATAGGCTTCTACGGGATTAGTACCGTCAATCATGGCCGCTGCCAGGCTTAGGGCAAGTCTATGATTATGCGCGTCTTCTACGTAACGCCCTTGCGCAAGGTAGCGATCTAAGAACTCGTCGTGGTTTGACTTGACAATAACGACCTCTTCGATAAAGTCAAAAGACGCCATAAATTCAAGCTCTTTGGCGTATGTCTCCAGCTCATCTCGAAGATCTAGTTTATTATTCGCCGCGTGTTTTGCCCTAAGAATTACGTTATCAATCTCGTGGTGCGATATGGATTTTCCATTGAAGCCGTCGTGTATAATCAATCGGCGAGGTTTAGTCGTCTGTATGACACTGTCGGCTGCGGAAGAAATGAAAGCACTACTCGCCTCCTCGTCAGTCTCTCCTGAGTGCCAGTCCCCAAGAACAAGGGCTTCAGGCCGTACCTGTTTAGTGGAGCCATCAGGCATGTACATGATGCCCAGATCAATAAAAGCGCCCGACTTTTCGGCCTGCACCTGCCGGTAGTGAAAAAGCGTATCGTCTTCGACTTCAACAATAATGGCGCCCATAACATGGTCGTTATCGGCAATATATGCCGTGCGTTTTGACATAAAGCGCCGGGTGTCGTAGTCAGCTCTGGTCAAGGCGCCTGTAGTCATAAGGGCATGAGGTAGACGCATATTAGAGGTCGGAGTCATCTTAAGCCGCTGTTTAGGGCTGGCGTAGATAAAGCTACCGTTTCTCTGTCCGATGCGGGCGAGGCCTGTCACAGGGTCAATGTGCTTTGCGGACATCTTGATGGAGCTGATGAACAGATTGTCGTTTAAGGCGAGGTCATCGGAGACAATCGCCGCCTCCGACAGTTTTGGGTCTAAGTGAAAAGGGACGTTAGCCGCGGGGTCAATCGAGGGGAGTACGAGCGTCATAGCCTTGCGCCGCTTATTATGATTGTCTATGGCGGACAGGAAGCCTGTGTGTACCTTACAGCCCTCTACCGCGGTAGAGACTACGTACCTATGGAAGCCTGCGGCCTTTTTCTGTATCTTTTCAAAGGCCTTAGGAGTAAACAGACTCTCGTCTACGATGTTTTCAAAAGCCTCTGGCGCGTGTGCCTTGGCAGCGGCCTTCAGTCCCTCGTAGCCTCCAAAGAGGCGGCGCACCTTATCACAGTTAAAGCCGAGTTTAGTCAAGTCGGCAGAAGAGGGTATAAAATTTTTCTTTTTCGCGGCGGCGCAGTAACGAGCGAGGAGCCGGGCCTTACTCTTCTCTCTCAGTATTTTAGGGTCTTTCATTCTATCACCTTGACGCCTTCAACGGGGGCGGAGGGTGTTTTAGGCGCAACGCTTCTCATGATAAAGCTCTGGAGATCCTTTGAACGGTCGTTGATCTCCTTTAAGGAGGCCTGTACGTCTGTCTGCATTTTAATTAGTGTTTTCAAGTTTTCTTTACGTATGGCTTCCATTGCTTCCCCCCTAAGGATTTCAGGCAATAATGCCTGTACGACGTTTTTAATTTGCTTTCTCAGTGTCTTTATGTCGCTCATGGTATTTTTTTTCCTTCTTTACGTTTTCGGATACGTTCTTTCAACTCTAAACTTGTTTTGCGTTTATGACAAGGGGGACATATTGCCTGCAGATTAACGACTTCACACCATATGCGGTTTACCAGCTCGTCTATGGAAAGGTCTTCTAACTTAACGCCGGGGGGCTGCACCGGGGAGATGTGGTCCACCTCCATGAGATACCGCGGCGTAGGGCTGTTGCAGGACTCGCATCTACACCAGCGGGTTACGCGGGGTCTGAGTACGTCTAAATATCCCTCGATTGCGGCTCTATCTAAGATGCTGCGTCTCAACTCAGACCGGCTAAAGATACGGCGCAGTGCTCCTTTTATCAGCGCCCGCTCTTTCTGAGTAATCCGCAGTAGGTCACTCATCTGCTATAACTGTACTTTCGTCCCCTTGGAGGGTCACGGCATAACGGCGAGAGAAGAGGGACTTAAACTCCGTACAGTGGTCGATCATAAAAATAGACTCATGATTAGATTCGAGTTCTTCAAAAAGCTTGTAGGCTTTGATCTTAAGGTCGGTGTCGAGTCCGTCAAGGCTCTCATCAAAAAATAGCTGCGCAAAGTGCACGCCAGATTTATTAGCCGCGGCCTCCATTATGGATACCACGAAACAGAGCTTAAGAAGGCCGCGTTGACCTTTGCTCAACTGCTTATAGACGCAGGAGTAACCCGACTTTTGTATGTTGATGTCTAGATTATCTGCACCGGCCAAAGAAAAAGTGACTCTGATCTCTGAGTCAAAATATGTCTCCAGATAGCGGTTAGTAGAGGCCTCTATTTCTTCGACTGCCTTTTTCAGAAGCTCGCCGCGGAGATCGAAAGAAAGATCATAGAGCTGCGTAAGCGAGATAACCCGGTGTTTTAGTGTGTCGTATTGCTGCTGCAAAGCCGCATGAAGTGTCGCCGTTTTGAGACTGTCTTCTTCTTGCGCGTTGAGGGGCGCCGTAAAAGGATTGCTCTTTTGCGTCTCCACCTCCAGCTGTTCTATATAGGGATTAGAGCGCACTCTTTCCCTCTGTAGCTGTTCTTTGTATGGGTTAGTCGAAGTATTAAGCTCCATCAGAGTCTCCCTGCACCGCTCGTACTCGTCCTCCAGTCGCGTATGTTGTGTAAGTGAGGCCTCCGCTGCCTTTAGATCCTGCTCGAAGGCGGGACGCTGTTGCAGCTGCGCGTCGATATCCTCTATCTCCTTCAACAGAGCCGCCTGCGCCTGCATAAGATCTGCGGAAGAAGCCCGAAGCTCTGCTATATGTTTGTCTTTGTTGGCGTTGTCGGCGGCTCCTAGGCAGTGAGGGCAGATGCCGCCCGCCTGTTTAAATCTTTCCGTCTCCTTGTTTACCGCTCCCAGGCGGCCTTTGATATCGTAGAGAGTCTCTTGTTTTTGTTTTGCTTTTTTCTCTACTGTGGATAAAAACGAAAGCTGCTTTCTCGCTGCGCCTGCGTCCGGGGCGCGGTAATCCACAATAGACTGCCCCATTGTAACCATCTTTTCAACGACGCCATCTATGGAGTTTCTTTTATCGGCCTCAAAGCCGTCGCATTTTATCTGTACCTGCAAAACACTTTTTGCTTTATCCGCCTCGAAGTTTTTTGCGTTGGTCTTTGTTGCGGCCAGCAACACCGCCTGCGTGTGCTCCCAGCCCTCCTTGGAGCGGCGCGTGCTTTCTATAGAGCCCTTCAACTGTTCTAGTTTACCCTGGTTTTTTGCCGCCTGGATTTCTACGGCTTCCAGCTCTTTCTTAGTCTCCTTCCGGCGCTCTGTGGCACGCTCGAAGAGACGCATCGGGAAGTCTAGAGAGGCGATGCGCTCGAAAACGGCCCGGCGATCTTTGGCCTTTGCAGTAAAGAACTGCCCCGTAGGGCTAAACTCATGAAAATACGCCGAAGTTAGGAATAGATCCGCCGTAACTCCCAGCTCTTTTTCGAGCAGGCGCTGTGTTTCGGTGATGTCCTTACCGCGGTGTACGCCCCCCGCGGTATCTGTCCAGTAAAGATCGTTTTGGCCTGATCTGCCCCTTATGCGCGTGACTTTAATGGATGCGGAGGCTGTCTCTACCTCTATCTCCCCTATCGTAGGTTCTTCGGGAGTAAGCCAGCTGCGCACATCATCTACGGCGCCATCTTTTGCAGTAACTCCAAACAGTATCCAACAAGGGATGTCGGGTATAGTGCTCTTACCACTTCCCGTCGCGCCATAGACGAGAGCCAGATTAGTGTTTGTAAAATCAAAGGAAAGCTTAGAATAGCTTCCGAAATTACAAACCTCCGCTTGAAGAAGTCGCACTGTTGCCTCCTTCCGATTGGAGGAGCGTAAGCCCATAAGCGATTATCTTCTCCCTCATGGCGTAGGAGGCGTAGGAGGCGTAGAAGGCGGCGGAGGCGGCGTAGACGGCGGAGGCGGAGGCGGAGGCGGAGGCGTAGGAGGCGGCGTAGGCGGCGGCGTAGTAGGAGGAGGCGTAGTAGGAGGAGGCGGCGGAGGAGGCGGCGTAGGAGGCGGCGGCATCAGCCGCTACTCTACACTCAGCTTCTGTTGCTTCCCCCTTAAGCCATCTCTTAGCTGTCTCTATACTAGCTCTTGGCCTTTTGTCTTTTGGATATTCTTTCTCAAAGATATCAATAACTTGCTCAGCTGCATAGATAGCGAACATGACATTCTGGCGCTTAGTGAAGCTCCTAGTCAATGCCCAATCTGCCCAGTCATACTGCTTAGCTACTACTAAAGCGTTAATGACACTAACAGCAGACTTATCTGTCTGTTTATTGAGGAAAGCTAATCCCTCTT
>Ga0315284_10014163_pt1 | contig 11359 bp, 10 predicted proteins | sample YL17G09_16_MG_FD_203696 | JGI IMG/M metagenome (GOLD analysis project Ga0315284, IMG submission 203696) | Sediment microbial communities from Yellowstone Lake, YNP, Wyoming, USA - YL17G09_16 | ecosystem: Environmental > Aquatic > Freshwater > Lake > Sediment | place: USA: Wyoming | collected... | reverse complement strand
GGCGAACCTCTCGACTTCTACATACCGGCATCCGACCCCGAGGGCGACAGAATCACCTTCTCCTTGACGACTGCCCCGGCGTCCGCCTCAATCGATCCTTCGACCGGGCTTTTCAGTTGGCGACCGGCAATCGGCGATACAGGGGCAATCGTCATAGGCATCCGGGCATCCGACGGCTTCCATGCCTCTGCGGACAGCATGGAATTCACTGTTGTCAAGCCCTCGCTGGGCACCGAACCGGGCCTTCGCATTCTGCGTCCTGCATACGGCGATACCACGTCATACGCGTATGGCGATACTCTCACCATCGCTTTTGCCATGACCTGGTGCGGAGACCAGCCGTTGTTGACGTTCGTGCCGAAGGAAGGACGCCGTTGGGAGTGCATCTTCGTGCAGAACAATACCGGCGGCAATGCGATCGCGCGCGATCAGTTGCCTTCGGATTCCCTGGATAATTCGGGACGCGTGTGCAAGTTTTCCCGGACCTGGCAGAGCGAGGGGTATTGGGTCGGCTTCTATCGACTTTCTCTTGTCAATGCCAAGACAATCGGCTCGGAGTGCCTCCTGGACTTCGGCGGGGGAACAATGCGCAAGGATTCCATCAGAATTAAAGTCGAAGATGTCTACGGTTTCGACCGGTGCGGCATGAGCAACCCGGGTGCGGTCTCCCAAGTCACCTCGGGCGCCTACAGCGGGTATTTCAGCGTTGTTCCGCGCCTGTAAGAACGTAACCGTTCACAGCACATTTGTCAATACTTCATGAAACCCGACTCGTTGTCGGTGGGGTCGATGCCTTTGGGGGGCTTACGTTCTGCCTCTCCGATGTTTTAGTCTATCTCCAAGCAAGCGATCGTTACCTACTGAGGAAGAAGCGCCACTGCTGAAGATGTGGCGTTCATTCGCAACCTGATCGAAACTCATCAGGAAGATTTCCGCCGCGCGTTGTCCATACGTCTGTGCCGTGCATGGAACTGGATTCAACCCAACGGTCATCCCCGCGACATGGTCTGCCGGGGGCGGCGATCCATCATAAATCGTTGGTTCTCTGACCATTCGCGATCGTCGATCAGCCTGCCAAAGTCTTCCGGTCACTTGAGATACTCAAAGCCATGGGGCCGGCAATTGCGAGCCTTGAGAAGCGCAAGGATCTCAAGCTGTCAACATTGGTTCATTGCCTCCAAGCCATTGGTATGAGCATGGAGATCAACGTCTTTCCAAGGAAGAAGAGCGCCACAATCCCTGCGAAGATGGTGCTGCTCGATGCCTGAGTGCGTGCGCTGGACCGCTCGCGGCGCAGCCTCCGCGCGCGCTTCGCGCCCCAGCGCATGCGTGCTCCTGAGACCTCCGGATTTGCCCCCCGACTCCGAAGCAAATGATTTTCATGAAGTCACCGCGCGAGCTGACGTGGCGGAGAGGTCGAACTGCTCACTGTTCACTCCCTCCGCAAGTTACGAGTGACGAACCGCTCGCCAAACCCATCGAACCAGAGGACCCCCCAAACATGCGCATTCTCTCCGGCATCCAACCATCGGGCAAGCTGCACATCGGCAACTACCTTGGCATGATCCGACCCATGGTCGAATCGCAGAAACGCGGCGATCTCTTCTGCTTTGTCGCCAACCTGCACAGCCTTACCTCGCTGTTCAACACCAAAGAACTCGCCGAAAACATCAACGACGCCATCATCGACGTTCTGGCTCTGGGCATCGATCCCGACAAGTCGATCTTCTGGGTGCAGTCCGACGTTCCCGAAGTCACCGAACTCACCTGGTACCTCAACAACGTGACACCAGTTGGGCTCCTGGAGCGCTGCCACTCGTACAAAGACAAAGTCGCCAAGGGCATCTCAGCCAGCAATGGGCTCTTCTCCTATCCCGTGCTCATGGCCGCCGACATTCTCATGTATCAATCGAACGTCGTTCCGGTCGGCAAAGACCAGAAGCAACACGTGGAGGTAACGCGGGACATTGCCATCAAATTTAACCAGACCTACGGGGAGGTGTTCACCATTCCCGAGCCTGAGATCTCCGAAGACGTGGCCGTGATCCCGGGCATTGACGGGCAGAAGATGTCCAAATCCTACGGCAACACCCTGGAGATCTTCGCACCCGAAAAGGAGTTCAAGAAAAAGGTGATGAGCATTGTCACCGACCCCACGCCGGTTGAAGCGCCCAAAGACCCCGACACCAGCACCATCTACGCGCTCTACCGCCTCTTCGCATCGCGGGAGAAGGCCATGGAGATGGGGGAGAAGTTCCGCAAGGGCGGCTACGGGTATGGCGACGCGAAGAAGGATCTCTTCGGCCTGCTGTGGGAGTACTTTGCCCCATACCGCGCACGACGCGGGCAGATTCTTGCCAATCGGGATTTCGTCGCAGAGGTCAGGCGCAAAGGCGCGGAGAAGGCGCGCTCGTTTGGTGCACCGACACTCAAGAAGGTGCGGGAGCTCGTCGGGATTGGCGCCTGACGTGACGCCGTGGCTTGCTCTCCTGCAATACGGTCATGCATTTTAGGTAGGCAGAGCATGACGGTCCAGGGAGGGGTTGTGACCGACACCGAAGAGGACGACATGCACCCAACTACAGATCCTCGAGCGGTCCGCAAGCCGAAGATCCGGTCGGCAGTTGTCGACGCGCTTGTCTACACAGGAATCGACGCGGTAGTTGTCAGCGATCTGCGGAATTCCTCTGTATACATTGTCACCACGGTCGACGATCTCACGACCGGAGCGCTGGTGACTCCCGAAGTCCTCATCACGCTGGTACGCTCCCGCGAACTCTTCGATACTCTCACCACGCGCGCTGCCGAAGCGGGCAACGACAACCTCATCGTTGCACTTCGCAACTTCTCCATGGAAGTTCAGGCAGTAACAAAAATCCTGCAGCCCTATGCCGACGCGTCAAGCCACCTTGTCGGACACGACAAAGAAGTGGTGGAGGCCAAGCTCTTTGTGCTGCGGTATCTGCTCGGCTCCATCGACGAGCACCTGCGCGCTGAAACGGCCTGAGGCAGTCTGGCCCGACCATGCAGTCGAGGCACTCCCGGAATCGGTACCATCGATTCGGGTGTGGCCGTCCTGACGCAGCCCCTTCAGGGCAGCGGATGCATCTCCGAAACCTGCCGATTCTGGGGTAGGAAACCCCAGGCTGAGGTGACCCTGCCCATTCAGGGCAGAATGGCAATGAAGCGGCTGGTTCCTATAGCCCGAAGGGCTTGCGTCACCGTAGCACGGGGTTTCCTACCCCGTGTTGCTGGTAGCGAGGTGCGAAGTGTTCGTGGCCTGAAGGGCTTCCGTCAGGTGCGAGCAGAGGTCCTCGACAATGCGTTCCTGTCAATCAGTGCTGTTGTAGCACGACGAGCAGCAGGGCGCAACGCGAGCCTTTTCTTGCTCTTTCTGGAGATTCCGTGAGAACGGCCTTCTGCGCTGAATGCGATGCCAACACCCAAGGCGCTGAGGACCCTGAGGATAGTGTCAAACCGCGGTTTGGCGTCAGAATTGAGCGCCTTGTACAGGCTCTCTCGCCCGAGGCCGGAGTCGGATGCGATTCTGCTCATGCCTCGAGCCTTCGCAATATCGCCAATGGCAGACAGCAGAAGGTTGGGATCACCGTCTTTGACGATCTCGCTCAGATAGGCGGCAATGGTGGCCTCGTCACCCAAGTATTCGGAAACATCGAATGCTGAAATCTTTGTTGACATATCAAGCTCCAATCTCGCCGGCAATCTGCTTGGCTCTTCTGATGTCACGTGTCTGAGTGGACTTGTCGCCTCCTGCAAGAATAACAATGATGATCTTTCCCAGGTGCGAGAAGTAGACCCTGTACCCAGGTCCGGAATCGACTCTCATCTCAGCAACACCATTCCCGACTGACTTGTGGTCTCCAAGGTTCCCCTGTTCGGCCCTCTTCAACCTGGCAAGTATCTTCGCCTTGCCCTTGACATCCCTCAGTCCATGCAACCAGTCGCTGAAGTGCTCTGTCTTCTGGATGGTGTACATATGACAGTGTATCTGTTTGGATACGGCCACGCAAGTAATATAGTTGAATGCTTTGGCCTCCGTATCACGCGGGCTCAGCATCCGTGGTTTCATCAACTCGGACCCAACACGTATACGGACACGGATGTCGGTACTCGCCTCTGTGAGATTCGGAGGATCGCGGGGGCTTCCACAGTAGGGCGCGTGCCGCGCCCTACTGTGGCAGTCGCGCCTTCTCCGCCAACCGCACCTTGCTGCCATACTCCATAAGCACAGAGTCGGTGAAGTGCAGGCGCCGCGCGAGTTCGCGGGCAATATTGAGGATGATAATGGAGAACAGCTCTTTGTCTTCGTTGAAAATGCCCATCAGCAACTGCTTGCTGATCACCATAAGATCGGTATCCTCCACCGCAACCACCGACGCGCTGTGATTGAGGATCCCGATCACCGAGACTTCGCCCAGACAGTTGCCCGGCCCGAACTCGACCACCTCGATGGGGTGCCGGTCCATGCCCAGCACGATCTTCACCTTGCCCCGCAGCGTTACCATGATGTCTTTGCCGGGCGTGTCTTCTTTGATGATAATCTCGCCCGACTTGAAACTCACCACATCGCACTGCTCCGAGATGTGACGAAGGTTCTCTTCGGGGATGCCGGCGAAGATAGTGACGTTGCGGAGGATTTGCAGGAGCTCGGCGACGTTAACTTTCATAGAGGGTCCCTGAGTGATTGTCTTCGAATCTGCCGGGTCGCGCATGCGCGGGAACCCCGACACTCGGATGCAGGAACGCGGACGATCCCGGCGTCATTCCAAAAACTACGATCTGTGTCCCTGGCCGGGCAATTGGGCACGGGCTGCGGGAGGCGTCTCTACGAACGCTTCCGGCGATCTGCAACGCGCGTGATCTTGGCCCCGAGCTTGTTGAGCCGTACGTCGATGTCATGATATCCGCGATCGATCTGTTCCACGTTGTGGATCACGCTCTGGCCCTCGGCTGCCATGGCCGCGATCAACATGGCCATGCCCGCACGAATATCCGGCGATGCAATGGTTGCTCCGTACAGCGGCGACGGCCCGGTCACCACCGCCCGATGCGGATCGCACAGCACAATCTGCGCTCCCATGCCCTGCAACTTGTCAACAAAGAAGAGCCGCGCCTCAAACATCTTCTCGTGGAAGAGACACGTACCCTCGCACTGCGTCGCAGCCACCAGAATGATCGACATCACGTCGGCCGGGAACCCGGGCCACGGGTTGTCTTCGATCTTGGGAATAGCCCCTCCCAGGTCCTTGCGGATCTTGAGGTGCTGCTTGCTTGACACATGAATAGCGCGTTTGTTGGGTATGACCTCGACCTTCACGCCAATGCGATCGAAGTGGAAGAGGATCATGCGCATGGTTTCGGGATTCACATTGGTGATGGTGATGTCCGACCGTGTGGCCGCAGCCAGCCCAATCAGCGACGCAGCCTCAATGTAGTCGCTTCCTACCACATGCTCGACCGAGCCGAACGAGTTGGCGCCGTACACGGTGAGAAGGTTGGAGCCGATACCGCGGATCTTCACGCCCATCTTCTGCAGAAACCAGCACAGGCCCTGCACATGCGGCTCAGATGCTGCGTTGCCGATAATCGTCCGCCCCTTGGCGCCGGCAGCCGCGATGAGCGCATTCTCCGTGGCAGTCACCGAAGCTTCATCCAGATAGATCTCGGCACCCTTGAGGCCCTTGGGCGCCTCCAGCGTGTACACGGTACGCGCGGACTCGCCCTTGACAGATAAGCGGTCGACCGTGAGCTTGGCGCCCAGCGCCTGAAACACCGCGAAGTGCGTGTCGAGGCGCCGCCTGCCAATGGGGTCGCCGCCCGGTTGAGGAATGACTGCTCTGCCGGTTCTCACGAGTAGTGACGACGCGAAGAGGACTGATGCACGCACTTCGCCGGCAAGTTTGATGGGCAGCTCAGACGTGGTGATCGAGCTGGTCTTGATGGTGAGAGCGGATCCGCGGTGCGCAGGGATGGTGCTGCCGAGCTCGCCGGCAATTCGGAGCATGATCCGCACGTCGCCAATGTCGGGAACATTGAGGAGTTCGACCGGTTCTTTGGTCAGCAGCGCGGCGCAGATGAGCGGCAGTGCTTCGTTCTTGTTTCCGGATACGGCAATACTTCCCGAGAGTCGATTCTGGCCTTCAACTATGAAAGAGCTCACTAAATCCCCTTCTTGAACGGTTAAGCAGCACAACTCACACTCTCTAAGATAACAAAAAGTGTCTCGAATTGCCAAAATCCGGATCGCTTCTGCGCACAAATCCACGAAAGTCCTTGACGGATTGGTGTCCGCCAGTGCATAATCTCTCCCAGAGGTGGGGCCGCGACGATTCAAAAAAAAATCTCACACCCCCCCGGTTTTTTTGCTATATTAGTCGATGGCTCTGTTTCTCTTGCGCAGAATCAACGCAATTTTCTGACGAACAGCAGTTTTTGAGGGACTCGTCTTTGGATAGCACGTCGAGCCGCTGTCTGCGGATTCACAAGCTGTTCAAGTGAGTACCGTCCATAACTGAAACGCGGTTCAGAAAATTGCGGCCTTGGGAGACAGGGCCTTTTCTATATCCACACCCACCTCTTCATCTTCATCTCTACGGGGGGCCTCTGGATAGCTGTGCCGGGCACCGCACTGAGCCTGGCCGAACGGGTGGCGCGTCATGGGGCAGTGGTAGTTTGAGTCACCCGGTGCGCGACACCCGCGAGCTGCCGTGGTTGTGATTTCGCAGAGATCCACCAGTCTCGGCGCGGGCCGAGGCAATGACGAGTTACGAGCAAGCGAGTTACGAGTTACGAGTGGTCGCAGGTTTCGTCGAGGCGTACGCTAACTGGACCTGAAGGAATCGTCGGCTCTCACACCTGCAAAATGCTCGCGGGTGTCGCGCACCGGGTGCTTGTTGCGGACCACCGAGGCACGACGCGCCACCCGGCTTTGCCACCCAGAACTGCCAGCTCGGTCTTGCCCCGGGCTCCCGGGACTTCCACTGGGCGGCCTGTCTGATGAGTGTAGTCCACGCATGGCGGAGTGTATTTTTTGCGCGACAATAGTAACCCGGGCATGCCACAAGCATCCCGGATGCGAGGATGGCGGAACTGGTAGACGCGCGAGACTTAGGATCTCGTAGGGCAACCTATGGGGGTTCGAGTCCCCCTTCTCGCAAAAATTCCCCCGGTTGAGCTGGCAGACGCGTTGGGAAGCTGAGTCTCCCGGTGCGCAACGTCATCCCGACCAGCAACTACCTCGGCCTTCAGCCGTGACAACAGGAGTGTATCGTTTGAAGTACAATGTTTCTACGCCCGAATCCTGGAAGACGATTCTTGAATTCGAGATCCCGGTCGACGAGTTCGACAGCTCCGTGAGCACCAAGCTGGTCACGTACAGCAAGAAGATCAAACTCGACGGTTTCCGCAAAGGCAAAGTACCCCGGAAGGTCGTTGAGGCCCGCTTCGGCAAATCGGTTCGCGCCGAGGTCGTCGAAGAGATCATCCAGAAGTCCTACGAAGGCGCGTGCAAGGAAAAGGGCATCACCCCGGTCAGCGAACCACGCATGAGCAACCTCAAGGTCGAAGAGGGCAAGCCCCTCACCTTTACGGTGGAAACAGAGATCGATCCGGTGATTGAAATCAAGGGCTACGACAAGCTCAAGGTTCGTCCCTCCACCAGGAGAATCAAGAAGGGCGATGTGAACGAGGCGCTTGAGAGCCTGCGGCTGCGCCTTGCCGAGTTCACCGATGTCGAACGATCGGTGCAGAAGGGCGACTTCGTGAGCTTTGAGTACCAGAAGGTGGTTGTTGACGGAGAAGAAAAGAAAGACCTCAACAGCCCCGGCTACCCCATTGAGATTGGCGAGAGCAAGATCAAAGAGTTCGACAAAGGCATGATCGGCCACAAGGCCGGCGAGACCGTCAGCATCTCGATCAAATTCCCCGGTGATTACGGCGATGCCGAACTTGCGGGCAAGCGCTCGGAGATGACCATTCTCATCAAGAAGGTGCAGGAGAAGAAGCTGCCCGAGGTAAATGCGGAGTTCCTCAAAAAGATCGGCGAGTTTGCCGACGAAGCGGCCCTGCGCGCATTTCTGGAGACCGACCTGCAGCAACGCGAACTACAGCGCGCCAGGAGCGAAGCCTGCACCAAGGCTGTGGATCAGCTCCTTGACAAGAACAAATTCGACGTGCCTCCGTCACGCGTTGAGCGCTACCTGGACCTCATGCACGAAGAAATGCAGCGTTACGCTCGCTCCAAGGAGGAAGTGCCACCCCGCGAAGAGATGGGCGAGAAATATCGCGCCACAGCCGAGCGTACCATGAAGCGCTACCGACTCATCGATTTCATTGCCGCAAAGGAAAAGATCAGCCCCACGCAGGAAGAGGTTGACGCAGAAATCAAGAAGCTCAGCGACCGCTACGGTAAGCCCTTCGACGAGGTGAAGGAAGAGCTGCGCCGCAACGGCACCGTGGCTCGCATTCGATCGGACCTGCGCGAGCAGAAGACGCTCAACTTCCTGATTGGTGAGCCTGAGGTGGACGAGAGCGGGGAATAGCAGCGGTCAGCAGTCAGAAGTCAGCGGTCAGACAAGCCAGGAATCGGCGTGATCGGGACTTCCGGTGGACTGAGGGAGACGGCGGGACAGCAACACAGACCACATGACGAAAGGAACCATCGAAGCATGCCACTCATACCAATGGTCATTGAACAGACAGGGCGCGGAGAGCGCAGCTACGACATCTACTCGCGGCTTCTCAAAGAGCGCATCATCTTTCTTGGCTCCGACATCGACGACACCACCGCCGACTTGGTGATGGCGCAGATGATCTTTCTGGAGTACGAAGATGCCGACAAAGACATCACGCTCTACATCAACTCGCCGGGCGGGTACGTGTCGGCAGGACTTGCCATCTACGACACCATGCAGTTCATCAAGCCCGATGTGTGCACCATCTGCATTGGTCAGGCATCGAGCATGGCAGCGGTGCTTCTGGCAGCCGGCAAGAAGGGCAAGCGCTACGCGCTTCCCCACGCTCGTGTGATGTTGCACCAGCCCCTGGGTGGCGCAGGTGGACAAACATCCGACATGGCCATTCACGCGCGCGAGATTGTTCGCATCAAGGATACGCTGACAGACATTCTCTTCAAGAGCACGGGCAAGGAACGCGACATCATCAAGCACGACACCGACCGCAACTTCTTCATGAATGCGAAGGAAGCCAAGGAGTACGGCATTATCGACGAGATCCTGACCTCACGGGAAGACCGCAAGGAATAGGCGGGCTGCGGTTCGGTCGGGGCCCAACGCCGTCGAACTGGGTTCGAGACTATCCGATGTCCGAACGCCTGTCGTCTCGAGACGTGCAGGAGCATTACTCGACGACCCGCGTATCGAGGTCGACGGTGGGATCAGCGGAACGCACGACCAGCACTGGAGACATGCACATGCCCCCACGACCCAAGTACACGCAAGTCAAGTGCTCCTTCTGCGGCAAGGGAACCGACACGGTCGATAAGATCATCACCGGTCCGTCGGTGCACATCTGCAGCCAGTGCGTGGAGATGTGCAACGAGATCCTGCGCGAAGACAAGGCGCAGGCCACGCAGGTCACCGGCCCCAACGAGTACCCTACCCCGCAGCAGATCAAAGACTTTCTCGACCTGCACATCATCGGCCAGGACGACGTGAAGCGCGGGGTCTGCGTTGCCGCCTACAACCACTTCAAACGGGTTGCAGCGCGAGGCAAGGAAGGCCCCGACGAGGTCGAGATTGACAAATCAAATATCCTTCTCATCGGGCCCACGGGCACCGGCAAAACGCTCATTGCGCAGACGCTTGCCAAGTTGCTCAAGGTCCCCTTCACCATCGTCGATGCCACGGTGTTCACCGAAGCGGGCTATGTGGGCGAAGATGTGGAGAACATGCTGGTTCGCCTGCTTCAGGCTGCCAACCACGACCTGGCAAAGGCTGAAAAGGGCATCATCTACATCGACGAGATTGACAAGGTTGCCAAGAAGAGCCCCAACCCCTCCATCACGCGCGACGTGTCGGGCGAGGGCGTGCAGCAGGCGCTGCTGAAGATTCTCGAAGGTACCATTGCCAATGTGCCGCCCAAGGGTGGCCGCAAGCACCCCGAGCAGACCATGGTGCAGATCAACACGCGCGATATTCTGTTCATTTGCGGCGGTGCGTTTGTGGGTCTGCAGGATATCATCGAAAAGCGCATTGACCAGAGCCGCATGGGGTTCAATGCGCAGGTTCGACGCAAGGACCTTTTCACCACAGGCGAAGTCCTGCGGAAAGTCGAGCCCGACGATCTCATCCAGTTCGGGCTCATCCCCGAGTTGGTGGGACGTCTCCCCGCAGTTCTGGGTCTTGACGAGCTGGACGAAGAGACACTGCTGCGGATCCTCACTGAGCCGAAAAACGCACTCAGCAAGCAGTACCAGAAGCTCTTCTCGCAGGAGGGCGTGCGCCTCACCTTCACGCGCGATGCACTGCGCGAGATCGTGCGTACTGCCAAGGAGAAGAAGACCGGCGCGCGCGGTCTGCGTAACGTGCTGGAGCGTGTGCTGGTGCCCACCATGTTCGAGCTTCCATCACGTCAAGATGTGAAGGAGTGCATGGTGACAAAAGAGGCCGTGCGCGGAGAGCAGCCCGTGGCGTATTTGTTCAAGAAGGATCAGCCGCAGAAATTGGCGTCGTGAGGGAAATGCGAAGTGCGGAGTTGGGAATGCGGAGTTCCCCACGCATCTCGCCCGTCGGACCAGGACCGGGTTGAAACCACGGTCCTGGGAGAACCCTCACAAGGAGGAAGCCCTGCCGGGCTACTACCCGGGGCTACCGGCTTCAGCCGGAGTTGTCGCGCTTCCCTATCCCACCCGGAATCGCGGTTTCAACCCGATTCTGGTCAATAGCGGGCGTTCCCGTCTGAATCCACGACGGTCACACGGCAAGTGCCAGTCGCTCATCGGTTTGGTTTTCATATTTCGAGGGCAACCTCACAGTCAAAAACCCGGACGACGAGTGACTCGCCAAAATGAGGCGAGTTGCTGCTAAATTGCAGGCGAGAGTCCAGGGAGACGAGGACGAGTTCTACGACGAGCCGACTGCAACACCGGCGAAGGCCGAGAGTGCATCTTGGTTCAGCAGACTATTTCGTCGATGACTGTCGCAACCGGGGCCGTCGGCTTCTTGCAGTCCCCACGGGTCCCAACCTGGCAATAAGTGCAGACCGCAACTCGCTCGCCAATATTGCGTTCATCGAATCCAACGAGTATCTTTTGACAACATGGTGCCGACAATCAATGGTGGCGAGTTGCGGTCGGCTACCGAGCCATTGACGGCAGGCA
>Ga0315284_10014162_pt1 | contig 11359 bp, 8 predicted proteins | sample YL17G09_16_MG_FD_203696 | JGI IMG/M metagenome (GOLD analysis project Ga0315284, IMG submission 203696) | Sediment microbial communities from Yellowstone Lake, YNP, Wyoming, USA - YL17G09_16 | ecosystem: Environmental > Aquatic > Freshwater > Lake > Sediment | place: USA: Wyoming | collected... | reverse complement strand
AAAACGAAAAACCAGAAGATGTTCGTCGATCTTCTAAAATTCATAGGACAATCCTAATCGAAAGACCCTCGGCGATTGGATTTCGGTAGCGAAACGAAGAGGGAAGTCCGGGTCCGTCCATCCGTCCTCTTCCGTGGCCAGGTGTTGGTTGAAGATGTTGAAACCATCCAAGATGACTCTCAGGGCGGCCCGCCCGATCCGGAAGGACCTTTGGAGCCTCAGGTCATGTGTCATATTGAACTCGTAGCGGGACACGCCGCGGGGGTGGGCCATGATGGTGAAAGGCCCCTGTCGGAAGCCCGTGATGACGATCTTCCGGGCGAAAGGCTGTCCGTCGTAATATTTCATGATGTATCCCAATTGGAGGTCAAGGGGCAGACGGACCGCGAGCCCGATCCGGCCCGTGTAGGCCCTGTCGAACCGCATCCTTCCCTTGGCGTTGATCAGTGTGTTGGGATTGTCGTAGAGCGCCCCGACGACGCCGTCATCGTTTTCCCGTTCGGTGTTGCCCGGGTTGGTTGTGCCGGTGGCTTCCGTGGCCGTGAGCGATACGAAATAGGCGAACCGGGAGGAGGTGCGTTTCAGCAGGACCAGGTCCAGACCCTTGTAGCGGGAATAGCGTTGATCGCTTCCCGGGTTCGTCAGGAGCAGGAAGTCCTTCCCAAGGGTGCTTTCGCTCTGGTCGTAGAGGAGAAAGCTTAGATCGTCATAATTGCCGGGAACCCGGTCGTCGCCGATATCTGTGACGACGCGGGGCTCATAAGTCGTGAACGGCACGCCTGTATTCAATGTTTCGACGAGGTCTCTTGTTTCACGGAGGTATCCGGTCAGGCTGATGGTGAGGCCCCGGCCGGACTGATGGGCGATCCCAATCGAGAGTTCGTCGGTATGGGGCCTCTTGAGCGAAGGGTCGATCCGGGCATAAAACGGGCCCCCGCGGCGGAGAAGAGCGCCGGTTTCTCCGTCTTCGAAGAGCCTGTCACCGTTCTTATCCTGCCACGAATAGGCCAAGCCGCTGGGAGCATCGGGGTTTCCGTAGATTAAATACGAAAGCGGCAGACCGAAATAATATCTCCCCGCGAAGGCCTTAATGGCCGTTTTACCGGACCTTGTGAAAGGAATGACGAGCCCGACTCTCGGCGCGACGTTAAGCCAGCGGACCCCCGTCTTTCCTCCCGAAACCTTGCCGTCCGTATAATTGACATTGAGGCCGATCATGACGGAGAGATGGCCGGGGAGAGTCAAAGTTTCCTGGACGAAGGCGGACGCTTCGAGGGACGATTCGCGGTGTTCTCCGGGCGTGTTGAATTTGATGACCTCAAGCGGCAAACCCTCGAAAAACCGCACCTGGACGTTGTCCCGGACCTCCTCGAACGATTTCGATGTGCTCCTCTTAATCTCGCCGCCAACCTCGAAGCGATGGCTCGTCGGGCCCGTCATCCCCATGAACTCGCCGCGGGCGAAGAAGGTCAGGAGCTCCCGTCGTCCCTGACCGGCCGCGGCCGCCGGTCCCGTGACCAGGTTACGGAAGACCTCAATGCCATGCTGGCCCCGAGCATCATCCTGAAAGCGGGACCGGCTGTCAGCCCGGCTGAAACCGGCCCCCAGGGCCAGGACATGACGATCCCCGAGGATGAAAGTCCCCGTGGACTGGAAAACGTTGTAGGTGTCCTTTTGGTCGAGGGTCGCGGCGAAGGGGACGTTGCGTCCCGCCCCGGTGGTCGGATTCTTCACGGCCTGCCCCGTCCAGAGAAAGGACCAGGAGCTCCGTCCGGCCTCATATCTCAGTTTGGCCAGGCCCGAATAGACCGAGCTCTTGTCGTCCCCGGCATAATCCGCAATGTTCCGGGAGACCTTAAGACCGGTCCAGGCCGTGTAAAAAAAAAGCTTCCCGGGGACCAAGTGTCCCGAGAGATCAAAGTGGGCATCCAGGGAATCATTCAACGTGTGGTTTTCCAGCAGGCCTTCTTTCTGAAGGGCCGGTGTGATGTTCGAGCTCGAAAGGACCTTGTTGCTGAAAAACGCCGAGACGGTCCCCCTATATTCGCCCCCGCCTTCCTTTGTTGCGAGGTCAAGGACCCCGCCCGGAGTGTTCGATAGGGCGGAATGCCCGGCGTTTTCCAGACGGACGCTCTGGAGGCTGTGGAAGTCGGGATAGAGGAGAGGAAGGCCGCCGGAATAGGGGTCCGTGACACTCATTCCGTTCAGCCGGAATTCGTTCTGAGTCCAGGACGCGCCTCCCCGGGCGCTGAAGAGGCCGGGAAGGCCGTTCCAGAGACCGCCGACGTCGATGCGATTCGTCGTGGCCGAAAGATCCTGGTTTTCGATAAGTGACCAGACCGAATTCCCGGAGGGGAGGAGTTTCATCTGAGATTCATCGATTGCGGTCGCCGAAGCCAAATCGTCCGGATCATGGAGCACGGTATCGATGACGATGCCGCCCCCAGGAAACCGTGGGACGAGCTTCAGCTTGATGAAGAGGCTCCGTGAAGCCGCAAAATCCAGGCCGGTTCCCTTCGCCAGGGAAGCTCCGCCCGCTTCACAGGCGATGATGAACCGCCCCCGAGGCAGACCCATAATATGAAAACGCCCTTTCGCGTCGCTTGACGATCCCCATGTCCGGTCCCCGGCGATCGTTGATAAGCTGATCTCGGCGCCGGGAAACGGAGAACCGTCGGCGTTTTCTATGGTCCCCCGGATGCTGTTCATGTTTTGCGCCGGCAGGACGGGGACGAGGCAGAAAGCGAGGATGCCCGAGATAAGAAGAATGCGGCGGTTTATCGGCATCGTAAAGCCACTAAGTTTTACTTTTTTGTCCGGGTTCTGTCAAGGCGCGTTCCCACCCTAAAAATTGCCGACAGGATTCTTTTTTCTAAGGCCAGGAAACCGACCTCTGGTGATTTTCGGAATTCCGACTTATGTCCGATCGGCATTTCTGGGTCCCAGCTTAACATGCCGCCGCGGTTGCGCTATAATCACGGTCTTTCAGAGAGAAAGGACGGTCCCATGGAGATCAAGAAGGACATTGCGATCATAGGGGGAGGACCCGGCGGCTACCTTGCGGCCCTCAGGGGAGCACAGCTCAAGCGTTCGGTCGTCCTCTTCGAGATGGACCGGGTCGGCGGGACGTGCATGAACTACGGCTGCATACCGACCAAGTATCTCCTGCATCAGACCAAGGTTCTCAAAGAGATCAGAGAGAACAGGAACCTGGCCGGCTCGGCGGCCGGCGCCGCCCTCGATTGGCCTTCCGTCCAGGCGGGACGCGTTTCCGTCGTGGACAGGTTGGTGAAAGGCGTGGAATTTCTCCTCGAGAAGGGAGGGGTCGAGATCGTCAAGGGACGGGCCGTTCTCAAGAATGAAAATCAGGTGACCATCGAGACTCCGGACGGCGTCAAGGTCTACGCTGCTTCGCGGATCATCCTGGCCACCGGGAGCCGGGCGGCGTCCCTGCCGTTCCTGGCGCCGAACGGGGCCGAGGTTGTGACGAGCACGGAAGCTCTCGAATTTCCCGCCGTCCCAAAGAGCCTTCTGGTCATCGGGGCCGGGGCCATCGGTCTGGAAATCGGCTCCATCTACCGCAGACTGGGGACCGACGTGACCGTCCTCGAGATCCTGCCGGGCATCATGCCGGGAAGCGACAGGGAATCCGCGACCCGCCTCGAGCGCACCCTCAAGAAACAGGGACTCAAGGTCCTGACTCAGATGCGGATCGAAAGCGCCCTTGTCGAAAAAGGCAGGGTGACCGTGAAAGGCGCCTGTCTGAAGAACAATGTTCCTTTTGAATATGCGTCCGAACGCGTCCTCCTGGCCGCCGGCCGGAGACCCAATTCCGAGGGACTCGCCGCGTCGCCCATGTTCATGCTGGGACAAGGCGGGTACGTCGAGGTCAATTCACGCCTTGAGACCAGCGTTCCGGGGATCTATGCCATCGGCGACCTCATCGGCGGCAAGCTCCTGGCCCACAAGGCCTATCACGACGCGATCGTCGCCGTGGAGAACGCCTGCGAAATGGAGAAGTCGGTCGACTATTCCTCCCTCCCCATGGCCGTCTTCACCGACCCAGAATTTGCTTCCGTCGGGCTGACCCAGGAAGAGGCCCAGGCGGCGGGGGCCAAGGTCCAGGTCGGGGTATTTCCGCTCCAAGCCAGCGGCCGGGCCCTGACCATGGATGCCCTCGACGGCCTGGTCAAGGTCCTCGCCGACGAGGAAGACCGGGTCATCGGGGCCCATATCATCGCCCCCGGCGCCAGCGAAATGATCGCCGAGCTGACCCTGGCCGTGGCTAAAAAAATGAAGATTCAGGACATCGGTTCGCTGATCCACATTCATCCCACGCTCTCGGAGGCCGTAGGCGAAGCGGCCCTTAAGGCGAAAAGCGAAGCCTTGCATATCATCAATCTGTAAAGGGAAAACACTTGATTCCGATTCATGTCCTATCGGCAATCTATGGGTTCAAAGGAAGTCTGGCGGGAATATGTGATATGAGTTAAGATATTATTTCTTGCTGGTAGAAGTGGCATCGAGGAGAACAAATGCTACAGGTGGCAGAACAAGATACGTATGTTGCAGAAATTTACGAGAAGCTGCTCGGCCGCCGGCCGGACAAGGATGGTCTGGCCCACTACACCGGCATGCTGGAGCGGGGTGAGCTAACCCGTCCCGAACTCGTACACCATCTGAAGAATTCGACAGAATACTGGCTGCGCCGTTTCCCCGGGGACATCCCGCGCCGGTCCCTGGAGAATACGGCTTTGAACGACAGCGAGACCCGGGAGAAAAAAACCGTCCTCCAGTCCCGGCCCTACATCTTCAACATCGACCTGATCGGTACCTGCAACATGACCCCGCCCTGCAGCATGTGCTTGAATTGGGAAAACGACATAGGGCCCCGTTATCATATAGGGCTGAAGGTTGAAGATATCAAACGCTTCGGCGAGCATCTGCAACTGGCCCACGAGGTGATCAACTGCGGTATCGGTGAGCCCTTGCTCAACCGCGACCTGATCCCTATCGTGCGGCTTTTTCACGATTGGGGAAAGCACTTCGGCTTCAATAGCAACGGCCTCGCCCTCAGCCCGGCCCTGACCGAACGGCTTGTCCCGTACTTCGAGATTCTTACGATCCTCTTCTCCATCGACGCGGCCACCGCGGAAACCTACGCCAAAGTGCGTGGCCGCTTCTTCGACCGGGTGGTGGAGAACATTGCTTATTACAGCGCCAGAAGGCGAGAAGTGTCGCCCGATGGGTTTGCCTCCAAGACCGGCATTGTCTTCATGCCCATGCGTTGTAACCGCCATGAGACGGCCGATTTTATCCGCCTGGGCGCCCGCCTGGGTGTCGACGTGGTGGAGCTGCGTGCTCTGAACCGGATCAAGAAAAACTGGATCGTCCGTCGGGGCGACTTCACTTTTAACTACCACCAGGAGGTCCTCACCCCGGCCGAGCTTGAGGAGATCAGACAGGAGGCGATGGAAGTCGCCGCCGCTGAAGGGGTTCGGCTGGATTGCCAGTACCAGGTGTCTCCGGAGAGCACATTTTTCTATTTTATACCGCCCCAATACCGCGACCTGGGCATCCGCTGCACCCTGCCCTGGCGTTTCATCCTGCCCTATCAGAACGGCAATACGGCCCCATGTTGCTTCATCACCGACGATCTCGGCGATTGGCGTAAAACCGGCCTGGAAAAACTGTGGAACGGTCCGTTCATGCAGGAGCTGCGCCGTCAGATGTCCACGGGGAAGCTGCCCGGACTTTGCCGGCGCTTCCCCTCCTGCCCGGTGGTGCAGGCCACGCTCACCGAGGAGAAGCGCCTCCACCCCGAATCAGCCGGCACCTTGGCCATTCCCCCGGCGTTGGACATCTCCGTAATGCCTCCGTCCATGCGCATTATGGTGCCGCAGAAGCGAACCTTTATGAAACGTGCTGTCCAAGCGATGAGGAAGCGCTTCAATCTGGAATTGGACCACAGCCTTGGCGAATTGTTCACTCGGCAGGAAGAGATCAACCGCGCCCTAGCCGAGGAGGTCGAACGCCTGCGCACCGAGGTAGCAGAGTTCCACCGGGAGCAGGATAAACGTCAGGGCTGAGCGTTTGACTTTCCGCCGGGCCTCTCGTACAATCAAGCCATGGAACGCGCGGAAATCCTGGCCCGCATAGCCGCTGTCAAAACCCAGGTCGACGCCGTCAATCACGATATCATCAGCCGCCTGATCACCGAACACCGCATCCATGTGCAGCCATCACACCGCACCTCTCTGTTGGGCAGGCTGATCAACAGGATGCGGCAGAAACTGCTCTTCGAGGTGGAGCGGGGCCTGGGGCCCATGTTCGAGCAGCAGCGTGAGATCAACCTGCGCCTGCTCAAGGAGATCGAAGCCCTCAAGGAGGCGCTGGAGCAAAAGGAGCATGGCACCTGCGGTTGAAACTCGGGCCGCAGCAGGCCGCTGTCTGACCATCGCGGTCTGTGCCCCCCAGGTGCCTTTCGTAAGCGGCGGCGCCGAGGAGCAAGTGGGCGCCCTGTGCCGAGAGTTGCGCGCCCGGGGCCATCGGGTGGAACTGATCACCCTCCCTTACAAATGGTATCCCCGGCCCCAGCTATGGCGCAGCATGAAAATGTGGGAGCTGGCCGATCTGAGCGAATCGGACGGCCGCCGGATCGACTTGGTCATTGCCACCAAGTTCCCCTCCTATTTCGTTCACCACGGCCGCCGGGTGCTGTGGCTGATCCATCAGTATCGCCAGCTCTATGATCTCTATAGCACCCCCTATTCGGAATACAGTTCCGCTCGTTGGCGCGACCGCCGCCTCCGCCGCCGCTTCGTGGCCTGCGATACCGCCGCGCTTGCCCGCTATGCCAGGCGTTTCACGATCTCGGCCAACACCCGGGAACGGATGCACCGGTACAATGGATTAGAAGCCGAAACCCTTTATCCCCCTCCCAAGCTGGCCGGTCGAGTGCAATGTCTGGAATATGATAATTTTATCCTTTCCGTAGGCCGCTTGAACCGGATGAAGAGAACCGAAGGCCTGCTTCATGCTTTGGCGCTGACAAAGACGGCGACCCGTGCGGTGATCGCCGGCACCGGCCCCGAGGAGGACAGGCTCAAACAATTAACCCATGACCTGGGCCTGACCGCACGGGTGGAGTTCGCCGGATATGTCGACGACGACGGCCTGATCGACCTATATGGCCGCTGCCTGGGCGTCTTTTTTGCTCCGTTCGACGAAGACTACGGGTACATCACCCTGGAGGCCTTCCTGGCCGCCAAACCGGTTTTGACCTGCAGCGACTCAGGCGGGTCTTTGGAATTTGTGGTTCACGAACAAAACGGGTTCATTCTGCCACCCGGAGATTGGGCCTCAGCAGCGTCTTGTATCGACCGCCTCTTCGGCGACCGTGAACTCTGCCGGAGTTTAGGTGTAACCGGCAGAGCAGCGGTACGCGCCATCACGTGGGACCATGTGCTTGCCCGGCTGCTGGAGGGATCCGTATGAAAATCGCCTGGTTCAGCCCGCTCAACCCCATGCCGAGCGGCATCGCCGATTACAGTGAGGAACTGTTGCCGAGCCTCGCCCGGCATGCGACCATCGACATCTATATCGATCCATCCTATACGCCCAGCAATACCGAAATCGCCCGCTCTTTTTCCATCAGCCCTTTCGATCCGGGGACTTTTAAAGCCCAGGATTATGACCGCATCGTGTACCACATGGGTAACGACTACTCTGCCCACCGTTATATCCATGAAGCTTTGCAGCACTTTCCCGGTGTGGTGGTCCTTCACGATTTCGTGCTCATGGGCTTCTACGCTGCCCGTCAGGATGCCGGCAGAAACTTTTCTGACTTTATCCGCTTCCTGAAGCGGTTCTATCCGGAAAGAGCGGCCTGGATCGAAGAACGCTGCGCCGGTCGCTATCCCTTTCCGCTCTGGGAGGGCGGGATGGCGCTTCAGCTGCCGATGAACGAAGAGGTCGGCCGTCTGGCCGCTGGAGTCATCACCCATTCCCATTATGTATTGGATCGTCTCGGGCTGCAGGACGGAAAACCCGCCGCCGTTATTCCCCTCCATGGCTATCCGACCCATCCCTACGACCGGGCCGCTGTGCGTTCTGAACTCGGGATAAATCCCGACCAAATTCTGCTCATCTCCACCGGATACGTCACCCGCAACAAGCGCTATGACCTGATGCTGGAGGTATTAGGGGAACTGCGCCGGCCTGACCTGCGTTACCTGATCGTGGGCCGCGACGACGACGGGATTTTGCCGCGGATGTTGGACGCCGGCCGGCATGACGTAATGACCCGGGGTTTTGTGCCATTGTCGGAGGTGGAACGGCTGATCGCTGCCGCCGATATCGGCATCAACCTGCGCAACCCAACCATGGGTGAAAACTCCGCTTCTCTCCTGCGCATGATGAGCTACGGCCGGCCGGTCATCGTGAGCGACAGCGGTTCATACCGCGAAATTCCCGATTATTGTGCGATTAAGATCGATACCGGAATAGATGAAAAGGAAATGCTCAAAGCCTTCATCGCCGCTCTGGCCGACGATCCCGCTTTGCGGGCCGCCCTGGGCCGCGAGGCGGCGCGCCATGCCGGCGAAACCTGCGGCATCGACCGTTGCGCCGACATGTACGCTGCGTTTCTGCGCAACATGCAGCCCGGGCGCCCAGCGCCGGAGGAAACCCCATGATTGAGATGGGACCAAACAAGACGGACATCAACGGGATCCTGCAGGGACTGCGCCGGGAATTCGCCCGCCAGGCGGAGCAGACCGGAACCATCGAGGCCATTGCCGGGGGCCAGGTGGACCGCGATCTGCCGCTGGATTACTGGCGCTTCAGTGATGCCGATCTGGAAAACGAACTGTGGAGCCGTATCCCCGAGTTGGACCAAGCCGTGCCCGACTTGGGCCAGGCCATGCTTGACTTGGATCAGGCCATGCTTGACCTGGCTCAGGCCATCGATATTCTGCCCAGCAGCCCTTTGCCGGCAGGACCCGGCCTGTCAGGAAAAGTCAAAGGCAGATTCAAAAACCTGTTGCTGCACTTGGCCATGCCGCTGATCCGTGTCTCACTCGAAAAGCAGGACCGGCTGAACCGTATCACGCTGGAGAAGCAGGACCGGCTGAACCGTATCACATTGGAGAAGCAAGACCGTCTGAACCGTCTATTCAAACATCTGCAATTCATTCAGTTCCTGACTGTCAAGCAACTGCGTCAGCGCCTGCAGCGGCTGGAAAGTGAGAACCGCGAGCTGCGCAGCCGCCTGGACGAACTGGAAACGGAGAATGCTATTGTTGGAGAGGCCTCTGGTCATGAGTGAGCATTCCCTGTCCGAACAGCCGGCTCGACATGCTCCGGCCGATCCGGTCTGGGAAGAAACATTTCTGAACCGGATCGCCAAACAACGACAGGCGGGAACCGAGGAATACGCCAAGGCCATGGCCGACTGCCTGCAAAATTCAGTGGCGAACTCCGTCCTGCTGGGCCGCATTGGCAAGGCCATTGCCGATTGCGCCGGCCTGCGCACCGCCATTAATACCATCGACCGCTGCCAGCTGCTGCTGGGACTGAGAAAACCGCGCATCGCCATCTATGACCATACCTGGCAGTTCATCGGCGGGGCGCAGAAATACGGCGCCACCATGGCCGAAGCCCTGCAGAATTTGGGAGAGATCACCTTGATCGGAAATCGCCCCTTCTCTTCCGAGCACCTGGCCGAATGGTACGGTCTGGATCTGAAAGATTGCGCCACCCGCGTGATCCCGCTGCCCTTTTTCGAGGAAAAGGGCGGTGATTATATCGATCCCGCCGACATCATCTCACGCGCCATGGCCAACCCGTTTCATGCCGTCAGCCGGGCGACTCTGGACTACGACCTCTTCATCAACAACAGCATGCTGGAGATGGTCTTGCCCCTGGCCTTCCGTTCCGCCTTCATCACCCACTTCCCGGAACGACGGGCGCGCAGCTATTTCTACGTGGACCGATACAGCCGCGTGGTGTGTAACAGCCGCTATACCGCCGGCTGGATCGAAAAGCGTTGGGGGTTCAAGCCCCATACCCAAATCTATCCTCCCGTCGACATGCCGGGGCCGCGTCCGAAAAACAAGGAGCCGATCGTCCTGTCGGCAGCGCGCTTCGATCCCGGGGGGAACAAACAACAGCTCGACATGATTCGCGCTTTTCAAACGCTGATTCGCCGTCACCCCCAGGCTAGCCGCGGCTGGCGCCTGATCCTCGTCGGCGGCAGCCATGGCGATAACCCATATCTACAGCAGGTAAAAAAGTTCCTTATGGACTACCCTGGCCTGCCGGTGGAGCTGCGGGTGAACATCACGGCGGCCGAGCTCCAGGAACTTTACCGCCGTTCCTCCCTGTTCTGGCATTTCTGCGGCTTGGGACAAAGCGATCCGGCCCTTGTGGAGCATTTCGGCATGACCGTGGCCGAAGCCATGCAGAGCGGCTGTATTCCCCTGGTCTTCGACGGCGGCGGCATGCGCGAGATCGTCCGGTCCGGGGAAAACGGCTATCTTTTCTCCAGCCTGACCGAACTGGTCGGTGCCACTATCCGGCTGCTCGATATGCCTGCATTGCGCGCCAACCTGGCCGAGGCGGCCTGGAGCGCCGGACGGGATTTCGATAAAGAGATTTTCGCCGGCCGCGTGCGGGCCCTGGTCCAGGAGCTGCTGGCCCCGGCGCCTTAGGGCATTTTGTTTCCGACGTAGCCGAGGGCTTTGAGCATCTCCTCGGCCTTGCTGTCGATCGCGATATCTTCCTTGTTCTTTAGGACATCCCGAGCAAAGGTTTCGAGCTTCTCTTTAAGCTTGGCGATTTCCGGGAGGGGCCCATCCTCATCGAACAGGTCCTGCTTTTCTTCGGGGTCTTGGCTGAGATCGAAAAACTCGTAGCGGACGGTTTCGGGGCCGTAGATCAGGTGCCGGGGGCCGTCGAGGACCGCGAACCTGTCTTGGAAGGCCTCCGGCTTATAAGTCTCCTGGAAGACCGTCGTTCCAGCGTTCTTCTCAAGCCTGAGGAGATCGCGTCCCTGGAAACCGGGCAGCCCCTTGAATCCCATGATTCCGGCGATCGTGGGGGCGACGTCCAGGAGGGTCGCGACCTCCGGCCTCCGCGTTCCCTTCCCCTTCGGCGAAGGGACGTGGACGATGAGGGGGACTTTCATGAAGACCTCATTGAGGTAATGGATGTGGCCGAAGTAATCATCCCCGAACGTATTGCGATATTCGCCGAGTCCTTCGCCGTGATCTCCGGCCATGACGATCGCCGTCCGATCGAAGAGTCCGATCCTTCGGAGCGTTTCCCAAAGCTTTCCGATCTCACGGTCCATATATTC
>Ga0315284_10014160_pt1 | contig 11362 bp, 12 predicted proteins | sample YL17G09_16_MG_FD_203696 | JGI IMG/M metagenome (GOLD analysis project Ga0315284, IMG submission 203696) | Sediment microbial communities from Yellowstone Lake, YNP, Wyoming, USA - YL17G09_16 | ecosystem: Environmental > Aquatic > Freshwater > Lake > Sediment | place: USA: Wyoming | collected... | reverse complement strand
AATAAGATGAAGATAAAGTTATGTAATACAGATAAATACATAGAAGATGTTGATTTCTTTAATACAAACCCAGCAGATTTAATTAAAGAGTATGGGTTAAGGTGTAGCTATTGTAATAATGTGTTGGTTGATATGAAAGATACTAGTGTACTTATTCATAACCCAAAAGAATTAGATAAACCAATTAGATTACATTTGTTTTGCATTAAAGATAATTGTAGATCTAAGTGGGCGGTTAAGCTAAAAGAGTTACGAGATAAAGAAAATGAATAAAGATATTAATAGTATGAGCCGTGAGGAGTTAATTGATTTAGCTAGTAACCTAATTAATGAAAGGAGTTTAAGATTAAACCCAATTAATAAAGTGTCGGTGTGTGATGTTGAAGTTGAGAGCAGTATTGAAAGTTTAAGTAAGTGCAAGAAGATTGTTAATGATTTAATTAGAAAAAATAAAAACTTTATTACACTAAGAAATAATAGAGTAAAGGCAGATCATTTAGGTTATTTTGGGTAAAGTGAATGTATTAATACAATAGGTGAATGTATTAATACATATTAATGCACGCTTTATAAAGTAGAATAAATGCGTTTTCTTAATGTTAAAATTATTAGTTTGTTTAATTGCTATTAAAATATCTAAACAGATTACAGATAATTATATTAAGAAATGTATAGGATGTGACGCGGAGTTAGACATAGAAGATTATTTCATAAATAATATTTGTGAGTATTGTGGTAGATCACAGGGGTATGAAAAATGTTTAGAGATGTAGAATTATTTAACCCAAAGTTTGTAAGGGTTGAGCGTGAGAATGTGAATGTTATTTTTGATTTTGATAATGGTGATTATGACGCCAGGACACAAGATAAGTTTAAAAGTTTAAAGTTAAATGATTATTTGAAAAAAATAGAAGAAGAAAATGGAATTATGAGTTATCATATTTCTTTAAGAAGTGCAGATAACAAAAGAGCGTTATTAGTTTTTGAAAGTGATGAGGTTGGGGGTGAAGAGGTTATTAAAAAATTGTGTGGGTTGATTAGAGAGAAAGGAATTAAGTTTATTTTAAAAGATAGTGGTAATAGAAGTTTGCATTTAGTAATACCTATTTTGTGTAATGATAAAGAAGATTATGAAAAATTGTTTAATGTAATTCTTTATTTGTTGGGTGCGAAAGAAAGAGAGTTTATAGATTTGCAGTTAAACAATATTGATAAACAAGTTAGAGGTTTTGAAAGTTTGCATTTGAAAACTTATAATACTAGTAGTATAAAGAGCGGTAGTTTAGAAAATTTGAATGTTAATATATGTTCTGTAAACACAAAAGTGATTAACACTTATAGCGGTGTATTTCAGAAAGACATTTTAAATAGGGGTTCGAAACCCGTGATAAATAAAAATACCCGTACTAGTTTTCTATTTGATAGTATAGAATTGAATAGACAAGAACAACTTTTAGAAATTGCTAGGAGTTTGAAGAAAGGTGAGCGTGGAGTTTGCATAACTTATTTAGCTAGTAAGTTAAAAAAGAATGATAACAATAAAAAGTTTTTTGAGAAGTTTGTTAATTCGGTTAGAGAAAAACAAGAGTTTAGTGTTAGTGAAGAATTACAGAAAGGATTTAATGTTTTTGAAAGCGGATATAGTAAAAAACTAGTTGAGAAAACAGAACACGGGCGAGAGATTGTTAAGGCGTTGTATGGTTTTCAAAGAGAACTAGACATTAAAAGAGGCATAAAAGAATTGTGGGATGATTATTTAGTTAGGATTAATTTGATTGAAGATAAAGAAAAACGTGATAAAAAAGTTAAGGAGTGTGAAGAGGCGAAAGCGTTTTTAGAAGAGAGAGGATTTTTAGAGTTTATACTAGACGCGCGTAATGGAATACAGATTTATCATAGTTTAAGATTAATGGAGAATAGTGCGGGTTTGAAAATTACACGTGAGAATTATAATGTTAAGGATCTAGGAATTAAAGAAGATATGATTAAAGGTGAGCTAGCAGAAAGCGGGTTAAATGAACTTAATGAGGAGTTGAAAAAATTAGAAAATAAGAATATGTTAATTGAGTTTAAACCAGAAATACCAAAACCCGCTAAAAATGATTATGGTGATTTTGGTTTAATGAATAAAGGTAATAAGAAATTTACAAAAATATATTATGATATTGAAACAGATTATAAACAAGAGCCGTGTTTAATTGGTGTTTATAATAAGGATCTAAAAAGAATTGTACTAGCGCAGATTGTTAAAGAGATTAAATTAAAAGAGGGTGAGTTAAAGTTAAAACCTAGATTTGAAAAGAGTTATAAGGATGGTTTTGAAATTGTTAAGTGTGAGGTTGTTAATGGTTATGAGGCGATATTTTTAGCGGATAGTGAGAGTTATTTAGCGTGTGTTTGTAATTCATTAATGAGGCAGGGTGATAAAACACCTAGTATTTTAAAAGATATGATTAAGGGAATTGATATTAACTTTAATGTTTTTTTAGAAATTTACAACAATAAAAGGCGTAGTTTGTGGATAGCGCATAATTCTAATTTTGATATTAACAAGTTAAACCTAACGGCGAGAAATGGATTAAAACATATTGATAATAGTGGGGTTAAGGTTGAGGATATTGTTATTAATACTTTTGGGAATAAGAAGAAGTATTTAGGTTATTTATTTGATCCTAATAAAAATTTAAATGATCGTGAAAAATGGAGTGCTAGCTATAAATTAGGAAATAGAAATATAGGAGTTTATTTTAAAGCTAGTACTAGGAAATATGGATTATGGGAAAAACCCGAAATTGAATTAAAACCAATTCAAAAAGAAAGTGATAATTATGTTTATGGGTTGGATAGTATTTTATTAGCTAGGGCGTTACAGAAAAAGAAAGCGGGATTAAAGGATTTAGGTGAGGAGTATGATCTAGAAGTTAAGAAAGCAGTAAGCGAATATAACTTTAAAGGTAGTGAGTTATGGAGTAATGCAGAAAAAGATATTAAAGAAATTGAGTATTTGATTAAGGATTTATTTGTTACGGATTATGTTTTTAGAGAATTGTGTAAAGAGTTGGATGTTATTGAGGATTTACTATTATTAGTTAAGATTGATAAAGAAAGAATTAAAAAACACGCGTCAGAAATACCTTATTTGTATAGGGTTTATTCTACGGCGAGTTTATCAAAGTTATTTTACCAAATAAAATACAGCGAAGATTATGATGATTGGAAAGTTAAACACGGCAATTCTAAATTTTATGAAAATATAAATGAGTTATTTAAAGAGGTTTATAGTGGCGGTAGAGTTGAGATTTTTAGACACGGAATTATAAAAGATAAGAAAATAGTTTATTCGGATTTTGCTAGCTTATACCCACATACTTCTTATTTAACAAACATAGAGCCGTTAATGAATGATATTTTAAACAAGAAATTAAAATTTACTTCGGATATTGAAGAAATTGAGTATAACTTTTGGGTTATGATCCATAAATTAGTTAAGAAGATTAAGAATAAAGAACAATTTGTTAAAGAGGATTTTTGTGATAGTGCGGTTTTAAATGTTAAACTTAATGATATTAGTTTAAGGTTAAGTAGAAAGGCTAGTATATTTAGAGGGAAAGTTAAAACAGATAGTAATAATAGAAATAGGTGTGATTTAATTATAAATAAAAATAGTGTTGTTAATGTTAGTTGTTATGATCTATGTTATGGAGTTTTGGAAAAACACTTAATTGATAATGTTAGTTTAGAGGAGTTGCAGAAAAAGATTATTTTTAATAAAGGTTTAATGGTTGTACCTAGTTATAAAACTTCTAAAAGTAATGATATGCACACGTTACTTTATGAAAGAAGAGGCAGTATTAAGAAAGAAATTAAACTAATTGATAATAAAGAACAGATTAAACATTTAGAAAGTCAAGAACAATTTATTAAAATTGTTTTAAATGCTGGTTATGGGATTACCGCAGAATTTAGTAATGATAGGGCGGGGCAGTTTTATAACCCAATTCTAGCTAGTACAATAACGGGAATGGCGCGTTTAATGAATAATTTAGTTGAAATAGGCGCGCGTTGTTATGGTTATGATATTTATTATAGTGATACAGATAGTTATTTTATAGATAGTGAGGGTTATGAAGTTATTAGCAGTTTGTTTAAAGATGTTTGTGAATTAAAGAATGAATTAAGTAAGGATGTTTTTGTTAATGATATGGTTATTATAGGCGCGAAAGAATACGCTTATTTTACAAATGATAAAAAAGAATATAGTGTAAAAACTCACGGGGTAGGATTTAGAGCTAGCGATTATAAACCAATTTTAGATAAATTATTTAGAAGTTTGATTAATGGGGTTGATAAAGATACAGCTATTAAAGAGGCAAGTGTAGGATCACCATTATTAAGGAATTTTAATTTTTCACATATATTTGGTAGAACAAGCACATTATACACGGGTTTGAGTGAGGTAGTTAATAAAAAAAGTAAGGTTTTAGGCGAGTATAAAATAGAAGATAATGTGTTTAAATGTTATGAATATGGAAAAACGGGTTTGTTTATTTCAGATTGCGAAAACATAACAAAAGGCACGTTCGGGTTAATGTGTAGATTAAGTGAGCCAAAGATTTATTTTTTTAGTGTTAAATATGGTTTTAATGAGAAAATGTTAAAAGAAGTTTTAGAAAATATTGATGGAATACCTAGCGAAAAAAGAAAACTTATTTTAGAAAGATTAGAAAGTAAATATAGCGAAGTATTATTTTTAGAGAATTATTTAGGAAAAAATGAGGATAATGTTAAGCGTAAGATCCTAGAAAATGGTGTTTGCGTACCTTTTGATTGTGAGATTAAAGAAGATATTGATATAAGTTTTAATGAGAAAGAACTAGAACTAGATGGGGTTGAATATTGCGGTATGGTTGAATTACCGAAGTTTGATTTTGCGAGTAAAATGCAAGCGGATCTAACAACATTTTACAGCAAAGCGATAAATTCTATAAGTAAGAGTTTGAGTTATTGGTTTGTTAAAAGAACAAACCCAGAAAACGCGGAAGAGGTTTTTAATAAAAGAAATAGTGAGTTGTTGATACCACAAAAAAAGAATGAGATTATTGTACCTTTAAATATGGTTGAAATACCCGAAAGTGAGGCACAGATTAAATTAATGCTAGAAGAGAGTGGTAGGAAAAAAGTTTTAGATAAATATTTTAATAAAAAAAATAAAGTTGATTTTAATGATATTAAAGAAGAACTTTTAACTATATTAAAACCTAGAAATACAATAATAACCGAAGAATTTAATAAAAAGAAATATTGGTTTGAAATTACTAGTTATAAAGCAAATAAACATAATGCTATTTTAAGGATTAATGTAGTTGTTGGAAACCCGCCAATATTAAAATATTATTTGTGGATTAACCCAACACCTTTTTTTAATGTTGAATTGTGGAAAGCTAGCTATACCGATTTAATGTTTAGTAGTGAGGCGTTAAGTAATGTTATTAATGAAGTGTTTGATATTGCTTATAACAATTCAGAACATTCGCACGGAGTTGTTTATAATTCTATTTTAAGCGGATTTTCTAGGGGTAGTAGTTATAGTTTAAATGATTTGAGAAAAAACAATAAATATTTTCTAGATATTTGTTATAGTGTTGCGTGTTCTTTTATTGTTATGAATAGTGTTAAACATAGCAGTTTAAAGATAGGGCGTTTAGATTTAAGTTATAATGTTGATAAAAAAGTAAGTGATGATAAACAAGATTTAGTAATTACGTTATTACAAAAACAATTAAGTAGAGAGGTTAATGATTTTTTGGATTTTAAAAGTAAGAATAATTTTGTTGATAGAGTTAGATTAAGTGAGGATATTTATACCGCTAGTGGTGGGCATTATAGTGGGTTAGTTAATAAGAGAACAAAAATTAGCCAAATTATTTATAATAAGAGCCAACAATTAGATTATAAGTTATTGAAAGCTAGCAGAAAGAAAACTTTTAGTGCGTTAATGATACAGCGGTTAAGTATGTGTAAGGAAAATTTTAAAGGAGTATGGCGTTTAGAAGTGCAGGCGTATGGATATAAAGCAATTCAAAAAGCAGTTAATAGTTATGATAAGATTATGAAAAAAATGAGTAAATTGTTATTTATTGTTATCAAATTGGTTAATAAAATTGATATGAGTGAGTTTATTGTATTAAAAGAATTTGGTGATGAGAATAAAGAATTTAGTTTTTGGTTTAATGATCTAACAAAAGAGAGATATAAACCGCCGTTATTGTTGGTTACGTGATCTTATTTTATTCTAGGTTTTTTGTGTTAGTTATACCTTTATTTGTTATTTGGGTGAATGTATTAATACATATTCATACATTCACTTAATTTAGTGTTTTTGGGTGAATGTATTAATACATTCACTTAATATTTCGGTATTTTTTAAAGAGGATATTTATACGAACGAATATAACGACTTTATTATTACTATAAGTTAAACTATTCTCCGAACGAATAGAATTAAGATTAGAGTATAGATTTTGAGATTAAATGTGGTGGTGGGTAGTTTTTGAGCGATTTAACACTATTCTACATAGTAATAAGAGTAAGATATACTAGTTTTGAATTTGAAACATTTGAAATAAATACATAATTCTTATTTAATTTTTATTATTTCTTATGTATTTGCTATGTAAAAGCGTAGAGATTTAAGGTTTAATTTCGGTGGGGGCGTATACATTTAGTTACTAAAAATATATAAAGCACACAATTCTAGTTAAAACTATGAATAAAACAATTAAATTACAAGATACTAGTAATGCAGATAGATTATACCATTTCAGCGAGCTTATACAACATAATTTACGAATAGTAGAGCAGGATAAACAGATTTTAGAGATAAACAAAAAACATATTAGAGATTTTATTAATTATTGTAATAATGAGGGGTTGGGAAAGGCAAGATTAACAATATATTTAGGTAGATTAAAAATAATAGGTAGATTATTCAAAAAGGATTTTAAAACCGCAACAAAAAAAGATATAGAAGATTTGTTAGAGAAAATTATAGAAAAATATACTAATTCAGGTAGCAGAACAATTTTTATAATAACTATAAAAAAATTGTGGAGTAGTTATTTTGAAAATATAGAATTAGTTAGTTGGTTGAAAACATCAAAATATAGTAAACAAGGTGAAAAAGAAAATAAAATAACACGAATAGAGAATATTTTAATACCAGAAGAAGTTGAGAAAATTATAAGTGTTGCAGATAATTCTAGGGATAAAGCATTTATTGGAGCATTATATTATAGTGGTTGTAGAATTGGTGAAATAATTAATTTAAAAATTAAGCATATAAAGTTTAAAGATAATGTAACAGAAATAAGTGTTTATGGAAAAACAGGTACGCGAGTTATACCTATTGTTGAATGTAGCAAATTATTACAAAATTGGTTAGATGCACACGGAAATAAAGAAGATAAAGAAGCATATGTTTGGATTAATATAGGGACAACAAAAACATTAGCAAATTTAAAGAATTATAATAAAATTAAAAATAAAAAACCAAAATATAATTATGGTGGTTTTATTTCAGTTAGAAGAGCGAGCGATATTTTACAGCGTGCGGGTGAGAAAGTAAATATAACTAAAAAATTAAACCCACATAATTTTAGGCATAGCAGATTAACATACCTAGCAACAAAATTAACAGAAAGCGAATTAAAGAATTTTGCGGGTTGGACGCAGGGTAGTAAAGAAGCGGGTACATATGTTCATTTAAGTGGTAGAGATATTAATAATTCTATGAATAAAATTTATGGAATTAAAGAAGAAGAACAAGAAAATGAATTAGTTAAGTGTTGGCGTTGTAATTGGTTGAATAGAAAAACTTTAACTATTTGTGAGAATTGTGGTTTAGCATTAGCTAGTGAGAAAGCAGTAATGTTAGGTAAGAAAACAACGAAAGATATTAGTTTAAATAAAATTATGAAAACATTATTAGAAGATGATATTTTTAAAAAGTTTTTAGCACGTTATTTGATTGATAAGAATATGGTTGATTATGCGAAACAATTAGCAGAAGATGAGAAATAAATTATAAGATTAATAATAGTTTTTTACCTATTTTTGTTAAAGAGTAAATGTGATTATTGTCGTTCACTATTCGTAAACGTGGTAATAATATTAATAATGAAGTTGGTGAAATTTCTGATAATTCTTGTTTATCAATTTCTTTAAAAATGTTATAATAATAAACATTCTTATTCTTATTGATTAAAGTTAAAACATCTTTTAATATTTGTTTACCTTTAGGATTATTGGTAATAAAATAAAGTTGATTTTCATAATATTCATTTTCAAGAATAATATGTTTTATTTCAGAAGTATATTTTTGAGAAATAAGTAATTTTGGTTTATTTGTTTTTGTTATTTCTATAATACCTAATCTTTCTAATTTTTTACATATTATATTCAAAGTTTGTTTTTGCATTTGTAAGTCTTTAGAAATTCTATACCTAGATTTACCTTGTTCTATATAGCGTAGAATAAAGGGAAAATTCGGATTTGAGTTTATTATTTGCATAAAATTGTTCATTTTTTGAATAGGTATTGTTTTTCTAAAAATTGTACCTAACTTTAAAATAATTATTATTGTGTAATAGTGCTTTAAAATTAACTAATTTTTAGTATTTAATGGCTAAACAGAAGAACGTAACTTTTTCTACAACAGAAGAGTTAGAAAAAGAAGTAACGGAAATTGCGGATATTTTAAATTCAAATAAGATTACGGGTGTTATAACTAAGAGTAAAATTATACGAATTGCATTAGAGGAGTGGATTGAAAAACAAAAACGAATACAGGAAATATTAAAAGAGCATTTACAATTAAACAAAACCGCAGAACAGATTTTAAAAGAAAATGGATATTGAAAAACAAGAAGAAAATGATTTAACAGATAGTCATTTTTGGAAACCAATAGTAGAGGAAATTGAAAAGATTATTACACAGCGTGAGATTTTACAAGCAAGAATAAAAATAATGGGAGTTAAATAAATAATTTCGGTGGTGATACTATGAGTGATATATTGATTGATAAACTAAAAAATTCTATTGGATTAGAGGGGATTATTTATTTATTAAATGGTTTTAGATTTGAATGTAAGATTATTTCTTGTGATACAGATTTTATTGAAATTTATGATACCAAAAAACATTTTACTAAATTAATTAGAGTTAATGAAATACGCGAGGTTGATTTACATAATGGACATTAAAGAATTAGAAAACGCAAAGAAAGAGATTGAAAAAAATGTTAAACTTCTAGAAAATTCTAAATTTGAGAAAGTAAAAAAGTTAGTTAAAAGTGGTAGGCAAGTTTTATTAGTTTTAAGAAATGAAGATTTAAAAAATTTATTTGATGTTGAAGAGATTAAAAGTGTTGAGAAATTTTTTAGTACTAATAAGTTTTCTAGAAATGTTAAATTTTATGAAATTAATGGGGGATTTATAATTTTAAAATGAAATTAGTAATTGAAATGTTTGAGAAAGAAGATTATGAAAACATAAATGGATTGGATGATAAAAAGTTAAAAGAATTGTTTAAGAAAAGAATTAGAGAATTATTGAAAGCTAGAAATAGTGATAAAATAAAAATTAAGTTAATAAAAAATGGAAAGTGAACGATTTGGTAAAAAGGGTGATAGGTTAGATTTTAGACAAATTGTTTTAGGACACCTTAAACAAATTTTAGAAATTTCTAGCCACGAATTAAGAGATATGACATATACAACAAACCATTCAAATTTTACAGAAACAACATACCAAGAAGACACAAGACTATCTTACATTCAGTCGATAGAAAATTTAGCTTATATTCTTATACCTTATTTTGATGAAAAGATACAAGAAGTTTATGATGATTGTATTGCGGTTTTAGATGGTTATTCATTTGATATTAAGAAATGGTTTAATGAAGAGATTGAAAATTTTAAAGCGGAAACAGGAAGAAACGAACAAGATTTTAGTAATGCATTTGTTTTAAATATAAGATTACGATATGCAAAAATATTATTTAGAAACCTTAATTTATTATTGAAGAGGGTTGATTATTTGAAAAGTGTAGTTTATGGTGAAGATATGGGTGAAGAAATAGTTAGGGATGAGAGTGATGGGGATGAGGAATAATGACAACACCGATTGTAATTTATAGAGTAAAACCAAAAAATAATAGTTGGGCGCGTTGGATGGTTATGAGAACTATGAAGAAAAACCAAAATAATTTAGCTAGCGTTGTAGGAAAAACGGGTAGCGGAAAAACGTGGAGTGCAATAAGTATATGTGAAATTATGGCGAAAATGGATGGAGTACCTTTTAATATTGAACATATTGTTTTTAGTTTGTTAGAGCTTATGACATTAATTAATAGTGGAAAATTAAAACGTGGGAGTAAAATAATTTTTGATGAGCCACAAGTTAGTATATCTTCTAGGGAATTTCAAAGTGAGGCAAACAAAGTTTTTAATTACCTTTTATCTACATTTAGACATAGAAATTTAAGTCTATTTTTTTGTACACCTTTTGAGAGTTTATTAGATAAAAGTACTAGAAAATTATTTCATTTGAGGATTGAAACTATGGGGGTAAATAAAAATACACAAACTAGCAGATTAAAACCTAGATATTTAGAGTATAGCGATTTTAAAACAGATCCATATAGGAAACAATTAGTTGTAATGTTTAAAGATAAAAATGGTAATAACCAACAAAGAAAATTATTTTATTGGGATGTACCCAAACCTAGTAAAGAATTAATAGAATTATATGAGCAAAAGAAGTTAGAATTTACAAATAACTTAAACAAAAACATTACAGAACGTTTAAAGAAGTTTGATGAGAGTGGGAATAGTTTAACATCAGAACAAAAAGAAACTATAACTATAAGAAAACCATTAACACCCAAACAAGAACGGGTTATGAAGTGTCTAGCTAACATTAAAGAGAGTAACAGATATGAAACAGCTACTAAACTATTGGGCATCTCTTTAAGTGCAATACACCAAAACAAAACATTAGCAGAAAAGAAAGGTTATACTTTACTGGAATTTACGGAAAATGTTTAATAATTATTTAAATAATTGCAAATATGGGGTGTATACTAGGGTTTTAGGTGTTTTTAGGTATTTTTCACTATTAAACGCCAATAGGCGCGTATTTAAATTAACTTGTAAGGTGGTACCTTTTAACCTATTATGTAGTGAAAGCAGAGGTTATTAATATGATGAAGATAAAGTTATGTAATACAGATAAATACATAGAAGATGTTGATTTCTTTAATACAAACCCAGCAGATTTAATTAAAGAGTATGGGTTAAGGTG
>Ga0315284_10014159_pt1 | contig 11362 bp, 11 predicted proteins | sample YL17G09_16_MG_FD_203696 | JGI IMG/M metagenome (GOLD analysis project Ga0315284, IMG submission 203696) | Sediment microbial communities from Yellowstone Lake, YNP, Wyoming, USA - YL17G09_16 | ecosystem: Environmental > Aquatic > Freshwater > Lake > Sediment | place: USA: Wyoming | collected... | reverse complement strand
TTTCTCAATCATCTGGGTCAATCTCTGCAACCGAGGGCTTTTCTCCAAGGCAGTCTGCTGGAGTTTCTCCAGAGAAAGGCTGACAGCTGTTTTCTCTATCTCGGGAGGATCCGGCAAAGGAGACTGAGGAAGCCGATTGAGGAGTGAGTTCAGTTCAGCCTTGATGGTCTCTTTCTGCTGTTTCAAGGTGATAGACTCTTCAACAACCTTGGAGAGTTCGACCTGGGCCTTGAGCACATCCTGCTGTATCCCTTCTCCAACTGAATATTTGGTTTCGGTGATTTTTGTGAGCGTACTTAAAAGTCCCCTGTTTTTCTCGGTTATCTCCAATGCCTTATTGACAAAATAAAAATCGAAGTAAAGGGTCTTAACCTTTTTTATGATCTCCAGTTTCTTCTCCTCAACGCCTTGACTTGCTGCCAGATACTCCTTGGTTGCCATCTCCTTCTTCAAGCCCAGCTTCCCCGGGAAGGGAAGTCGCTGCATCAGCTCAATCTGTTTCGTTGTCATATCTTCCTGATTGAAATCGAAGGTATCTACCGGTAAGCTCATAACACCGATGGTCAACCGGGGGTCCTCCAGGGCACCTTCCTGGGCGGGCCTTTCACCATAGACCTTCAACCCTTCCTGGTGAGCTGTGAGTTCCGGGTTGTTGTTCAGGGCATCTTCGATGAGCTGTTTTAAATCCAGCCCCTTTACCTTTTCCTGGGCACAGACATTTATGAAGGGAAAGAAGAAGGCAAGGATAAGGGATACGATAAAGATTTTCTTCATTCAGGTCTTCCTCCTCTAAAAGATTTACTATGCATGGGACCCATCCTTCTTTCAAATTGACACTCACCCTCGCGACAGCACATTCTCTTCAATTCTGAAGAAATACCGGAGAGAAATACTTTCTGCTGCTGGGGAAGCAGGAGTTTTTTTACTTCGAGAATATGTCTGATGGTTTCCTTCTCCATCTGCCCCTGAAAGCGTGAAATCTCTTCAACCAGTGCATCAGCAGTGTGAGGCTCAAATGCTGGTTTCATAATCTCCTGACTTAGCCGTATCCTTCTCACATTCATCTCCTGGCATAGAGCCTCACAGGTATGGTTGTACCTGTCCTCGAGGAGCTGAATTTTTTCCCTCTGCTCTGAAGTCAGTGAAAGCGCTGCCGGTGGATTGCCCGTCACTGATGAAGTAAGGACAGTGGAGGTCTTCTTCTGATAGAATGCCCGGGTGGCGAGGAAGGAAATAAAGATTATCAAGATGAAAGATATTCCTATGAACCATTTCTTCATTGTGGGCCTCACGACTTAAGAAGGGATGTCAGGTTTATGTAAGCCTGGGTTAGAGATTGAGGATGAACGCTCTGAAAATTATCGAGTGCAGTCGCCTGTGCCACATTCCTGCCCTGGGTTAAGGCAACACCCCCTTGTCTCTCAGGGGAGGTGAGAGAGCCGAAGCCCACACCAACCGCCATACCGATGAGGAGTACGATGGTAAGCCGCATAAAGGCTGGCACAGAGGTGAAAGACCAACGAGCCCTCTGTAAGGACTGGTATCCTTTTCTCCCGCTCCCTGCCTTCTCGAAGAGCTGCAAAAGAAAATCCTCTGAAGGCTCTATCCCCTTATCCACCTTGAGGAGTGAGCAGGTTTCCTGAAGCGCCCTCAGTTCCCGGCCACAGTTAGAGCAGGAGGTTACATGATTGGCTACCCTTTCCCGCTCCCCTTGCTTCAACTCCCCGTCCAGATACGCTGAAAGTCTTTTCCTGATCTCACGACATTCCATAAACACTCCCTTATACTTTAATTAAACACCTTACCTCACAAAAACCCCCTCGGCAAAACTCACTTTTTTTGAATATAAGAGGCAAGCTCTTCTTTTAGCTGGATTTTCCCCCGGTGGATCAGTCTTTCTACTGCCTTGTGGGAACAGTGCAACAACTCAGAGATTTCCTGGTAGGACAGTCCTTCGTATTGGGAGAGAATAATAGCTACCCGCTGTCTCTTCGGCAAGGACCGGATCGCCTTTCTTACCGCCTTTTTCACCTCTTTCTTTTCCAAAGAGATCAAAGGGGTGTCAGGCAGTCTATCAGCCACTTCCCCTATCACAAGTTCCTCATTAAAACCTTGCTCCCCTGAGAAGAACCTGCTGAGGACAGCCCTGGCTTTCCTTACCTGGTTGAGGGAGAGGTTGAGGGTGACCCGGTAAAGATAGGTAGAAAATTTGGCATCAGGTCTGTAGCCCGGTGCCGCCCGATAGATCCTTAAAAATACCTCCTGAGCTACCTCTTCAGCCTCCTGATGATTGCCGGTGACCCTGAAGGCAGTGTTGATCACACTCCGTTGATGCCGCATAACGAGCTCCTTGAAACAGTCAGCCTCGCCATCTTTTAAACGGAGCATCAACTCTTCATCTGGTAAGGTTTCCCTATCGTCTTCCACTTCTTCTTCTCAATCCTCATTCCGCAATCCAACATTACTTCGGCATCAGCCTCCGTTACTTCCTACGTGTGTATACTCAAAGGGGCACAGGTGTCAATTGGTTTATAGGGACGTTTTAAATCTTTGGTCAGAAAGGAAAAGGGGTGTGCTTAGGTGCATGGGAACAAAAAGGAAAGAAGGCACCCCCTTCTAAAAGCAGGAACGAAGACAGGACAGGGTAATAACGTGGAGCTGTCCTACGTTTTCTCTATACTCTCAACTCCACGCTCTATTCCCATTGCCATCCGTTCACTGATCTTTAACTCATCAATGGGACGCATATGCTGAATAGCAGTCCATGACATCACTCCAGGGAGCTGGGCCATTGACATATTCTGTATACTTATTTATTACATCAGCCCAGGTGGTGCAAGCAGATTGGCTATAATGAAGGATGGTACCCGAGTCTCCTACCGCAAAGACATCTGTGACTGAACTGCCCCAGACACCACTGAGAGAATCTCCAGTCCCGCTGGTCATTTTTGACCACCCGCTTCCATTATAATGAAGAATACTACCAGAGTCACCCACCGCAAAGACATCCGTACCTGAACTGCCCCACATACCATGAAAGGAATTTCCAGTCCCGCTGGTCATTGGAGACCACCCGCTTCCATTATAGTGAAGCATAGTACCAGAGTCACCTGCAGCAAATATATCTATGTCAGAACTGCCCCAGATACATCGTAAATCATTAGTAACACCGCTCGCCATGCCAGACCACATCATCATCATGCCATTGTTCTGACCGATGGTTCCACCCGCCCCAACAGCAAACGCACGCAACCCGGGCGAACACCATACACCTAAGAGGTGATGGTCAGTCCAGCTCGACATTTGAGAACACTTACTTCCATTGTAGTTCAGTATTATGCCGGAATTACCTACACAGAAGGCATTCATACCTGAAATCCCCCACATTCCATGGAGCCAGTTGTTGGTCCCGCTCGCGATTGGAGACCACATGCTTCCATTATAGTGAAGAAGGGTACCGTCTGCACCAACAGCAAAGACATCCATACCGGAACTGCCCCAGACAGCCTCAAGGGCTTCTGTTGTCCCGCTTGTCATGGCCGACCAGGCACTTCCATTATAGTGAAGGATGGTTCCCGATTCACCCACAGCGAAGACATCTGTATCCGAACTGCCCCATACACCTTTGAGCCACTCAGAAGTCCCGCTTGTCATAGAAGACCATCCAGCTGAAAAAGCAGTTGTGGGAATAAGCAAAAAGATGATCACTATGATTTGCATAAAATTTTTGTATCTCATATCTCCCTCTCTTCTCTATAAATATTTACGTAGGCTGTGTAAAAGAGAATCATTTCCACCAAATATACCTTTTACACTATATTCTGTTTCCTCTTATACAGAAAGTAAAAAAGCTGTATTCACTCACTCATAGGCATAGGTTTCCCCGCGAAGAGATAGTAATCTTTGTTCATCATGTGGCCGGATTGATTAGGGTTGTAAATCACACCGACAATCTGTTCTGGTGTAGCAGTGCCTACAACCAGAAAGATCTGTTGAGGATAGGTTCCAAGTTTCTGCAATCGAGCAGTAAATGATATTGAGTTTTTAGTTTGCTTCTCTTGATAAGTGCCTGGACCAATGTTGTAAATCCAGTCGCCTATCGTTAGTTCTCCATTACTGAAAGTCAAGTCCGCAGTTGAAATATGGATGCCTCCCATCATTTCTGTTTCTACTACTTTTACTTCCCACATGGTATTATCCAGGGTGGTCATTTCCTGTGCCTGGAGTGATATGTTCGGGGACAGTAAGATGAAAATGATTAGAGCGATACTCGATACTAAGATTCGTGACGTTTTCATACCCTACTCCTTTCTTTACCCTTAATGAAATTAACTCTGCTCAATCCAATTACTTCCATTGAGACGATACATAATATACGGTACCCCCCTAGGGTATGTCAAGATATTTTTGTTTGTGTGTATCTCTTCATATTTGGAGCTGGCTGAGTTGGCGTTTGTATAAAAATCAAGTGGGGTACACCTATATATGCTTCCCTATGACTTGGGTTTTTGACACATCGCTTGAGATAGGGACAGTGTAGCCTGCCTGTAACCCTCATAGCTCAGGATAAAACAACTTGCACTTTGAACTAAATTGCAAACCTATTAAAGGATGAGAAGTAATAATAGGGAGGGAGAAGCAGGAGTCATAATTGACCCCCACTTCCTTTTCATGCGGACATGAAGAAATCTTGGTGGAACTGTTTAGCAAGCTATTTAACAAGATTTTCTCCCCTCTAATGACTTACGCTCTCTGCCATGGCCTAACAACCTTGTGCACTATATTATAGATTGGGGCATGACCGGTCTTTAAGCTTTTTGCACTTAATGACTTCACACCGCTTTTCTGGATATCCAACATGGTTCTTAGTTGAGTAGCAAATGACAAACTGGAAACACTGAACAAAAAGGTTATAGCCAAGACAAATACAAATATCTTTTTACTCATTTTTTTCACCTCCTTTACCAAATCTTCTTAGACCATTGATTATGAATCTCATCTCACCTCCTCTATAACATTAAACACTTCATTTCTCATAAACCCCCTAAAAAAGTAAACAATTATAAGATATATTTTAAATATACTTTATTATCATACTAAAATATAAAAAATCATGGTGCTTATCTATCTAAAATTATTGGTAAAATTTTATTTTAAAAGTAAGTGTGACCAAAAATTGCTCGGTTATAGAAGTAACGGATATTATATTTTGACCTTTAAATAACCATCTGTATTTTTTATTGAGTTATGAACCCGGCGTTCTTTATCCTTGACACCATTGATAAGCCCTTATATAAAGAACGTGGTTTTAAAATGAGGGGAGAAGACAAGGATGTGCGAGTCCAATGTTTATATCGAAAAAGAAGGGGAAGAGATTCTGATATTCAAAGACGTGGACTTTATTCAGCCGATGGGTGACCAGATAATCCTCAGGGACATCCTGGGTGAAGAGAAGGTTCTTCAAAATCGTATTAAAATTATTTCCTTCAGAGACCACAAGATCATCTTGGAATAGTCCTTTTCACCGGGTAAAAAAGTCTTGACAAGAAATTCCCCCTATGTTAATAAAACCGCAGCATTATAAGGAAAGTGTTAAATTTTTCAATAGCATAGGTGAGAACTACACAGAGAGTTAGACGATTTTTTATATGTAAAGCATTAAAGATTGAAGGGGGTGAGAAAGCAGGGAAGAGAAAACTGTAGGGAATTTCAGTAATGAACACTATCGAACATAAGAATTGAAATCTATTAAATAAATATCTCAAAAGAGGAGGTGATGGAGCGTTAAAAGCATACACTTATAGACATTAACAAAAAACTTTTGGAACATTTATTTTCTTGCAGCGGAGAAAATACGTATACACAAAAAGGCAAGAAAAAAAAGGAGGATATGAGATGCGAAAAATCTTAACCATTTTAAGCGCGGGGCTGCTCATTATGATTATGAGTATTCCCGCCTATGCGGTGGATATCAGCTTTGGCGGCTTGATCAGACCCCGGATGATTGCCAACAACTTCCCGGTCGGCGGAGGAGTTGGTACCCATGCCCTGCATAACGACCACGGGTATTCCTTCATCGACCAGAGAGTTGATATCTCCATGACTGCCAAGATCTCTGATGATCTGAAAGGGGTCATCGTCCTGACCAACAGCAACAACTCCATGCACACCCTCTCTTACCCACAGTGGGGGAGGAATGGGGTAAACAGGAGCAACAACGCTCCAACGGGGACTACCACTCCTGGAGGTGCAGTATCCCATACCCATAACTATTACATGGATGACACCAACAGTACTTTCTTCGGCGAGTTGAACTTCCGGAATGCCTATATTGACTTTAACCTGGCCAACCCCTGCCTGCCCTTAAACTTCAAGATAGGGAGACAGCAGGTAAAGGTCGGACACGGGATCGTCTTTGCCGGCAGCCCGGATGCCCTTGCCATCACCAGTAAATATAAGAATATTGACTTCGGCTTCTGGACCGCAAAGATCTCTGAAGGCTCCACCACACAATCAGATGACTGGGATATGTACACCGTATGGGCAAAGTGCTCCCCCATACCCAATCATACCTTCGGTGCAAACTTCATTTACGAGCGCGGGGAGAGCGGTGCATTCAATGACCAGCAGTTCGGTTATCCCAACGGCTTGGCACTTGCCAATTTCAACGAGAACGTAAAGTTCAGACCCTGGATCATCTCTCTTACCGCTGATGGTAACATGGATCCCATCACCTACCGGGCAGAGTTTGCCTACATGGGCGGCGACATCTCGAATGCCGATGCTCAAGGCGATGATTGGGAGTTGAGCGCCTGGGCAATCCTGGCCGGCCTTGACTATAACCTCGCTTCCGTCTGCAAGAAGCCCGCAAAGGTAGGGGTTGAATTCGGTTATGGCACCGGTGAAGAGAATGGGAGCAATGACGGCAGCTACAACGGCTTCCTGATGCACGACCCTGAGTGGTGGTATGCAGACCTTATGTCAGATGTTGTCGGTCTCTACCTCCTTAACGGCTTGAACAACCGGGCTTACATCAAGGTAGGCGGTGAGATGAAGCCGATGGATAAGCTCACCTTTAACGCTGCCTATCTCTACAACTGGGCTCCGGAGACCAATTCCGAAGGGAGATACGAAGGTCACCATAATTTCATGGGGCATGAGTTTGATCTTGCTGCTACCTATGATATCTTCAAGAACCTGAGCTTCGAGCTGAAAGGTGCCTATCTCGTTGCCGGGGATTATTTCAATGACGTTGACGAGGACAGCCCCACCGATCCTTACGGTATAACCGGTACGCTCCTTTTTAAGTTCTAAAGAAGAGAGATTTCGGGTAAGATAAACCCAGGGGGGTTAAACGACCTCCCTGGGTTTTTTCATGCCTTTATGAGCAATTGAAAGAGGAGATTACCATGGGCCAGAAAAGGAACTTTACATTATCGTCAGCTATCCTGTTCTGCGGAGCACTGCTGTATCTCTTATCCCCGCCTGTAACGATGGGGGGGGAAAGAGGCAACGCACAGCCGGACGAAGGTGCAGCACTCAACCTGACGCTTCAGGACTGCATTCAGCGTGCCCTGAAAAACAACCTGGAGATCAGGGTGGAGGAAATGAACCCGAGGATATCTGAGGCTGAGATTATCCAGGAAAAGTCAAAGTTTGATCCTGTTGCCCTTCTCTCTGCTTCCCAGAATAAAAGTTTAATAGAATCAACCACCTTCCTCCAGGGCGTATTTTTGCGAGAACAGGAAAAGTTTTTTCTCCAGAAGGGTATTGATGTTGATTTCTCTCTCGTGGAAAAGCTGATTACCGGCGGCAAAAGTGAATTAACTTATTCTTACAGCAGGTATGAAACCAACTCTTTCTTTCAGTTTGTGAATCCTGCCTACCGTGCTGATCTTACCTTTTCCATAACCCAGCCCATCCTGAGAAACTTCGGGGTTGAGCTCAATCGCTCTAAAATAAAGATTGCCAGTAATAACAGGCTGCTCTCTTTTGACCAGTTCAGGGAGAAGGCAAATACCATTATCTGCAGGACAGAAGAGATCTACTGGAATCTTATCCTCAGCCGGCAACTCTTAGAGGTAAAGAAAAAATCTCTCCACCTGGCGGAGAATCTCCTTGAAAAAAACAAAGGCCTGGTTGAGGTGGGAAAACTCCCCCCCCTTGAGATCCTCCAGGCCCAGGTGGGTGTTTCCTCTCGTGAAGAAGAAGTAATCATCGCTGATAATAAAGTGAAGGACGTGGAAGACCTGCTGAAAGAGCAGCTCAATCTCTCCCTGAAAGGGCCTTCGATTATCCCGGTAGACCAGCCGTCCTTCGAGCCAGTTGAGGCTGACCTCGAGGCGAGCATCGAGAACGCATTCCAGAATCGCCCGGATTATCACAAGGCGAAGGTGAGTATGGACAATCTGGATATCCTGACTAAAGTGGCCAAGAATCAGATGCTCCCTGGCCTGGACCTGAAGGCAAGCTACGGCCTCAATGCAATAGACACGAAATACAAGGACACGTGGGGAAAACTTGACGACGCTGATACCTATTCCTGGGCTGTAGGATTGAATTTAGAGGTGCCTCTCGGAAACCGCTGGGCGAAGAATGAATTTTCAAAAAGGAAGATGGACCAAAACAAGGCATCCCTCATCCTTGAGGGGTTGAAGCAGAGGATCGAGGTTGAGGTGCGGGAAGCGACCAGGGATGTAAACTCGTGTCTGAAGAGGATCGAAGCAACGAAGCAGGCACGGCTCCTGTCAGAACAGAGGCTCAAGGCTGAAGAAGAGAGGTTACACCTGGGGCTTACCACTTCAGTTGAGGTGCTGAGGTTTCAGGAAGGATTAGCCGCGGCTGAAGCAAAGGAGGTCACAGCAATCATAGATTACCTCAAGGCCTGGGTTACCCTGAGCCGGGTAACAGGAACCGCCATACAGAAAAACAAGGTAGAAATCGAGGGACTCTGATACCCCGTACACCTATATTGCAGGAAGAGGGAAAGGATGTTAAGCTCTTAGTAAAAATATCTCTGGGAATAGGGATCTTCGATGCGCAACATTTTTTCGACAATTCTGTAGGGACGTATGGCCATACGCCCCTCCTAAGAGGTTCACCGTGGTAAAAAAAGGTAAGATTGTAGCTGTCTGCACCAGCGAAAAGAAAAGCATCCGCAAGAAAAACGTCTTCAGGGGGGAACTGAAGGAAAATTTTGGCCTGGTGAACGACGCCCACAGCGACCCCTGTACACACCGGCAGGTAAGCCTCCTTGCCCTTGAGAGCATCCAGAAGATGCAGGCACTCGGCCTCAAGGTCGGGCCAGGAGATTTTGCCGAAAATCTCACTACTGAAGGCATAGACCTCCTTTCTCTTCCTATCGGGACACTGATCTCTGCCGGTGACACCGCCCTCCTGGAGGTGACCCAGATCGGAAAGGAGTGCCATACCCCCTGTGCCATTTACTATCAGGCAGGGAGGTGTGTCATGCCTGAAGAGGGGATTTTCGTTAGAGTGCTCAACGGGGGCATGGTGCAGGTTGGCAATGAGATTCGGGCAGAAGTGAACGATTAAACAAATTCTAAATTCTAAGCACGAAATCCGAAACAAGCACAAATGCTCAAAATACAAATGACCAAAACAGAACTTATTTTGAATTTCTATATTTGAATTTTGAATTTGTTTCGATTTCGATATTCGGATTTCGGATTTAAATAAAGAGGATGGGTTTGGAAGACAAAAAAACGCTATCATTACTATCGAGAATCAATGAATTAAAGGTCCAGAAGAAGGCCATTATCCTCGCTCACAACTACCAGATGGGAGAGGTGCAGGATAGCGCTGACTTTATCGGCGACTCCCTGGAATTGACTCAGCAGGCAGCCAGAACCAAAGCAGCCGTCATCGTCTTCTGTGGTGTCCACTTCATGGCTGAAACCGCTGCGGTCCTCTGTCCGGACAAGGCAGTACTTCTCCCTGATCTCCAGGCAGGCTGTCCCATGGCTGACATGATTGATGTCCAGGGCCTGCAGCGCATGAAATCGCAATACCCGGAAGCCACGGTCGTCTGTTACGTCAACTCCTCTGCCGCAGTGAAGGCGGAGAGCGATATCTGCTGCACCTCGGGCAACGCCCTCAGGGTAGTAGAGAAGATACCCCGGGAACAGGAAATTATCTTCATCCCTGACCAGTACCTGGGACGGTTCGTCTCAGAAAAGAGCGGAAGGAACCTGCACCTCTGGCCGGGCTACTGTCCCACCCATCTCAGGATCATTCCCCGGGATATCATCGCTATGAAGGAAAAGCACCCCGGGGCCAGAGTGATAGTCCATCCGGAGTGCCATCCGGAGGTGACTGCCCTTGCCGATGCTGTACTGGGAACTGGCGGAATGCGGAGGTATGTGAAGGAAAGCAATGCTCAGGAGTTCATCGTAGGCACAGAGGTGGGAATCCTCCATGGGCTCAGGAAGAATAATCCTGCAAAATACTTCTACCCGGCAAGCGAGATGGCAGTGTGCCCGAACATGAAACGGATCACCCTGGAGAAAATCCTCTGGGTCCTGGAAGAGATGAGCAATCAGGTCACGGTGCCTGAAGATACCCGCACCAAGGCACGCGAGGCAATAGAACGGATGCTCGAGGTATCCGCATGACAGCACAAGAAAGGAAAAAACTTGAAGAATTCAAGAAGATTCTGAAGCACATGGGGAGCCTCCTAGTCGCATACTCAGGTGGTGTCGACAGCACCTTTCTCCTCGCGGTGGCAAAAGAGGTGCTGGCTAACAGGGTGGTTGCCGTCACTGCCCGATCTGCCACCTATCCGGAGAGAGAAATCGTATCTGCCAGAGAAACGGCCCAGCAGCTCGGGGTGCGGTACCGCCTTATCGACTCAGAAGAGCTGTCCCTCCCGGAGTTCAGGAACAATCCGCTTGACCGCTGTTATTACTGCAAGAGGGATCTGTTTTCCAGGCTCCGAAATATCGCTCAGGAAGAAGGGATACCGTGGATTGCTGACGGATCGAATGTTGATGATGATCGTGATTTCCGCCCCGGCTCTCGAGCAGTTCAAGAGATGGGGATACGAAGCCCTCTTAAAGAAGCCGGTCTTACCAAGGAAGACATCAGGAAGCTCTCAGCCGACATGGGTCTACCCACCTGGGATAAGCCATCCATCGCCTGCCTTGCCTCCCGTTTCCCTTACGGAGAAAAGATTAACTCCGAGAAACTCAAGATGGTAGGACGGGCTGAAGAATATCTGTTGAACCTGGATTTCCGGCAGGTAAGGGTAAGGCATCACCAGAACATCGCACGGATTGAAGTGGAAGAAGAAGAAATCAAGAAGTTTGCTGATACCGCCCTGAGAAAACAGGTAATTGAGAAG
>Ga0315284_10014158_pt1 | contig 11362 bp, 12 predicted proteins | sample YL17G09_16_MG_FD_203696 | JGI IMG/M metagenome (GOLD analysis project Ga0315284, IMG submission 203696) | Sediment microbial communities from Yellowstone Lake, YNP, Wyoming, USA - YL17G09_16 | ecosystem: Environmental > Aquatic > Freshwater > Lake > Sediment | place: USA: Wyoming | collected... | reverse complement strand
TATTCATTGGCTAAATCATCTTTCCGCTAATGGTCGAAACTCGTCGGGCTAAAGCCCTCCTCAAACATCTCCCCGCAGCGATGATTTAGCTCAATTCAGGACGACCCTACGCCGAAGGGCCGAGGGTGAGGCGGGGACGCTCAAGCTCCAATGGTGGAGAGGGGAAGGCGAAGGCTTGGCTGGGAGCGAGCCCTGTGTTATCTTGGGCTCGTTCTTTTTGGAGGTGTAATCTTGAGAGTTTGGTGGTTTTTCCTTGTCGCAGGAGTTGCGTTGTGGTGTCTGACCCCCGCTTGGGCAGACGATCCCCCGAAAGCGAAGATCGAGGGCTTCGGAGGATATAAACTTGGCGAGTTGGTGTCCGAGATGGACCTGGAGGACTTCGCAGGTCCGACGAGAGACGCCAGTTTTGGGGTCGTCGGATACGACTATCTCGGCGCCGCGACTTTCCACGGGGAGGTCGGCGATGCCAGGATCACGATCGGATTGGTGACCTTCGACGGCCGTCTGCACGGTATCCTCATTAAGTTCACCGATCTGCTGACGGAGCTGAAGGATCTGGACAGGGTAACGAGGTTCGTCCGTTCGTTGCGAGGGGATTTGCTGAACAACTATGGTTTGGAACTCGTGAAGGACGACACCTTTCAGTATCTGTCCGATTCCGGAGCGCCCTGGAAGGGCGCAATCAGGTTGGTGGATGGCAAGGGCAGCAACTTGCTGCTGGTCTGGCAGGCCTATGACTTGCAACTCGTATATTGCACGAAGTGGTGCAAGGAGCTAATGGATGAGGCTAGCGGCAAACAGAAGGCAGAGGACAGGAAGAAGCTCTGATGTTCTTTGGGGCGGGGTAGGCAATACCTCGCCTTTTTTATTAGGACGGGGGTCAGATGCTTTTGCTATCCAGCCGAAACGGGTTCAGGGTATAATTCGGGAGCAATGGATGCAGAAATAGTTTTAGTTAAAGAGCCGGTTACTCGGGAGCGGTTGAGGGAGATCGCCTCTTGGCGGAGAGGCGATTTGGTCAAAGCGGTAATAGATGTGGAAAAAAAGATCTTGGCTTTAGGGGGAGAGCTGCATGCTGACGGAGAGGCGTTTTTGTTGGAGCGGGGCTCGGAACAAAAGAACCTCTGGGGAATTAATCTCTATCCTGTCCTGCCGGGTGAACAAATGGTGGAATTTGATTCGGTTATTAACATGCGGCCGAGCCAGAATAATCGCACGCGTTCAATTGAAGATGCGCAGTTGCGAGCTAAAATATTGGAGATTGTTAGTCAATTGGTGCAATGAGTACTGCTCCCCATCAAGATTGGGTGGAAAATCGATGGCGAAAGATGACCTTGGCCGAGCAGCTTGCCAATGTGGGGGCAGAATTTGAGCGGGCTTGGAGCTGGCGCATAAGGGGGCAGACAGAGTTGTCAGCCAACGCTACTGACAGAATGCTGGCATTACTGGCTCTGGCAATAGATGATCCGCGTTGGCGGGGGCCGAAATTAAGAGAGCTGGCCAGATTGCGGGAGGCGCTCAATGAAGAGTGGCTTAGTGGGCGGCAAGAGCTCCCCAAAGATTTGAGTAATTATTTTATGGTATTTACGAGGTGGGCACGAGCCAAGAGTTAGTTGAGCAATTAGATAAGACGGAGGTATTTGCCAACCCGAGGATTCGGGAGGCGTTTTTAGCGGTTGACCGCAAGGATTTTGTGCCGGAAGGCTTAAAGAGTTCAGCGTATATGGATATGGCACTTCCCATCGGCGAAGGGCAGACAATTTCTCAGCCGTGGGTGGTGGCGTTTATGTTGGGGTTGCTGAAGGTAAAAGCGGGCGACAAAATTATGGATGTGGGCAGCGGTTCGGGATGGCAGACGGGTCTTTTGGCGCAAATCGTCGGGTCAAAGGGGAAAATATACGCGATAGAGATAATTCCTGAACTTTACCGGCAGGCGCGGGCCAATTTGCTGAAATATGATTTTAAGAACCTTGAACTGCTGTGCCAAGACGCGCGAGACGGACTGCCGCAGGCGGCTCCATTTGACGGAATTATCGCCGGAGCGTCAGGTGAGGCGATCCCGGAAGCTTGGCAGGAACAAATTAAAGTAGGCGGCAATATAGTTGCCCCCGTAGGCGATAATGTGGTAGTCTACACCAAGCGTAAAGATGGGAGTTTTGATGTAAGGGAGTACCCCGGATTTGCATTTGTACCATTAGTTTAATTTTTGCTTTTCTGTCATTCCCGCCCATTCGGCTTCGCTCAGGATAGACTCCGGCGGGAATCCATTTTCTTTAATTTGTTTTTGTTGAAGCGTCCCATCACGCTTCACCGATGGTCGCTTTGTCTTGGCAAAGCGACGGAAACCGTCCCGCCAGTCGCTTTCGTCCCAAAGGGACCCCTTCGGGGCTATTCAGCTCAAACAATCTGCTCTATCTGCTTATCACCAAACTCCCCCTCGACTACGCTCGGGGTCAAACAGTGGGCACGCTGATTAGAGCGATTGTTTGGCTTCAGGACGCTCAAGCTCCAATGGCGGAGATGCAGACAAACCGCCGAAGGGCCGATTAAAGAAATAAACGCAATTTGCTCAATGGGATTAGGGGGCAGAAATAGAAAACTGGTGGTAATATGAGGGACAGAATGGGAAGGAGAAGGAAAAACGAGGCGGAGTTTCTGGAGAGAAGCCTGCAAGAGGTGATGTTGCAGGAACGCGCTGTTCAGGTTGTTGACGGCGAGATGGGGGCAGAGATGTTGGAGGAAACTCCGGCGGTTGAATATGTGGCTGCGGATGCATTGGCAGATCAACTGGAATGTCCGGCCAGCAAAGTTGAATTAATGGCATTGAGCGAAGACCGTTCTGAAGAGTGGGTGCGCTACAACGAGAATGGCAAGATGAAACTGCACCCCGATGTGGCACGCATTATTGAGATCAAGTACGAAACGGGTACTGCTGCGGTAGGAGATGCCTTTAGCCAATATCTTCGCAGGATCAACTCATATCCCCTGCTTACTCCCGAAGAAGAGAAATATTGGGCTGATCGCTATGCGGAGCATCGTTATCTTAATGATTCAGAAAATAGGGAGATAGCTCGGGAGGCGCGCGATAAATTGGTCAATTCAAATTTGCGTTGGGTGGTGCGCATAGGATTTAGATATCTGCACCGGGGATGGCCGATAGAGGATATCGTGCAGGAAGGGAATCTTGGCTTGATCAGAGCGATAGATGAATATGATTTGGAAAAGGCAAAAGTTTCCACTTACTCCACCGGCTGGATAAAGCAAAGGATTACACGAGCATTGATGAGCAAGACCGAGATGGTGCGCATTCCCGAGCATAAAGTATTGGAGATCAACAAAATGCGCCGGGTGCGCCAGCAAATTTGGCAGGAGCAAGGACGGGTAGCGGGGCAGGAAGAAATAGCGGAGCGGATGGGGAGGACATCGGAAGCGGTGAAGAAGATGGAGAACGCCGAGCGGATTACCACGACGAGTATGGATTGCCCGGTGACGCCGGACAGCGAAACATCGCTGCGTGATATGTTGGGGGACAAGCAAACTACGGGCCCAGAAAAAGAAACGATGCAAGATTTAATCACGGAAAAGATGAAACAGGCGTTGGCAGTATTGAATGAACAAGAGCGGAGGGTGATAGAACTGAATTTTGGTCTGGATGGGGTAGGGCGAGAAATGAATTTGCAAGAGATCGGGCGGGTGCTTGATCCGCACGTAACGCGCGAGCGGGTGAGACAGATCAGACAGAAAGCATTGAAAAAACTGAAAAGGAGTAAGTTATTGAGAGGGGTGGGGGAGATGTTGGAAGAAGAATAAGTTTTTGGGGGAGCCCAAGCCCGTTTCTTTTTTTGTCGTTCCTGTTTTTTACCTGTCATTCCCGCCCCCGCCTACGCGAGGGTAAACTCCGGCGGGAATCTATTTTCTTTAATTTATTTTTGTTGAAACGCCCCATTGCGTTTCATCAATGGGTACTTTTCTAGAAAAGTACCATAAAAGTCCCCGCCAGTCGTCGGGCTTATTCATTGGATAAATTGGCTTTCTTCGCTATCGGCAAACTCCTCCTCGTAAACTCGTCGTCAAACAGTGCCTACGCCTGCGCCAATTTATCTCAATTCAGGACAGCCCTCCTCCAATGGCGGAGAATGGGGTTTTCTTGACTGGGGGGACTTTTCGCTCTATAAGGGAGGTGCCTACCGAAAGGTAGAGTACTTTGAAAAGGAGACGAACCCGAGATGGGCGATTGGTTTGACAACCTGTTGAGCAATGCCCAACATCAGCAGGGGGAGAAGGACGGAGCCAAAGGAGCCATACCCTCCTCTGCGAGTAAAACGTATCGCGAAGGGTACGATCACGGGGAAGGTTTAAGGAAGGGGTCAGAGTCAGCTAAGCTTAGCCCTTTTGTCAGGGATGTGGCTGGAGGACTTGAGAAGGCGGGGCGGTCGGAGCAGTTCACAAGGGCGTATGACCGAGGAAGGGACACCTACGGGAGAGATACCAGCATGGATCGATCCTATCATTCTCGCGAGGGGCACAGAGAGAAATCTTCTGGAAGCTCTTCTACTAGTAGCGGCGGGGGCTCTGACTACGGTAGTTACAGTAGTTATAGTGGGGGCAGCTCTCGGAGCAGGAGTTCAGGAGCAACTCAAGAGGATCGATCTGCGACCGCTGCGAGGGTGATTGCCTGGCTGCTTTTCATAGCTGTTTTTCTTTTTGTGCTTTACAAGGCCTGCGGGGGGCTTAATGTGCTGCATCCTAAACCTCACCTCATGCCGAGTTTCCGCGCTGCTGCTCAAACTAGTCCAAGAGTGAGCTCTGCTGCACGCACTCATCCAGGTGTGAGCTCTGCTACTCGGACCAGTCCAGAACTCCTGGAGTTGTACTTTTGTACAGCTGATGACTATAACCCCGATGAGTGGCGAGTCACCTCTAAGACCGTTTCCCATACCTTCGATGGAGGAAAAACTTGGCTAACGGTTTATAAGTTAGAGAAGACTTCACGGTACACCATACTTCGCATGGAGGCTAGGGGCGATGTGAACCCGAATGGAGTTAACCTCCTAGGTCCGGGTGAACGAAACATATTTCTTCTCATAGAGGAGAAGAAGGACTGAACCTTGTTCTTACAAGGATACCTTTGATTATTACGATTAATAGGGTAGTGCTTCAATGCCCTCCACGTTACCGCGATAATGGTTAGGAAGCATCTATTGCCACTCTTGGGTTTTCGCACCTTGAGTAGGGGCCCTTGTGTATTTCCGAGGACCCTTTTTCTTTTGCTTAAAAGACAGGCCTTATGCCTAAGGGCCGGAGGGAGTGGGGTTTTGGGGTGGTCCATGCTTCGCCAAGGCTACGCAGGACGAGTATTTTGCCGTAGCAAAGGTGTCTCGGTGTATAATCTGGGCAGTGTGAGAAAAAGTCGGGGATTGACAATATAACAATTTTGTTATATTATGAAAATAGAGCTTAGAATCCTGGTGTATGTTGCGGACTTTTTGAATGGTTTGCCGGAGAAGTTGCGAGCTAGGTGCGTAAAACAATTAAGACTTTTTGAGGAGTACGGCTTCTTCCTGACCAATGCGGATCTCAAGAAGATTGGTAGAAATCTCTGGGAACTGCGGACAAAAAACACGCGGATCTTGATAGGTAAAGTGGGAAATACTATCTGGGCAGTACATGCTTTTTACAAAAAGACCAGTAAAGTCCCCAAGAAGGAAATGGATTTAGCTAGTAAGCGATTGGATAAGTTAAGACAATGAGTAAGAAAAAATTCTACACGGTTAGCGAGCTCGAAAAGAAGTGGCTCAAGAAGCCAGGATTTCGCCGAGCCTATAATGCATTGGAGCCGGAGTATCAAATTGCTAGAGCGGTAATAGCGGCACGCCATAAAAAGGGAATGACACAAGGAGAACTAGCCCGGAAGGCAGGCACCAAGCAGCCCGTTATTGCGCGTTTGGAGAATATGAAGAGCGCCCCTTCCTCTAGGAATATGTGGCGGATTGCTAATGCGCTGGATCTTCGGTGGGATTTTAAATTAGTGCCGAAGTCTAAATAATCCCTTCATTGGCGGGGGCGGTGCCCCCGTGCCCCCATTTCTTTAATCTTTTTCTTTTCAAGCGCTCCACGCCGCGCTTGGATGGCGGTTACTTTCGTCTTGGCGAAAGTAACCAAAGCCGTCCGCCAGTCGTCGGGCTTATTCATTGGATAAATTGGCTTTCTTCGCTATCGGCAAACTCCTCGGGCTTAAAAGCCCTCGTCAAACAGTGCCTACGCCTGCGCCAATTTATCTCAATTCAGGACAGCCCTCCTCCAATGGCGGTGGAAGGAAGGCCGGGGTGTATAATCTGGGCGGGGATAATATCGTTAATATGTTGGGAGGTCTAAATGGCACAGGCCACGAAAGAAAAGGTACAGACTGCTAAGGCGAAGTCGCTACAAATTTCACCCTCTTTGCTTAATCTTTACCTAGAATGCCCGAGATGTTTTTGGCTGAAGATAAATAAAAAGGTTGAGCGCCCTAGTGGGCCAAGTTCAACTCTTCCTAACGGTATGGACTATACTCTAAAGAATTATTATGACAGCTGTCGCTCTAAGGGTCTGCCGTCAGAGCTGAAAGATAGATTGCCGGGCAAATTGCTAGAGGATGGGGAGTTAATTAAAAAGATGCGCCAGCGTTCTTTTGGTTTCCAAGTCGATGAGGAGGTCTGGTTCGGGGGCGCGTTGGATGACGTGGTAGTCTTAAAAGATGGGACTATGGTTCCGCTGGACAATAAGGCCAAAGGATTTCCGCCAAAGGATATTCACTGGACGCAGATTGAACAGATGAGTGGATATACTCTCATGCTGCGTGAAAATGGCTTTGCAACTGTTAATGAGGCGTATTTGGTGCTGTGGTACTTAGACCATAAGACTATGGATATGTCTGATCCGTTGGCATTTCATTTAAAGATTGAAAAGGTATCAACGGACCCGGATGGGATTCGTAAGAAAATTCTGGACGCGGCCAAGTGTCTCAGGGGCAGCATCCCGCAACCTGGTCACAGATCTGGGCAGGATGCAAATGAACCGTGTTTGTTCTGTCAGTATCGCGAGTCAGGTGTTTCTGCCAAGGTGTAATCTAGGTCGAGCGGATGTAATCTCTGCAGTGCATTGGGTTGGCAAGTTTTAACTCTATCGACGTTGTGGTTATTTATGATGTCTATCACGACGAGTCGGATGAGGATGCTTATTGGCATGCTTTTTTGTTTGTTCCGAGGACAACTGCGAGAACGGAGCTTTTAAAACTCTTGAAAGCGTCTAGAGTTCACACTGGATATAAATACCCCAAGAAGCTGCATTTTAAGGAGATATCTGGGGACCCCATGCGCATTGGGAGGAAAAGTCGTGCCCACTGCGCTGAGTGTTGGACCACTATTGGGCTGGCATCTCTGCAGCAACAGGGTATCCGGAGCGGGGTGACCCAAATCTATCTAGGGGAGGTAAAGTTGTACAACGGACCTGTCTTATATAGATCCATGGATAAGTTCTCGGCCTACCCTCGTTGTAAATTGGCTATTTTCAAGGAAAGGGACAATCTTAGACAAATGAATCCAAGCTACTACAACGATGACCTTGATAAAGTAGAAACCACTTTTACAATGGGGCTCAAGGGAGCGCTGCATTATCTGTTTCCCTCGGACGAACAAGTTCGTGTTGGAAAAATATTTTTGGATGGAGATGAACATAACCTTATAAAGCACAAGAGGGGATTTGATTGTCAAAAAGTCGAGCGCAAGCTACGCCAAGGTCTTAGGGAGAACATTGTCTTTGAAGATGGTTTTGGGATTCAGGTTGATACCCATGATAGGGATGACCTGGAATTACTGCAGCTAACAGATATTATGTTGGGCGGGGTGAGGTTTCAGACTATTTGCCCCAAGCCGGCCCATATGAAACACAAGGTGAGTGCATGTCTGGTGCGTACTCTCTTAGACCCCAGCAAGAGAATACTCAAGCGGCATAAAAATAGCCGACTTTATAGGGGCATGGATTTAAGCGAGGCTTGGCTAGATGGTGGTGAGTGGCAGTTTGATTGGCTGGTTCCCGCCCAGGTATCCGTTGACCGAACTGTGTCAATGTTTTGATGAGCAGGTTTTGAGGTGGGGCGGCTATCCTACGCTCCGATGAGCTACGGAATAGCTAATGCGCCCTGAATCGGGCTTCGCTCTGGTTCAGGGTATAATCAGGGCATGTTAAGCTGGAATGAAATCAGAAACCGAGCCATTGCTTTTTCTAGGCGGTGGGCTTCTGAAACTAGGGAGGCAGGAGAATATCAGACATTCTGGAATGAATTTTTTGATATCTTCGGAGTCCCTCGCAAGTCAATAGCAATTTACCAGAAAATGGTTGATAAACTTGGGGGCGGGCATGGTTTTATTGATCTGTTCTGGCCGGGGATGCTTGTGGTTGAACATAAAAGTGCAGGTGCCAGTTTAGACAGTGCTTTTATGCAGGCAGCAGAGTATGCCAGCAACCTGATAGATGAGGAAAAACCGCGATATGTTATTGTGACTGATTATCAGCGATTGCGCCTTTATGATTTGGAAGTGAAGGTTGGAACAACTGCATGGAATATTCTTTTGAAGGATTTACCGCAACATATTCGGAGGTTTGCTTTTATACCCGGTTATGAAATTCGCGAGTACCAAGAAGAACGCCCCGTAGATAATAAAAAGGCTGTTAAAAAAGTTGTTGAATTATATAGATCCTTGGCGGTTGCCAACTATGAAAGAAGGGATTTAGATAAGCTCCTGGTCAGACTGGTCTTTTGTTTCTTTGCCGATGACACGGGCATTTTCAATAAGGAGGTACTCCATTGGTATTTGCGGCTCAAGACTAGAAAAGACGGAAGCGACTTTGGTAGCCGATTAGGAACGGTTTTTCAGGTACTAAATACACCATCGGAGAAACGCTCCCCAGATTTGGATGAGGAGCTTGCAACACTGCCATACGTCAATGGAGGTTTGTTCGAAGAGCCGATCCCCATTGCATTTATGAATACTAAGATGCGTAGTGCGATTTTAGATGCGGCTGATTTTGATTGGAGCAAGGTATCACCAGCCGTGTTTGGGTCCATGTTCCAATTTGTTGTTGATATTACTGATGCGGACTTACGTCATGATCTGGGAGCCCATTACACCTCAGAAAAAAATATTCTTAAGGTAATTTCTAGCCTATTTTTGGATGACCTACGTGCTGAGCTAGAGGCGGCTAGATATGACCATGCCAAGCTACAATATTTTTGGAACAGGCTCGCTGCTATTAAATTGCTGGACCCGGCCTGTGGCTGTGGAAACTTTTTGGTGGTGGCCTATCGGGAGCTACGGAAATTGGAGATGGAGGTTATCAGACGCACTTATCCGATTGATACAACTACTGGTATGGCTGCATTACCCGAAGGCAAGCATGTTCAGGAAATGTCACAAATGTCAGTCGAACAGTTATATGGTATTGAAATTGAGGCATTCCCAGCGGAGATTGCCAAACTCTCCTTGTGGCTAGCCGACCATTTAGCCAATAGAGAGCTTGGCGATCATTTTGGAATGCCATTCGCCAAATTGCCGCTACTAGAACAACCTCATATTGTGTGTGCTAATGCACTGGTAATTGACTGGTCGACTGTCGTAGAACCGAAGGAGCTAACCTATATTTTGGGCAACCCCCCGTTCGTTGGTTCGCGCATGATGAACGATTCTCAGAAAAATGATATGAGGAGGGTATTTGGTAATTTGCGTGAGCTTGGTTTTTTGGATTATGTAACGGCTTGGTACATGAAGGCGGCACGATACATTCAGAATACCAAGATTCAGTGTGCCTTTGTGTCAACCAATTCTATTTCTCAAGGAGAACAGGTCGGTATTCTTTGGACCGAATTGCAGAAATTGGGGATTCATATACAATTTGCACATCGCACTTTTAGATGGTCCAATGAAGCTCCTGGCAAGGCAGCTGTGTATTGTGTGATTGTAGGTTTTGCAGGATTTGACACGCCTAAGGCCAGGCTGTTTGACTACGCCGATATCGGAGGTGGGCCGCACATGAGTTTAGTTTCGGGTATAAATCCATATTTAGTCGCGGGATCAGAGAATGTTTTTGTTCGTAATAGGCAACGGCCAATTTGCAATGCGCCGACCATGTCCTTCGGGAATATGCCTCGTGATGGTGGGGGACTGATTTTAGAGAGTAGTGAGAAGTTAGAACTTATTGCGAAGGAGCCGGGGATAGAGAGATTTATCAGGCCCTATATTGGCGCCAGAGAGTTTTTACATAATGAAAAGAGGTGGTGTTTTTGGCTGGTAGATGCCCCGCCGGATGAATTGCGGAGGTTTCCAGACCTGATGAAGCGTATTGGGTATGTTCAGGTCTTTAGGGAAACCAGCAAAGCTGCTGCAACACGTGCGATGGCGGAAATTCCATCATTATTTGCTCAACGTACCCAACCGAGTAGTGATTATATACTGATTCCTAGTACTTCGTCTGAAAACCGACACTATATACCAATGGGCTTTCTAAATCCAGATGTTATTGCCAGCAACAGCTGTCATATTATTCCGGGTGCCACATTGTACCATTTTGGTGTGCTGGAGTCTGAAATGCATATGACCTGGGTTAGAGCAGTTTGCGGTAGGTTGAAGTCTGATTATCGCTACTCCAAGGACATAGTTTATAACAATTTTCCTTGGCCTAAAGATATTAGCGATGACGATATGAGGGCAGTTGAAACGGCGGCTCAGACGGTCTTGGATGTGAGAATGAAATATCCCAACTCAAGTCTGGCAGATTTATATGACCCTCGTACGATGCCGAAAGATTTATTAGACGCTCATCATATCCTCGACCGAGCGGTCGATCGTTGTTATGGGGCGCCTAGCTTTGAATCTGAACCCGAGCGATTAAGGTTTTTGTTTAATCTCTATGCCGAGTACGTCAAAACAAAATAGGGTAGACCAGATAGCTAATTTTGTGTAAGGTGGCGAAGTATGGAAATTAATAAAACTACAACGGATGCGAGGCATGTGAAGCTGGCGATTAAGCTGACACTCGCAGAGTGGACGGCTATTTTGGATAAAGCTAGTGCGAAGGTGAGTGGGGGGATGAAGATCGCGGGGTTTCGGGAGGGGAAGGCACCCTCACCGCTTTTTAGATGAGATATCATTAGAGATGGTGGGGGTATTGACCGTATGACATATATATCATACGGTAATAATGATAGACAGAGGGGAAAATCGATGGCTCAAAAATTTGTCGATAAAATCAGGCAGGACAAGGAATTTCAGCGGCTTTATGATATCGAAAAGAAGAAGCTCGATATTGCCGTGGCTTTGGCCAGGGC
>Ga0315284_10014157_pt1 | contig 11362 bp, 9 predicted proteins | sample YL17G09_16_MG_FD_203696 | JGI IMG/M metagenome (GOLD analysis project Ga0315284, IMG submission 203696) | Sediment microbial communities from Yellowstone Lake, YNP, Wyoming, USA - YL17G09_16 | ecosystem: Environmental > Aquatic > Freshwater > Lake > Sediment | place: USA: Wyoming | collected... | reverse complement strand
TCGGCGGCGGCTAGCAGGGCCTCATGTAGGACTTCATCTGTGAAGCTGGACTCGTAGAAGTCATTGATGTCATCGAGCGAGAGCCCGGCCGCCACGCTCTCTAGGAGATGGCTCACCCCAATCCGGGTACCACGGATGGTCAATTGGCCACCCAGTAATTCGGGGTGCTGGACGATGTGGCGAAACCCTTTATAAGCCGGGGCAGAGCTTGCAGTGATTTCGGTTGGCTGACTGACTTGGCTCATGGGCTCTCTCCCTCGTGTGGAGGGTATCATTCCCGGCTACCTATCTCAACCCTGGCGAAGCCGAGGGCTTCTTGGGGTCGGGCACTTATGGCAACTCATTGACACCATTAGAACACCACAAAACATGGCTATAAAAGATCTCGCGCTTTCAGTAGCTTAGCGCCAGTGCCCGACCCCCTGCTCCCCGGAGTCTCGAGGTGCTGGCGGCGGAGAACGACCATCGGGAGGCCAAATCCGCGAGCCTAAAGGCTTGATGGGGATCACGACCGTGATCTGCTGGTTACTGCGCCGCAAATGCTTCCGACACTTTAATACTGTCAAAGTGTTCTGCGGTAAAAATTTCGCACGCGATTGCATTCGCTACTAATTCATCCACTTGCTTAATCACATTTTGCTGCGTTTGATGATCCGCACTATCCGTAAAATCCGCACTATCCGCTAAGGTCACAGGCAATTGAATAGCGCGCATCGAGGTGTCGCCTTTAACGATGGCTTCATAAATTGCATGCCCAAAGATCAGGTATTGCGAACTCTGCAGGAGCGGATCCATAACCGTGACAATCCCGCCTTCATCAAACATAGTGAGGCGGTCTTGTTCGCGCGTGCGCACGATGCCCGGTAAACGCGCAGCAATTTGGCGAGCGTTGCAGGCGCCTTTGGCGCGAGGGAAGGTCGCCCACATTAATGCATTGAAAAAGTCATGCCAGTTGCGGCTGCGCGTTGAGACTTCTCCGAGTGTGTATATCCTTTGCTCATAGTCGCCAGTTGCTTTGTGCCGCCTGCGTGCAGGACCGCGTGGTTTTGGTTTAGCGGCAACGAAGTTAAGGGGCAGACCTGAAGCCGTCTTTAGGTCTAGTGCGCTAGCCATCGCGTTGAGTGCTGCATGGTCGGGAAAATCGCTGTTTGCGATAAAGCGTTCGGATTTATCTAGGAGGAGCTGAAAAGCCTCATGGCTAGCGCCAAAGTCTGGCAGCCATCCTAGTTTAGTTGCACTGATTTTCGGGGATTGTTCAATCACTGGGTGGCCAAATGTACCTTAGGGTCCCGTTGCGACTTAAGATTTCAGTCGATGTATCTAACGAACGGGCTTTTAAAAGCAATAAGTTTTCAAAAACTCGGTGGGTGATGGCGCCTTCTATCTCAATGAATACATTCGATTTTTTTAATAGTTTTTAATATATTCATAGAATTCTTTGACTTTTTATTAAAGTTGTTATAAAACTATTAATAAGGGCGTCCGCCCAAATCGTTGATACAGACCTGATATTCCCCAAGCCTCTCCTCAAGCTGCTCTGAACGGAACACCCTAATGACCCCTCGCTACCTAATGTCCTCGATCCTGTTATCGAGCCTCATGATGGCCTGCTCATCGGCGAAATTTGCCGGTAACAGCGGAGCTAACGCCAACGACGGCAAGCAACCGGAGTCCGTCCAACCCCAGGCGGTGAGTGCTGACCCTAGTTTAGTGTCCGTGCCTACAATAGCGCCCGGGGCATTGTTGCCAACGTGTGCTGACGGTGTGAAGATTACGGGTGCAAGAATTGCATTTGTGATCGACAACTCTGGCTCGAACAGCAGCACCGATTGTCCGGCTCGATCGGCAACAGGAACGACAAACTTTCTCGATCAGCTCCGCTATGCTTGCGGTGGCCCAACAGCACGAGAATCTGCGGTACTTGATGCCTACGATCTACTAGCGCAGGTCGCAGCTAAGGCACCCGGTGACCCAATGGCAGAGTCGCAAATGGCGATTGCGTCGTTTCCGACTGCCGGGAATCAGTCGACTGGTTGGCAAAAGCAGATCGGGTGGCGCCCGATGTTAGCCGCAGCGCGCGGCGAGATCGCGAATTCCCTGCTGTTTACTCGCTCGCCAGGTGGTCTGACGCCTTATTCTGCAGCGGTGACAGCGGCGTCTACCTTGTTTGTTAATGTTTCTAAAGACGACCGCCAAAACGTCGTTATCTTGATTTCTGACGGTCAAGCTACCGACGGTAATCCTGCTGATGTAGAGGCAAAAGCGGCAGCACTTAAAGCTAGTGGTGTGAAGGTCTACGTCATCATTTATGGCGGGACTTTAGCAGAAAACGCCTCATCACAAGTCGAATTGATGCAACGCCTGCAGAACTCTAACAAAGCATCGTCTCAGGGTAACTGGTACTCCTCTAACTACGCCAGCTTTGATGACTACATAAAAAAGCTGGTTGGCGTTAACGGTCAAGGTGGTCTCGCTGCCAACGTCGCTGGTGACAGTCATCTGATTGAAATCAAAAGCGCAAATAATCTTTCTGAAACGGTGCGCAGTCTAGTTTCTACTCAAGCTCTCAAGTGCTCAGCAAGGTAATCCCAAACCTTGCTTACATCGTCCCTTCGTCCCTGGGCGGGGCAGGCTTCGCCTGCCCCGTCGCTTTTTTACCAATGTTTTACGAATCTTCGTCAAACCACTTGGTTGACAAAAACTCGACAACTCCTCAGTCTTCTAGATAAGGCGATTCCAACGCCAGGTCTTTTGGGGAGTGGCTTATGCAGCAGGTCGAAATCAAACAAATATTGTCTCGTCAGCGGTCATTTTTTCAAAGTGGTAAGACGAGGAGCATTGATTTTCGCTTGGCCCAATTAAAGAAGCTGCGTCAGGCCATCGAAAGTCTTGAGGGCGAGATCACCGCAGCACTACGGCGTGATCTCGGTAAATCCGACTTTGAGGCCTACACTAGTGAAGTCGGTATTGTTTACGAAGAGCTCAGTCTTGTAGCCGCGAATCTCCCGACTTGGTCACGGCCGCAACACGTCTCGACGCCTTTAGCTTATCAACCCTCTTTTAGTACGGTACATCCGCAGCCACGCGGTGTCGTTCTGATCATCGCTCCGTGGAATTACCCATTCCAGCTGTTATTTGCGCCGCTCATCGGGGCGATTGCAGCCGGTAATTGCATCGTGCTTAAGCCCTCGGAGTTAGCTCCGGCGACTACGGCCGTGATGTCTAAGTTGATAGAACGCACGTTTTCTCCTGAATACTGCGCCTTAATTGAAGGTGGTGTCAGCGAGACCACGGCACTTCTCGAAGAGCAATTTGATCACATCTTCTTTACCGGCAGTATTCCAGTAGGGAAGGTCGTCATGCGCGCTGCCGCTGAGCACCTGACATCGGTGACTCTGGAGCTCGGCGGTAAGAGTCCGTGCATAGTCGACGCCGATACCAATTTAAAAGTGACAGCGCGACGCATTGCCTGGGGTAAATTCTTCAACTGTGGCCAGACCTGCGTAGCTCCTGACTACTTATTGGTGCCGCGTCAGATCAAGCGTGAATTGTTGGCGCTGATTAAACAAAGCGTGCAGGAATTTTATGGCGCAAACCCGCAGGAAAGTCCTGATTACGGTCACATCATAAATGAACGGCATTTTGACCGACTTTTAGCACTCATCTCTGGCGAGGTCGTACTCGGCGGCAGTCACGACCGCAGCAAGCTTTACATAGCTCCTACCGTGATCGATCAGGTCAAAATGGAAGACAAGGTCATGGAAGATGAAATCTTTGGCCCGATCTTGCCGGTGCTTGAATACGACACTCTTGATGATGCCTTTGCCATGGTTCGTCAACGCCCCAATCCGCTGGCATGCTATGTGTTCAGTAACCGCCGTGCGACCGAGGAGCGGGTGATTAACGAGCTCAGCTTTGGCGGTGGATGCGTGAATAATGCCCTGATACACGTAGGTAATGCGCATTTACCATTTGGCGGAATCGGCGCAAGCGGCATGGGGAATTATCACGGTCAGCATAGCTTTCTGACTTTTTCTCATCAGAAAGCCATCACGAAAACGCCGTTTATGCTCGACTTACCCCTGAAGTATCCGCCTTACAAAAACAAGGTCAAGCTAGCGCGCAAGATTATCGGATAAGGGTGAAGTGATCAGGCTAAAGTTCCGGGTCTAGTGGCACTGCAGCCCGGCCGCGCATCTTCATAAACTGGGCGGCAAAGGTGGTAAAGAAGGTGAGTAGGGCGGTCTCTGCCTCGGCGCTCTCTAGGCAGCCTATCGCTTGAGCGATCGCCTCAAACGTGGACATACGGTCGGCGAAAATGTTGCGCCGTGGTCTGTTCACATTCAGGGTGGGGCCGGGCAATGCAACTGGTATTGCAGCCTTTAGAAGCGGCAGTCGCCTCATCATGCTCTTGGTCTGGCCCCAGTTTCCGTCGGGCACCAGTAAAGTGCAGGGCTTGGGTAGTCCAGCGACAAATTCCGGCGTTAAGGTCTTCGCCCCGCAGCCTGGAAACAGCGCAAGCAGGGCGCCGGGAGCGGCTAATAAGTCCTCACCGGTTACTGGTTGGTGCTGCAAACCTTGCAGCCGAATGCCGGCATTAGCTAGGGTCAGCTGGACTAGGTGACCGGTATTGCTCCCCCGCGGCCATTCACCCATGTGCATGATCACTTCGATACGGGTCGCCAAAGTTAGCTTGGGTGCGACCTGACACACGCACAGGGAGCGCGATAAGCGGCACGACGGACAGCGGTGTATGGATAGGTTAACGGGCGGTAACAAGGTGACATTTCCTGCATCAGAAATAAGTTCGCGGACAGCGCGCCTAGTGTAAGCGAGCTACCCGCGGACAGCTGAGAGTCATTACCAGGAATTAGATGCAATTGACCACGTTTACTTGGTTATTAGTGAAAACTTGCACGCCGCCACCGAAGGTGACATTACTTTGGGCACAAGCAGTTACATTGACTTGTTGCAGTACGGAAACACCGGAGATGCAATAAAGGGCTAGAGGGTTAAGCAAGGCTAATTCTACGGCACCTAAGACGTTCACCATGTTAATGATCACCAGTGTCGGGCCTTTTGATGCATCTGCAATCACGTTGCCACTGAGCACGTTTACGCTATTGACTACCCGAACACCAATTTGAAAGGGTCCACCAACGGGCACGCCGACACCGGCAAAGGCTCCGAGGCAAGATCCAACGACACCTTTGTCGTAATAACCACCACCGAAGCCGCCTGGGCCACCGAAGCCGCCCGGTCCACCGATGCCGCCTGGGCCACCGATGCCGCCAGCGCCGCCAAGACCGCCCAGTCCACCGATACCGCCGAAGCCGCCAGCACCACCGATGCCACCGAAGTCACCGTAGCCACCTGGTCCACCAACACCGCCTGGGCCGCCGACACTGCCTGGGCCACCGACGCCGCCAGCGTTAATGCCACCGACGCTAGCCGGATCACCGCCGCCGATAGCGCCCTGTGGCCACTGAATATTACCGTTGCCGTCATTACAATATGCGTTTATGCCGCACTCCAGCGCCTTTCCGTCGGCGCCAAGAGCAGGGCCTGTGCCAGCGGGAGCACCTGGGCCTGCAGCGGGAGCACCTGGTACCGCGCCGTCGACAGGAGCAGCGCCGTCAACTAATGCGGCTGGATTACGGTTGCTGCTTTTTGAAGTTATTTGCGCGCATCCCATTAGTATGGAAAGCACTGAGGTAGATGTTAAAAGTAAACTGGTGTGCTTTGAGATGTAAGACATTACTAAAACTCCATCGTCCGTTAGAAATTCAGCATCAACGTTTTTCAGCTACAGCTACGAGAGCAGCATCACTTTCACACGCCCGAGCAGGTTTCAGCCCGGTAACAGCCATTCTGCAAATGCCACGCCAATCTTGAGGGGCGTCATTAACGTATTGAATTTGTTGCAAATCGACTCTTCTTTTACGGCCTGCTAAAGCCCGGTTTTTGTCGAATAAAACTATGGGGCGTCTAAAAAGAAGACAAATAGTCACCAACTGCAGGGTCCACTTGGTGCCTGTTACGGGCTTGGTTTAGTATAGAGATCATGACCTCTATAGATTTACGTAAGTTCGCGAGGGTGAATATGCCGGTGATACTGAGCCAGCCTGCACGAAGCTTGTGCCTATTCACAGTGGCTTTAGTTTTCGGATGCAAAGAAATTCCGGACAGTGTTAACCAGCGTGACGTCGAGATTGCCTATCGCAGCGGAGGTTTCCTTGCTGCAGCCGATCCCATTGAATTGCAGCAGGGTAATACTTTCTTTTTTCAGGTGTGGAATAACCGGTTCACCCTAAATTTTGATGATATGCCCATGTTAGGGACGGTGGCTGACGATAAAAAGCCCTGGACTGGCTCATGGTATCCAGAGACTAGTGGTGGTACCGATGTGAATTTGGGCGGCGGCCAGTCGGCACTGAAAAAATACGATCAGGCTTTTAACGAGAATAAAAGTAAAGCCAGTGATTGGGAGCGTGAGAAGCATTCCTCGAGAGTAGGGTGGGCGGGCCATTGCAACGGTCTTGCTGCATCCGGTCAGCGGCATCCGACCGAGCCCTCAAAAAGCGTCGTCCGTGGCAATGTGACCTTTGCCCCCAAAGAGATCAAGGCACTCATGACTGAGTTGCATATGAATGCCGACTATCAATTTCTTGGTGGTGCGCGCTGTACTAAAAACGCTCCTACAGGCCCTGGGAGTCGCCCCGATCCAACAGTCATGGATGCTTGCCAGGGAGTGAATCCAGGTACCCTGCACGCGACTTTGGCTAACTGGGTTGGAATGATGAAGCACGTTGTCATCATTGACACCTACCCCGGTGATCAGGTCTGGAACTATCCGGTGGTTGGATTCAAGGTCATTAGCAAGAATTCCGTCACTGCGCAGGAGGCAGCGAAGGCCGTGACCGGCGGTTCAACCTACATCTTCAATCCGGCTGCAGTTAAATTTATGCAGGTACGCACACAGGTTTATACCGTCAGTGCCACTAGTAACGAGATCCTACAAAATCGCACCGAGGGGACTACTGATTTAACCTATATCCTCGAATTAGATGCGGTTGGTAATATCGTTGGTGGCGAATGGACTGGTAATAGCATCATGAATCACCCTAACTTTGTTTGGGTAGCATTTGAGCCGATTCCATCGAACGGTAGTCGGTACCTAGGTAATCCAAATCTGGATCCGAAGACCGTACTATCGATCTATGCAGAATCGATTGGCGCAGATCCGAATAATCCACCTAAAGATATTCAGCGTCCGATTGGTAATAACGCTTGGGGTGAAATGGCCAACTTCTCGGTTAGGCTAGATGGACTCACCACTGGCGCTGCGTTCGGTGGTAAACCGCTCCAGCTGAAGATCAATCGTCGTGGGCCACTTAATGTGGCCGGTGTGGAATTAAATGTGAATCTTAATACTCAGGCTTTGCCGCCAGTAACTGCTGCAGGCACAGAGGAGGTCAGCGTTGCGGTTAATCCGATGCCAGGACTCAATAACTTGAACTTCACATGGAAGCAGGGTGGGAATACCATCCAGACAGCTTCGTTAGCGTTTAATTTTGATCCGTGACTGCCGTAGTAGAGTAGGGTGATTTGTTGCAGCAGAGAACGTTAGGTTGTCTATTTAAATTACTTCTTTTTGTGGGCTTGCTGAGCGGCTGCAATCATTTATTTTATTTTCCAGATGCGGATGAGCGGCTGACGCCGAAAAAATTAAAATTAGATTACGAAGATTTTGTTGTGACCACAAAAGATCATGTACCCATTCATGGTTGGCACATCAAAACGAAAGCAAAAAATCCCCACGGTACCGTTGTCCACTTTCACGGCAATGCAGAAAACATGACGACGCATGTGCTGTATGTGGCTTGGCTTGCCAATTTTGGTTTTGATGTCGTGACGTTTGACTACCGAGGTTATGGCCGCTCTGGCGGCATGCCGCAGCGTGATGGTTTGATCGAGGACGGTGTGGCCGTCATGCAGTGGACTCGCAGCCATGCGCGGACGCAGGATCTATTCGTGATCGGCCAAAGTTTAGGTGGAGCCGTGGCTGTGCCCGTGATTGCTCAGGCAAAAATTGTCGGGCTTCGCGCTGTGATCCTTGATAGCACTTTTGCCTCGTACCGCGGCGTCGCTCGCCAGGTGCTCGGGTCGATGTGGCTAACCTGGCCTTTGCAATGGCCACTGTCGTTTTTGGTTTCTGATAGCTGGAGTCCAGTTGATAGTATTGCAGACGTGCATCTGCCTTTTGTTTTTATCCACGGTCCTACCGATCCTGTGGTGCCGTACCGGGCGGGGCGTGAGTTGTACGATGCTGCGTTACAGCCAAAAGAGTTTTGGACTGTGCCATGGGACGGACATACTTCGGCTTTTGCTGTCGAAGACGGGCGATTTCGTCAGCATTTGGTTGAGTACTTGTGCAGTCGTAGGACTAGTCAGGCTTTGTCTTGTCCCTGACAAGAAATATAAGTAAACTTATAAGCAATCGTTATTTTTAGATATTCAAGACTCAGGAGTTTACCTAATGCGCTTGCTACCCAGCATTTTTACGGTGGCCTTGTTGGCCGCACCGACGGTCGCATCAGCAGCTGCACCCTACGGTATGGCAGGCTGCGGTTTGGGTTCGATGATCTTTGGGCCGGATAGTTGTCAGACCTCGGCAGCTACCACTAATGCGAGCTATTTTAATCAAGCCTTCGGTATCACCTTTGGTACCTCTAATTGTGTGGGCGGTGGTAGCAAGAGTTTGGTGGAAGACATTCAGAAGCAATTCCTCGCTGATAATTACGCAACTTTGGCGAAAGAGATGGCACAAGGTCAGGGAGAAACTCTTACCACGCTTTCCACAATGTTTGGCTGCGATGAGGCTTCGCAGCCAGCGTTCGCCACGACCATGCAATCTGCTTATCATGATATTTATGCTGCTCCCGGCGTTGGTGCATCCCTGAAAGTGATTCGCTCCGAAGTAGTGGCGAATCCAAATTTATCTGCCCACTGCACGATGACGATTTGAACAACCAGTTAACTTGAAGGGTGCAAAACATGAAAAGACTGAATCATATCTGCGTACTTTTGGTTGCATGCTCTAGCACATTTGCCATGGCTAAGGGCGATAAGTCGAAGAAAGTTAAGAAAGTGTCAGCAAAGGCTGCAGATGAATCCGGCCAGGAATCGTCTGATGACTCCGCAACAAAGCCGCAACATCAGGATTACGATGCGCCGTGGGGTATGGCGGGATGCGGTTTTTGGTCTACAGTGATTAAAGGCAAAGGACGCGATAGTCAGTTAGCAGTCTCGGTTCTGAAGGGATTGCCTTATTTAGGCTCAACTGATTCACAAACCTCGGGCATTACCTCGGGTACCTCTAATTGCGTAAAATCTAGGACGCAGCTGGAGGAAGCCGAGCAACGGACTTTCGTGACCGTCAACTTGGCATCACTGGTGAAGGAGTCATCCCAAGGCGCTGGCCAGCATCTTGAAGCTCTAGCAGAAATTTTTGGCTGCCCACACACTGAATTTGCACAATTTAGTCAGCGCCGTTATGGTGTCATCTATAAAGAACAAGATCCTGACTTAGTGTTGGCGAACTATATCCGTGAAGTACAAGCCGAAACGTCAATGGCGTCAAGTTGTCAAAGAGTGGGCTAAGCTCGCCTTTGTCCTTGCTCTATTGTGTCCGCAAGTCGCCCGTGCCTCTAAGCGTGAGCCCTACATAGATAGGCTTATGGCAAAGGCTCGGGCGATGCAGCTTGCGGAGTCCGTGACCTGGCGTCGCATGCTTTTTATTCCTGACCGGATTGGCCAGGGTGGCACCAGCATTATCGACGAGCCGGATTATTTTCTTGCCCAGAATGGACGGTACGATCCAGAGGCCGAGTTAGAAGCTACACTGCACGGCTTCATAGCCCCGCAAGCCGCAGGTGTTCATGGTGACGATCACGTCCGCTGCCGGCACCCAGCTAGATGGAGCTACCTAAGTCGTGCTTTAGGTATCCGTAATCAAGATTTGCCGCCTATCCAATGCAAGAGCCTCGATGAGTTTTTAGGCAGACTAAGGTACGACCGAGTAAGTCTAATTTTTTCCAATTACTTCATGAATAACCCGGCATCCCTCTTTGGTCACTCCTTCCTGAAAATGCACAGGGTGCGGGGAAAAGGTGAGGCCGATCAGCCGCTGCTCGATGATGTCGTCAATTTTTCCGCAGCTGTCGACGACGACTACTCGCTTTTATACCCGTTTAAGGGCCTACTTGGCGGCTACTGGGGCTTCTTCTCGCTGTTCCCTTATCACCGCAAAATTCAGGAATATAATAACTTTGAGAGCCGCGACCTCTGGGAGTTCGATCTTAAACTGACCCCTGATGAGGTCCAGCGCCTCGAACTTATGGTTTGGGAGCTCGGCGGAGCGCGGATTTCTTACTATTATGTGCATCAAAATTGCTCATATGTGATGCTTTCTCTGCTAGAATCTGCGGCACCACGTTTACAACTTACTAAACAGTTTCAAATTTATGCTATACCCTCTGATACGGTGCGTGCAGTCACTCTGACACCTGATATTCTCACCGGAGTTTACTACAGGCCGTCGGCTGAATCGCGTTACGTACTCAGGTTAAAAGCCCTGTCGCCGCAAGAAACCCTGCGGTTGGAGCGCCTAATTCAAGCGGAGCAGCCAGACTTCGCCGAGTTCACTAAAGATTGCGATAAGTACTGCCAAGCGCGGGTAATTGATGCTGCGCTGGAGTATTTCGACTTCACCGAAAAGTTGGCAGGTGCAAGGACTGCCGATAAATACTTCGATCTTAGGCAAAAGCTGCTCCTAAAGCGGGCTGGTCTCGGAATTAAGTCGCCACCGCTGCCCGATGATCCCGTGTCGTCTAGGGTGGATTTTGGTCACGACAGTGCATTGATTGGTGGCGCGCTTGGTTATCAATCGGCAGCGGGGGGATTTGTCGACTTGAGTTGGCGTCCAGCGCTGCAGGATATCAGTGCCAATGCTGTTGGGTATCAACAACAGATGGAAGTAAAGTTTTTGGATATCACGGTAAGGAAATATGCGGAGCGTCGGGGCTTGGCCTTGCGGCGCTTAGATTTACTTGAGGTCACGTCTCTACATACCGACCTGCCGTTGATTACGAACTACGCTTGGTCGTTCGGCTTTGGTGGTGAAGATGGGTTTGGCTTCGGCGCCGAGGCAGCGCATATGCGCTCCTTCGTCCAGTGGGGACTTGGTAAAGCTGTGGCTACCGACGATCAGCGTTTCCTAGCTTACACGCTCGTAGGTACCGATTTTGGCCATGCTAGCACTCGGGATAACTCCTGGCATGCTGGCCCTAGGATCGCGGCC
>Ga0315284_10014156_pt1 | contig 11363 bp, 7 predicted proteins | sample YL17G09_16_MG_FD_203696 | JGI IMG/M metagenome (GOLD analysis project Ga0315284, IMG submission 203696) | Sediment microbial communities from Yellowstone Lake, YNP, Wyoming, USA - YL17G09_16 | ecosystem: Environmental > Aquatic > Freshwater > Lake > Sediment | place: USA: Wyoming | collected... | reverse complement strand
GGACTGGGAGGCATGTGCCTAGGGTGTACCTGTTGCCGCGCCAGCGGCACCGCAGGGTAGCCAAGCACAGAACGGCTAAACGCTGAAAGCATCTAAGCGTGAAGCCTTCCTCAAGACGAGGTATCCCTGTCCGCAAGGACGAGAGGACCCTGGTAGACTACCAGGTCGATAGGCCGGGCGTGTAAGGATCGAGAGGTCCTAAGCTTACCGGTACTAATGTCCGATCACTTGACCACAATAATTCCTGACTCTCGGCCCGTTAAAGCCGGGGAGTCCGGAGAGGTCACGTTTCTCTAGCGCTGCCGCCTTCGGGCAGTGGATTCCTATCCGCTCCTTTGCCTCGTTCATTTGTCGCGCCGCCGGCCGATGTTCAGCCGCCGGCGCATACGCCGACGCTTTGACAATAAAATATGCGACGCCTGGCAACAGGCGCCTCCGGATTTTCCGGTGGTCATACGCGCGGGGTCACACCTCTTCCCATTCCGAACAGAGCCGTTAAGCCCGCTGCGGCCGATGGTAGTCCTTCGGGGCGAGAGTAGGTGGCTGCCGGATTTATATTCCTGCCGGGCCTTCCTTCGGGAAGGCCCGGCGTTGTTTTATGCGCCCGCGCTTCTGCGGCCGCATTTTCAGCAGTGCCGCGCAAGCCCCACCCTGTTTAACCGTGCGGACGAAGGACTCCCGGTGCATTCGCCGTGACACGCATGCTGAGCAACCTGGCTGTGGTACTGGTCGTCGCCCTCGGGCTGATGGCCGGGGCGGCGGCTGCGCAGAATCCCGAGAACCTCCGCGCCGCCATCGAGGACCTCAAGGCCACTTTCGGGCCGAAGTACACCGGGGCGGATGGGCACCTCGCTCGCCTGGCCGCGCTGGAGCGGCGTCTTGCGGCCGCCCCGGCCGCTGAGAAGCCTGCGATAAACGCCGAACTTGCGGCCCTGGCCCGCGAGATCTACACGACGAGCCCGCTCCTCGCGGCCGCCCCAATCGTCTATGCTTCCCGCCGCCAGTACACGCCCGACCACCACAATACCGAGACGATGTTTCAGACGGGCGAGATCTGCACCGACAAGTTCAAAGGCCCCGGGGCGCTGAAGGCCATCGACTTTGCCGCCCGCCCGGGCGAGTCTTCGACCGGCGGCAAAGTCCGCACGATCCTCGACGTGCCCGACGGCGTCGTCCGCGACCCCGAGGTGCGTTTCGACGGCCGCCGCATCCTCTTTTCGATGCGCCGCGACATCCGCGACGACTACCACATCTATGAAGTGAGCGCCGACGGCACGGGCCTCAGGCAACTCACCTTTGGCTCGGGCCTCTCCGACATCGACCCGCTCTATCTGCCCGACGGCCGCATCGTCTTTACCTCCACCCGCGAGCCCAAATACTGCATGTGTAACCGGCACATCATGGGCAACCTCTTCCGGATGGACGCCGACGGGGCGAATATCCACCAGATCGGCAGGAGCACGCTCCATGAAGGCCACTCGGCGATCATGCCCGACGGCCGCATCCTGTATGACCGCTGGGAGTACGTCGACCGCAACTTCGGCGATGCCCAGGGCCTCTGGACCTGTAACCCCGACGGCACCAACCACGCCGTCTACTGGGGTAACAACACGCGCTGCCCCGGGGCCGTGCTCGACGGGCAGATCCTGGCCGGCATCGGCTCGGACCAGGCCGTCGCGGTCTTCAGTTCCTGCCACGACCGGCCGTGGGGCGCGCTGGCGCTCATCGACCGCTCGCTCGGCGTTGACGGCCGCGCGTCCGTCCTTCGCACCTGGCCCGCCGACGCCATAAAGTACGTGATGAACGGCGACCTCGACACCTACACGGCCGTGTCGCCGAAATACGAGGACCCGTACCCGTTGGGCGACCCCGCGACGGGCCGGGGCGCGGGGAAGTATTTCATCTGCTCGCGCCAGGTGGGCAGGGGCGACGAGATGGGCTTGGCGCTCGTCGACGTCTTCGGCAACGAGGTGCTGCTCCTGGTTGAAGCGCCCGGCTGCTTTGACCCGCGGCCGCTCGCCGCCCGCCCGCGCCCGCCGGTCGTCCCCGACCGCGTGCAACTGGAGAAGACCACGGGCACGTTCTACGTGTACAACGTCTACCAGGGCACGGGCATGGAGCGCGTCAAGCCCGGCGCGGTGAAATATCTGCGGGTCGTGGAGTCGCCCGAGAAGCGGTTCTGGACGAACCCCTCGTGGCCGGGGCAGGGCCAGGAAGCCCCGGGGATGAACTGGCACGATTTCTCCAGCAAGCGCATCCTGGGCACGGTGCCCGTGGAGGCCGACGGCTCGGCGTACTTCGAGGTGCCGGCCGACCGGTTCGTCTACTTCCAGTTGCTCGATGAAAACGGGATGATGATTCAGTCGATGCGTAGCGGCACGATCGTCCGTCCCGGCGAGGCCGGCGGCTGCGTCGGCTGCCACGACAGCCGCATGACGGCCGTTCCGAACGACGCCCGCGAGGCCCTGCGCCGAGAGCCGCAGAAACTCGCGGGCTGGTACGGTCCGCCGCGCGAGTTCTCCTACATCCGCGACGTGCAGCCCGTTTTCAACCGCTACTGCGTGAAGTGCCACGACATCGGCGGGCCCGCCGCCAAGAAGTTCATTCTGGCCGGCGACCGGGGCCTGGCGTTCAACATCTCGTACCACGAACTCTGGGCGAAGAAGTACATTGCCGTGGTGGGCGCCGGGCCGGCCGAGGTCCAGATGCCGTACTCGTGGGGCTCGCATGCATCGAAGATCGTCCAGTACCTCTGCAGCGGCCGCAGCAGCGTCAAACTCGACAAGGAGTCCTTCGACCGCCTCGTCACGTGGATCGACCTGAACGCCCCGTACTACCCCGCCTACTCGAGCGTATACCCCGACAACCTCTACGGCCGCAGCCCGCTCGACGGCAAGCAACTCAATCGTCTTGGGGAACTCACGGGCGCCAGGTTCGACGGCAGCGCGGAGAGCGATACGCAAGTCAACCTCGCCCGCCCCCACCTCAGCCCCTGCCTTGAGTCCCTGAAGAACAAGGCGGACCCGAAGTACGCCGAGGCCCTGGCGATCATCGAGGCCGGCAGGAAGATGCTGGCCAAGCGTCCGCGCGAAGACATGCCGGGCTTCCAAATCCTCGGCAAAGACGCCGAGCGCGAGGCCCGATACCAGGAACGCGCGAAAATCGAGGCCGACGTCCGCCGGGCGATTCTTGCGGGCCAGAAAATCTACCCCTACAAGCCCGCATCTCCGGCCCAAGTCTCCGGCAAGTAACACCTTGGCGAATGACGCTTGCCCTGTCGTGAACCTTACTTCGCCGGCGCCTTCAGGTGCTTGTCGAAAAACACCTCGACCATCTTCATCACTTCCGGGCCGCCGAAGCCGTGGCCCGCGCCCTCGACGGTCTTGAAGGTCACGTCCACCCCCGCCTTCTTGAGGGCCTCGGCCAGGATTTCACTCTGGTGATGCGGCACGAGGGGATCCTTGTCTCCGTGCATGATGAGGAACGGCGGGTCGTCCTTCGAGACGTACGTGATCGGGTTGGCCTTCGCGACCTTCTCCTTGTTCTCCTGGATGGGGCCGCCGACGAGGCGAGACTCAGGCGAGTTGGCCGTATCGTGCTCCATCTTCGCGCCATGCAGCATGTGGGCCGCCATCTGAAGAAAATCGGTCGGGCCGAACCAGTCGCAGACGGCCTGCACGCGGCTGGACTGGTCGAGGTTTCCTTCGTCGCCCTCGAGTTCCTTGACGTTGCCGCTCGTGCCGAGGAGGGCCACGAGGTGCCCGCCGGCCGACGAGCCCCAGACGCCGATCCGCTGCGGGTTGATGTTGTATTCCTTCGCGTGGGCCCGCAGCCAGCGGATGGCCGCCTTGCAGTCGTGAATCTGCGCGGGGAAGACGGCCACCTGGCTCAGCCGGTAGTTGATGCTCGCCATGGCGTAGCCGCGCTTCAGTTGGCCCATCGCCGGGCCGCCCCCCTTGTCGCCGCCCGTCCAGGCCCCGCCGTGAATCCACACGATCAGGGGCAGCGGCCCGTCGGCGTTCTCGGGCACGTAGAGGTCCAGTAAGAGGCGATTGTCGCCGACTTTGGCGTACTCCAGGTCCCGCATGGTCTTGATGCCCGCGAGGTCCATCGGCGGGCCTTTGCGGGCCGCTGGCCGGTCGGGTGGCGCCGGCGGCGCGGCAAGCCCCATCTTCTTGACGACCTTCCCGTCCTCCACGAACTCAACGGCCGTGTAGGCGCCCTTCGCCACGGAGACGATGAGCGGGCTGGCGGACTCCGCTGAATCGGACCTCGTGAACGTCGTGGTGTATTGAAGCGTGAGCACACCCGCCTCGACCGCCACTGCCTGAACCGTGTATTCCCAGAATGCCTTCCCGCGTTTGACGACCGCCACGACCATCCTGGTCTCCAGCGCATCCTTCGGCAGGGGTTGCGACTCGGCACCAATCATCATCGGAACTCCGAACGCTGCATCGAACGCCTTCTGATCGTGGATGACGACGAAAGACGCCGCCTCATTCGGCTCGAAATCCTTGGAGACGAAGTAAGCGTTGTGGATGTCGAACGCGACGGGCGCACCCACCGGGGTCGCTGGCTTCGGGGCCGGCGTCGCATCAAATGGCGCGATCTGCTCGTCCAGCGGTTTCTCCGGGTCGATGCGCTTGAAGGGCTGGTCATCGCCCCCTGCCGGGCCTACGTACGCCTTCTTATCCTTGTCCCACGTGTAGGTGACAACGGGGTTGATCTGCTTGTTGGTTCCGTTGTCTTCCCGGCTGTGGGCCGGGTCACCGAGGATACTGACCACGGGACCCAATTGGATCTGGAGCACGCCATCCTTCCTGGCATCGGCTACCTGCCACGCCCACTTTTCGGTCTTCCGGTTCCACGGATTGTAGGCCAGGCACAGGAGGGGCACCGGCTTCTCCACGATCGGTATGACGTAGATGACAGTAGCCGCATGCCGCAGCCCATATTGGATCGCCTCGACGTTCTCAACGATGCCGTCGTCGTTGACGTCCGCAAAGACGCCCCTGGGGGCGTTGGCGTTCATGTAGAAGGGCACGTACTTGCCGTCTGAATCGAAGAGGAGGACGTGGCCCAGCGGCTTGCCGAGCCCGGCGCCCGACCAGACAGCATAGTGCTCGTCTTTGAACACCGCGTACAGGGGTTCCCCCTTCGGCTGCGGACACACCACGACGTGGTTGACGAGGACCGTGTCGGTCGGACCGCCTTTGTAGTGGTTCAACTGCATCAATTTGTCGAGGGCCGCATTCCGCGTGATCGGGTCAAGCAAGTTCTTGATGAGTTGTCGCGGGGAGTCGGCGGCGGCCGGACTCGGAGCCGGCGCAACGGCGAGGGCGATCGTTGCCAGTACGGCGCATGCGGCGAATGCTGCGAGGATTGCACTTCTCATGGCAGTCGGCCTCCTTCCACTGGGTTACGGGTGAGCGCGGCGGGTCGGAGTTTACCCGCCTGGGCGGGGACCCGCCGCGCTAATGCGCCCACCAGCGCGATCAGCGCGGTGGGTCAGGAGACCCACCGCGCAGCCCTTGGCTCACCGCTACTGTTCCCGCTTGAGTGTCTGCGTCGCGCCGGCTGGCGGTTTGATGGTCGGCTCGCCCTTCAAGTAGCCGAGCGAGGCCAGAAACGCCTCGGCTTGGCGGACTGTGATCTCGGTCCAGGGCGACTTGTTGAAGAACCCGTGTGGCATGCCGTCGGCCGAGTAGAGTTCAACGCGCGCCCCGACCTCCTTGGCTTTGGCCAGAAACGCCCGGCCTTGCGCAAAGAACCTGTCGCTGGTCCCGTAGAAGAGGATGGCGGGCACGGAGTCTTTTTTCAGGTAGAGGACGGGCGAGATCTCCCTGGCCGCCTCGCGGCTGGGAGGCACGGAGGCCTTGCCGGCCGCCTCGCCCGGATTCGTGAGGTCAACAACCGGGTTGAAGAGTATCAGCGCATCGGGCCTTGACGAGACGGACTTGTCCTCATCCTTGGCGTCAAACCCCTCGACCAGGGCCGTGCACGCGGCGATGTGTCCGCCCGCCGAGCCGCCCGCCGCCACGATGCGCGACGTGTCGATCCCCAGTTCGCCGGCCTTCTGCCTGAGCCACCGCACGGCGCTCTTGGCGTCCTCGACGCACTCGCGCGGCGTAGTGCCCTGGCGCGACTTGACGCGGTAATCGGCCCGCGCCGTCACCATGCTGCGCGAGGCCAGGTACGCGGCCTGCGGCAGAAACTGGTTGGGCGTTCCGCTCGTCCATCCGCCGCCGAAGAAGAACACGATCGCCGGCCGCTTGTCGGAGGCATTCCAGTCGGGCGGCAGGTGGACAAAGATCTTCAGGTCGCCCTGCGGGGTCTTCTTGTAGATGAACTCCTTGACGGTTTCGGCCGGGGCCGCAGTTGTCTGGGGCTGCTCGGCTGCAAGGCCGACCGAGGCCATGAAGAGGACTGCCAGTAGCGGCGCAACTATGGGTCTCATGGGTCTGCCTCTCGCATATCGAAGCAAGACCGGCCCGCTACTTTCTCTCGGGCCCGACGCCGAGCATCTTCAGCATGGCCGCCGCCACGACCTTGTTGCCTTCCCCGTTCAGGTGGACGCTGTCGGTGGTCAGGACGCCGCTGGCCTGGTTGCCCTTGTTGTTGGCCTTCTCGTATTCGATGAAGATCTGGCGCAAGTCCAGGAGTGGTACGCCGCATTCCTTGGCGACGTTGCGGCTGATGGCGGCGTACTCTTCGAGCATGGAGTCGCGCTCGTTTGATCCGTCGCCCTTCTCGCCGATGACGGTGGGCGTGCACAGGACGGTCTTTGCACCGGCGGTCTTTATCTTGCCGATGATCTCCTTCAGACCCGCCTCGAACTTGTCCTTGGGCGTGCCGCCGGTCATGCCGTTGCCCTGTTTCTTCCAGTGCCAGACGTCGTTGATGCCGATGTAAATGAAGACGATGGTGGGGTTCTTGCCGAGGACGTCTCTCTCCAACCGCCGCTGGAGGTCGGGCACCTTGTTGCCGCTGATGCCGGCGCCAATGGTTTCGACGCCGAGGTCCTTGGCGTTGGCGTCCAAGGTGCTCTTGATGAGCGTGATGTAGCCGTTCGGACCCGCACCGGCGGCCGTGATGGAGTCGCCCAGGAAGACGATGCGGTCGCCCTTCTTCAGGGACAGCCCCCCGGCGCCGAGGGCCTTCAGCATGGCCTCGGCCACGAGTTTGTTGCCTTCCTTGTTCAGGTGTACGCCGTCGCCCGTCAGGACGCCCTTGGGCTGGTTGCTCTTGTTGTTGGCCTTCTCGTAATCGATGAAGATCTGGCGCAGGTCCAGGAGTTGTACGTCGCAGTCCTTGGCGACGTTGCGGCTGATGGCGGCATACTCTTCGAGCATGGGGTCGTGCTCGTTCGAGCCGTCGGCTTTCTCGCCGATGGTGCTCGGGGTGCACAGTATGACCCTTGCGCCGGCAGTCTTTATCTTGCTGACGATGTCCTTCAGGCCGGCCTCGTACTCGTCCTTGGGCGTGCCGCCGGCCATGCTGCCGTCGGCCTGCTTCTTCCAGTGCCAGACGTCGTTGATGCCGATGTAGATGAAGACGATGGTGGGGTCCTTGCTGAGGACGTCTTTCTCCAGCCTTTTCTGGAGGTCTGGCACCCTGTTGCCGCTGATGCCGGCGTTGACGGTCTTGATGCCGAGGTCCTTGGCGTTGGCTTCGAGGGCGTTCTTGATGAGCGTGATGTAGCCGGTCCCAATTCCGCCTCCGGCCGTGATGGAATCGCCCAGGAAGACGATGCGGTCGCCCTTTTTGAGGGCCGGCGCCGCGACGTCCGCCGCCAGGACGGTTCCGCCCAACAGGGTTGCCAGCGCCAGGGCCACAACAGCGGTGCGGATCGACATGCCGTCTCTCTCCTTCTTTTTGCGCGGCTGCCTGCGGCGGGGCGCCCGCGGCGCCTCAAATTCTCTGGCCGCCGGCAGCGGGGTCAGATAGTCTGCCCCACCATAATCTCGCGGAATGCGGGCCGATGCAAGGGTTTACCGGCGGCGGGTGCATGGCGCCGGGGGTGGTCATGCTGTGCACGTGTTTAGCGTGGCCGCGCCGTGTAGCGCGGGGGTTTATCCCCCGCGTGTTCGTAAACGCGGGGCACAAGGCACCGCGCTACACCGCGTAAGATATGGGCCGGCGCGACACGCTAAACACATACCACGCTGTTGCGTGACCATGCCACCCTGGAAGGCAGACTTGGATGCTTACGCTGATCAACACGAACCGCATGGCGCCGCTCATCGCCCCCATCGGCTTGGACTACGTTGCGGGGGCCGCGAGGAAGGCGGGCATCAAGGCGGAGGTCCTCGACCTGGCGCTCGTGGATGACCCCGCGTGGGTGCTCGAGGAATATTTCGCGGAGGCGACGGCGGCCCTCGTGGGCATCACCTTCCGCAACGTGGACGACTGTTTCTGGCCGAGCGCCCAGTGGTTCGTGCCGGGCCTCCAGAAGACGGTCAAGACCGTGCGGCGGCTGACCGATGCGCCGATCGTTCTGGGCGGCGTGGGCGTTTCGATCTTCGCTGAAACGCTTGTGGAACGCGTGGGGGCCGACTTCGCCGTCCGCGGCGACGGGGAAGAGGCGATCGTCCTTCTGTGCCGCGAACTCGCAGGCCGCAGTCATTTCGAGAAAGTGCCCGGCCTGGTCTGGTGCCGCGACGGCCAGGTGTTGAGCAACCCGCCCGCGTGGCCAGAGCATCTGGCGCTCCCGACGGCCCGCGATAACGTGGACAACCTCGCGTATTTCCACAGCGGCGGGCAGGGGGCCGTTGAAACCAAGCGCGGCTGCGACCGGCGGTGCATCTATTGCGCCGACCCGCTGGCCAAGGGGCCGCGCGTCAGGCGCCGCGACCCGCGAGAAGTGGCCGACGAGACTGCTACGCTGCTCGCGCAAGGCGTCGATGTTCTGCATCTGGCGGACGCCGAATTCAACGTGCCCCGCGAGCATGCGATGGCCGTGTGCGAGGAACTCATCCGGCGCGGCCTGGGCGAGCGGGTCCGCTGGTACGCCTACCTGGCGGTGCAACCCTTCGATGCGGCGCTGGCCGATGCAATGAAGCGGGCCGGGTGCGCGGGGATCAACTTCACGGCTGATGCGGCGGCTGAGGCGATGCTCGAGACGTATCGCCAGCCGCACCGGAGGGACGACCTGGCGACGGCCGTCCGCCTCTGCCGCGAGCGCGGCATGGCGGTGATGCTGGACCTTCTCTTGGGTGGGCCGGGCGAGACGCCAGAGACTGCGGCCGACACGATCGGGTTCGTCAAGCGGATCGACCCGGACTGCGCGGGGGCGGCCCTCGGCATCCGCATCTATCCCGGCACGGCGATGCATGAGCGCGTGCTGGCCGAGGGGCCGCCGGAAGCGAATCCGAACCTGCGCCGCCGCTATGACGGGCCGGCGGATTTCCTGCGGCCGAACTTCTATGTTGCCCGGACGCTCGGCGAACGGCCGGCGGGGCTTGTGCGCGAACTCATCGGCGGCGACCCGCGGTTCTTCGAGCCGGCCGAAGAACCGGCCCCCGGTGTTGCGGGCGCCGATGCCGGCAGTTATAACTACAGCGATAACACGCCCCTGGTTCGGGCCATCCGGGCCGGGGCGCGCGGCGCGTTCTGGGACATCCTGCGGCGGATACGCGATATGGCCTAATAGCAGGGTGGCATGCCCACGCCGCTGTTCGCGTGGGCATGAACCCCGAAGGCCGATAGCATGCCCAGGCAACAGCGGGTCGCCTAGGCGACCAGGCTCTGGGCATGCCACCCGATTTGCTTGGGCTTGCACTTTCAGCGAAAGGAGGTTTTACCTTGGTGGGTCACACGATGTTTGCGACAGGCATGGTTCTGGCACTTGCAACGGTGCTCTCTACCGCGGAGGCGGCGCCTGCGGCCGCCCCTGCGGCGTCCGAGCCGATTCTTCTCTGGCCCGGCGGCGCTCCGGGCGCCAAGGGTGACACGATGGAGGATAAGCCGCGCATCACGCCGTATCTGCCGGCGGGCGATGGGCCGTTTGCGTGCGTCATCGTCTGCCCGGGCGGCGGGTATGGCGGCCGCGCGGCCCACGAGGGCGCGCCCATCTGCAAGTGGCTCAACAGCATCGGCGTGGCGGGGTTCGTGCTGGACTATCGTGTCAAGCCGTACCGGCATCCGATTCCGCTCGGCGATGCGCAGCGGGCGATCCGTATGGTTCGCGCCCGCGCGGCGGAGTGGAAGATCGACCCGAAGCGCGTGGGCATCCTGGGCTTCAGCGCGGGCGGCCATCTGGCGGCCTCGGCCACCACGATTTTCGACGCGGGCAAGCCCGACGCCGCCGACCCGATCGACCGGCAGAGTTGCCGGCCCGATGCGGCCATCCTGTGCTACCCGGTCATCACGTTCGGCGATTTCCGCCACAACGGCTCGATGGTGAACCTCCTCGGTCCCGACCCGGACCCGAAGTTGCGCGAGGCGATGAGCCTTGAGACCCGCGTGACACCCCAGACGCCGCCCGTGTTCCTCTGGCACACGAGCGACGACGGGGCCGTGCCAGTCGAGAACAGCCTCCTCTTGGCGATGGCCCTGCGGAAGAACAAGGTGCCGTTTGCGCTGCACATCTTTCCGCACGGGCCGCACGGCATGGGCCTCGCTGACGGCGCCAAGTCGAGCGATGTGCGGCAGTGGCCGGCGATCTGCGCGGAGTGGCTGAAGGACCTGGGCTTTGCGGCGAAATGAAAACGGTGGGTGCACGTACGTGTTTAGCGCGTCGCCGTTCTCCCCTCTTCCCACCGAGGGAGAGGGGGTGGGGGTGAGGGGGAGTTGCTGACGCGGGGCACCCCTCACCCGGCCTTCGGCCAGCCTCTCCCCCAGGGGTAGGGGGTCTGGGGGTCAGGAGCCTTACAGATAGGGCTCCTGGCCCCCTCGTAATTGGGGGGACACCTATGGGGCTTCCGGGTCGTCAGGCCGGCCGCCGGGGGGACTCCATAGGTGTCCCTCGGTCTTTTCGGGCGGCCGGAAGGGGCGGCGGAGAATCCCAACTTCCCCGGTAGGATATACTATAGTATATAATCGGAGGTGGTCAAAACCGCCCCCGGGGATGCAAAAGGTATCAAGTTCCGATCAAAAGCGCGTAAGAAGTGTGAAAAAGGGATCAAGTTTCGTCTTGCCTATCTTACCAAACGACCCCAAAAACCGCATTGGCGCTAGCGCCAAGGCCGTTTTCGGGGCTTCGCGGTGCGAAAAGCGCCCGATTTTGCCCTCTGGCATATACTATAGTGGCTCTCCTCCCAAAAAGTTGGTCAGGAATGGCGGGGGAATGCCTGTTTGACTTTGAGGGCGAAGTAACGGAGGTGATGGTAGCCATAGGCACGTCGTAGGAGGAGTTTGATCTT
>Ga0315284_10014155_pt1 | contig 11363 bp, 21 predicted proteins | sample YL17G09_16_MG_FD_203696 | JGI IMG/M metagenome (GOLD analysis project Ga0315284, IMG submission 203696) | Sediment microbial communities from Yellowstone Lake, YNP, Wyoming, USA - YL17G09_16 | ecosystem: Environmental > Aquatic > Freshwater > Lake > Sediment | place: USA: Wyoming | collected... | reverse complement strand
TCCGGAATTTCGCGAGGTATCCAATCGTAATGGTGTCCCGTGAACGTATCAAAATCGTGCGTGATCATTAAACACAGCTGGGTTGAACCGATCCAACCCTCTTCGCCGCGACGCTTGACGTTGATTGACATGTCGCTTCGGATCGGCATCAACACCAGTCCGTTCGTCATGTCGGTCATAGAAGATACGGTAACACAGAAGTTGGCCATAAACCGCAAAACTTCCAGATGAACCAATCTTATAGCTTCTTTCGGCGTCGGAACTGATTCGACGAACAGTTCGAATCCCGGCAGAGTCACGCGTCTCTGCTGTTTCTTAAGCTGCAAGATGTTCTTCCCTTTGTCATCCATGAAGAACACGCCATATGGCCAAGGGTATGGAAGTTGATAAGAGGGAATATCTCCCGGGCCAAGGTGTTCAGATCGAATTCGAATCACGTAGCACAGTACAATCGGGGTGTGGCTCAGTCTGGCTAGAGCGTTTGGTTCGGGACCGAAAAGTCGGAGGTTCAAATCCTCTCACCCCGACCAATGTAAAAACGATCGGCATGAAAATCGTCAAAAAGCCGAAAAAACCCAAGCTCGACAAAGCGTTGAGAAAGAACCTGTTGAAGGCTCAAGAGCTTCTCACGAGGGTTCAGACTCTCGTGGAACAGGGGAAGAGAATCGAAGATCCTGAAATTCAGGAAGCGATTCGGGAATTGGCCGCCCTTACTGAAGACGTCAAAGTGGCTAGGAACGCGATGGCGCAAGCTTTGTCCAAAGCCACGATCACTAAACGCATGATGGGACGTGGTTTCAAACCGTGGTCGGCTGAATCATGAAAACAATCCTCGAGTCTTCCAGGTCGCCTCCGAAATTCTCCACCGTTCAACGTGGAGGACTTCATGGAAATTCCAGTCGAAGAATGGTACGTCTTCAAGCCGGAGGCTCTTAGATACCTGAATCTGGTGGCGACAGAAATTCGGCTCAAGGCATCGCGAGATCCGCTCATGGGTCGCGTCGCGGAGCGCTTGGCTGTTCACAATGTTCACCATGTGGGCGTAGCTCGAGGCAGGTGCCCTGAGCTGAACGACCGCTTCGAGTTCCATTTCGAGATGGACCGCGGCAGGCAGTTCAAGGGGCACAGGTACGACGTGCACTACGGCGCCGACAACTTGCCCGAGCTGCGCCGGATGGGCTCGGACAGCCGCGTGCCTCTCGGCGACTTCAACCTCGAGGACCTCGAGGGGCAAGACTTGTTGGACGCCATCCGAGAAATCGTGGTTCACGACATCATGAAAGTGTGACGCTGCCTAAGCCCCAATGGAGGGGCGCCAGTTTTGTACTCTGGAAACGGCGGGTTCGATCCCCGCAGGCAGCTCCGTGCCCCATAAGCATTGATGGAGATGCACCGGCCTCGTATGCCGGGGAGAGCCGTTCAAATCGGCTATGGGGCTCCATAATCGAACTCATTCGGTAATGTTACTCATGAGTTACAAATCAACCCAGAGGTCCAGGTGTCGGAGGATGAAGAAGGAAACCCGGTCGTGGGACTTCTCGGAATCGTCAACGGGCTAGTCGGCATTCAGCCAGACGGCGCGAGAAAACCCGGACGGGGCTACATAGCGGCGAGTTTCGACGACAAGAGCGGAAAGCTCATCAACTTCATCAGGATCGACAAATGAGCGACGAAGAAAAGAAAAACTGTGGAGGAGATGAACTCATCGCCGGCCCCGAATTGTCTAATGGAATGCGACCGTTCATCAGGCATTCGCCCGATCACGAGATCACGGGAGGACTGATAACATCGGCCAAGGACGGCCAACCCGTGAACGGATCGGAACTGGTGCAGTTGACCAGGATCGAGGGTGAAAGATATGCGGTCAAGTCGCTTTACGACGCGTCTGTTCAATCTGACCGCGCCGGTCCTTCGAAAGTTGTTTCGGACGAGTATAGGGACGGTTGGGACAGAATCTTCGGAAATCGGACAATCGGACAGGCTTGAATGCCCGGTCGACAGCGGACCCGATTTCAAAATTTGTCGACATTGCTCAGAATGCGCTCTAGTCAGAGCCTGGTCGAAATCGATCGTATTGTAAATTTTTTCAATATCGGGGCGTAGCTCAGTCTGGTCAGAGCGCTCGCCTTGGGCGTGAGAGGTCGCTGGTTCGAATCCAGTCACCCCGACAAATGAAAACAATCTCCAGAGACGGGAAGCAAAGACGCCCGAGGAAGGGCGACCCCCTGTTTTTGCTCGACAAGGGAGGACGCAGGCATGTCATTCCCACTCTAGACAAGATTGTTCTTCGGTACGAATGGTCGAGATTCAGCAATCGGCGCTTACAATTTCATTTCATGTTGCAAGGCAAAAAATATGACGTGTTCGACAGTTATATTAGTCTTGAAACGCGTCAACGCGAAAGAATGCTTTTCAACGCAGCCATCGCATTTTGTCAAGACGTGCTCGACATGGATGAAACCATTTCCGCTCTCAGAGAGAGTTCGATAGTGAAACCGTTTATCGCAAATGGCTAGGACAAATCGAAGCGTGGACGCCGACTTTGAACGAAGCAGAGGGCATGCTCGCCATGGGTCAAGTGATGGAATCGTGATGCAAAGATTGTCCGACAACGCAATTCCGATTTCGCCAGATACTTTCAGGAAATGTCAATTGTGCGGTTTTGAAAAAGCCGACATCTGCGAATTTACGATGTGGTGGGAATGTGACGAAAACGATGAGATCGATCCTGACAAAATTTTGATCACTTGCAAAAGTGAAGCGTGTCAAAAAGCCATAGACGATCATGACCGCCTGTATCGCGAGATTCCATGGAGCCAAGGGGGTCCCGGAAAATTCATCCTTCTCTGCGGAAATTGTGTCAATAGAAATGGCACGAATTGTGCGCACCCGAAGCTGAAAGCCAATGGCGGAGACGGATTGAAAGTGTCGTATGGTTCGTTTCTCAGCGGAACGATCATCTGCACAGACAAAGGGTGCATTCGTTTCCCCGATCCCGCGTGCCGATGCGAAGGTCAAATCGATTTGGACCGAGTCTTACCTGACGTTCAGGAGTCGTGATGGGCTGGGCGGCTTTCCACATCCAGAAGCTTCAATGCGGCGAGACCGTGCAGTTCAGGCCTCGCGGACCATCGATGTCTGGAAAAATCGAGTCGGGGCAGTTGTGCACCGTCGAACCGTGCGACGTGCACGACGTGCAAATTGGCGACATTGTTCTCTGTAAAGTTCACGGATCCGAATTCTTGCATTTTGTTAAAGCGGTGGACGCAGGGCGCGTCCTCATTGGAAACAACCGTGGACACACGAACGGCTGGACTCGCCAAATCTACGGAAAATGCGTGAAGATCGAATGACGTCAGAGCGCACCATCGTGCCGGAATTTGAGATGGTGTCGTGTCCAACGATCAAAATGGATCGGTGCCCGCGGTGCAAAACGTTGATGTTGGCTTCGCGACTTCCTCTCCATACGACAGAGCAATGCGATTTGAGCCTGGTCTATAAAGTGATGGAGGGGTGATGATCACCGACCCGAGTCATCTGCTCGCTGCCAGGCTCTTGTGGATTGCTGGCGCCTTGGCCATATGGTTGTGGCTGATTTGGATAGACAGAGTCAATCCAAAGGCTCAGAAGTCATCATTTTTCACGAATTTCTTCATCATGATTTTTTGGCCCACGTCCGCGATCGTCATAATCGCGTACACGACATACCTCTTTGTGAACAGTCGCAAACGCAAGCACTAACTTACGGGGCGTCGCCTAGTCTGGCATGGCACTTGGCTGGGGGCCAAGCATAACGCCGGTTCAAATCCGGCCGCTCCGACCATACGATCAGTCAGGTTCGCCCCAGCGCTCAAACTCTTCTTGAGTTGGTGGATGGTTAGGCCGTTTCCCTTGAGTTGGCGCGGGCGCGAACTCCGATTCAGGCACGGGCTCCGACGGCGCGGGGCCGCACTCAGGGCAGTCAATCCAAGTTTCGTTTATCAGAGCTTCGTGAGTTCCTTCACATAGGGGGCAATTTGCACCCATAGCCATGACGACTTTGCGAAGTTCCGCAATGACGAGTTCGCGGGAAGGATTTGAAGAGTTGTCAATCTTGGCCGCAATTCGGCGTAGGATGGTGGAAAGCTGGTTAGGGTTCATAATCGCATGAACCTATAAAAGATTAAGCCCCTGGAGTCGGATAGTCCGACGGGGTCAAGGAGAGACAGAGAAAGAGGGCTGGCAACCCACAAAAGCAATGAACTCGAAGCGACATGTGAACGTTGGAACGATCGGGCACGTAGACCACGGCAAGACCACGCTGACGGCAGCCATTCTGGCTGTGCAAGCACTGAGCGGACTCGCCAAGACCAAGAGCTATGCCGACATCGCCAAGGGCGGCACCGTTCGAGACGACAGCAAGACGGTGACGATCATCGTCTCGCACGTCGAGTACGAGACAGCCGGAAGGCATTATGCGCACATCGACTGCCCCGGGCACGCGGACTATATCAAGAACATGATCACGGGAGCTGCCCAAATGGACGGGGCCATCCTGCTGGTCGACGGTTCTCAGGGGCCGCAGCACCAGACCAAGGAGCACATCCTGCTCGCCCGCCAGGTAGGCGTCGACAAGATGGTCGTATTCATCAACAAAGTAGACATCTCAGACCCCGAGCTTCTCGACCTCGTCATCATGGAGGCCACGGAGTTCCTGGAGGCGCAGGGCTACAAGAACTCCCCCATCATCATGGGGTCGGCCATCAAGGCTCTGCGCGATCCGGCGGGTGAAGGTGCCTGTATCAAGGATCTGCTCACGGCTGTCGACGCCCACATCCCCGACCCGGTCAGAGATTACGACTCCCCGTTCATGATGCCCATCGAGTCAGTGCACACCATCGAGGGGCGCGGGACGGTCGTCACTGGGCGCATCGGACGCGGCGTTCTTCCTGTCGGGGCCAAAGTCGAGATCGTCGGCCTGCAGGACGAAGAGTCCAAGCCGAGGCAAGTCGTCGTCACGGGCATTCAGATGTTCCACAAGGATCAGCCTGAAGCTCGCGCCGGAGAAAACTGCGGTCTGCTTCTGCGCGGAGTAAAACGCGACGAGGTCGTTCGCGGGCAGGTCCTCATCGCTCCCGGATCGGTCACGCCTCACGCCAAGGCTCGCGCTCAGCTGTTCCTGCTCACCGCCAAGGAGGGAGGACGTCACACGCCAATGTCGAAAGGCTATAAACCGCAGTTCTTCTTCGGCACCACCGACGTGACGGGCACGATCTCGGATTTGGGACCCATGGACTTCTTGACTCCCGGAGACCATGCCGAGGTCGGCCTCGAGCTCATGAAGCCTGTCGGAATGGAGCCCGGCATGCGCTTCGCCGTCCGCGAGGGCAGCAAGACCGTGGGCGCAGGCGTGATCGTCTCGGTCGAATAAGATACGCGTTGCACGCGAAACGGGTTGCCGGTCCCGCCAAAACCGGCTTTTCGTGGTGACCGTAGCCAAGTGGTAAGGCGCTGGTCTGTGGAACCAGAAATCGTGGGTTCGATTCCCATCGGTCACACTGTATTTTCAGAAATGTTCGACCACAAGGATCCGAGGTACGTCTATCCGCCGGCAGCAGTTCGCATGCAGGGTTATGCACAGGGTTCTCCTCCGAACTACGTGCCGCGGGGCGGCCATAAATGGTGGCCGGGCAAGTGGGATGACATGTACGAGGAAGGATTTCACTGCAAACAGTGCGGCCTGCGCATGTGGGTCGACTGGGATAGCGTATACTTGTCCAGGCGAACGCCCGATGGAGATATGCCGACTTGTGAAGAATCCGCTCCTGAACAGGTCATGAATCAGTGACCTTTTGATGTTTTCGGCAGGTCAAATGCCGAGCATCCCGAAAAACGCGCCATACTTCAACGTCCGGGACCGGATGGACGAGTATGTTCCACATGAACCGGACGTGACGCCCGAACAGCTTGCGTCCATAAAGAAAACCCTGTACGGAACAGTTCTCGGTATGCAGGTGTGGGGCGTCGACGGTCTGTTCATTCGAGGCTCCAAAGACATTGATTTCACTGCCGGTGGAAATCCGGCCAGATATAGATATGTGCCGAACGGCGAGTTGTGGATCGAATCGGCTTTGTCGGCTCCGGACGCGCTCGGGGTGGCCGTTCACGAGGGCATCGAGACCGTGTTCATGATCAAAGGTCTGCCGTACAGCAACGCCCATGACTTGTCGAACGTGTTCGAGTGGAATCTTCGTCAGGCGATGTTGAACGGCAGCGTCAAGAGTCCTGCCACGCATGCCGACGCGATGTGCATGGCGGAAGACTGGCTGCACAGCAAGATCGAAATGGTGAGAAAAAGTCTCAAGTCTCCATATATGTCGTTCCCGCCTGCCGAAGTTTCGGCACTCAAGCAGCGCCTTCGTTCCGTCGGCCACGCGTTCACGACGAGAGTCGACGCGGAGCAAGGAAAACGGAAAGCGGGCGAAATCGTCAACTCTCCCTTTGGACAGCTTCGCATCTTGTCGGTCAAAACGATCGGCAGCCTTTTCGAGCATCCGTTTCTAAAAGAATTGACGCCAGCACAACAAAAGCTGTTGTCGAAATACGACAAGCTCGACGTGATCAAATTCACATTAGTTAAATGAGCCCCCGTAACCTAGTGGATCAGGTGGCGCTCTCCTAAAGCGCACACGCAGGTCCGATTCCTGCCGGGGGTGCTATTTCATGAAGTGCGTCGTGTGCTCCAAAAGCCACACGCACGATGCTGCAGTGACAAGCAATGATGGAACGATGACAGCAATTCGCACGGATTGCGGCATAGCTTCATTTCGTTGAGCAGCCATTTTGACCACTGCCTGGTGCAGCGCGGCGACATTTTCCGACAAATGTCTGACTGCCTCTTTGAGTTCTGTGGACAATCTGGCGGAATCTTCTAGCGCCTTCACACGATTCATGACAGCACCATGGAAATCACAAACGCAAGATGGCGACGGAGGAATTGATGGCATTGTGTTTCATCCATCGACAAAAAGTTTCGGGGTCGTCGTCCAGCGGGAGGACACGAGACTGGCAGTCTCGGAACGGCGGTTCGATTCCGCCCGGCTCCACGAACGGGCTCTTAGTTCAATCGGGAGAATACGACGTTCGCAACGTCGAGAAAGGAGTTCAAATCTCCTAGAGTCCACTCAGGTTAACATCACGTCCGTATTTGCCGCACTAGCTCTCGTGGGAAGGCACCCGCATGGTAAGTGGGTTTAGACCAGTTCGACTCTGGTGTGCGGCTCCATGGGGCAACAGAGTGCACCGGGTTGACCACCCAATAGTTGTCCCCATGCAGCACTGGTCCAATGGTAGGATTCTTGACTGCCAGTCAAGAGGTGCGGGTCCGATTCCCGCGTGCTGCTCCGGTCGCATCGTGCATGGTCTGGCTAACCTGAAAGGGGCACGTCGCCACGCCAATGGTGTTCAAATTCCCCAACACGAATGGCGACCACTTGCGAGCTAAGCCTCAATGGCGGGGCACCTGGCTTCCAACCAGGAACTGACGGGTTCGATCCCCGTAGCTCGCTCCGTGTTGTACTTTTCGCCATGAGCACAGTCAGCTGCACCATGTGTGAAATGCGAGGACCCGGGGGACCAATGGGTATGACGGGTCCAGTCGGTCTGAAAGGCGATCCTGGCATCATTTTGCCGGCGCCCGTGGGGAAAGCGTCGAAATACGCCGGACTGGTAGCTTTAAACAAGTCCACCGGCCAGCTCGAAGAAGTCCCGTGGAACGATATTCTGAACCTCTTGCTTCAAAAGCTCGGCTTCAGACCAGGCGATCGGTTGGTTGTTCGGCGCTGCGATGGCACGACGGAAGAGCTGTCGCTCGACGTGTTGAACGAGCAATGCGCCGACGAAGTCCATTCGACATGACTGCGGCGTTGGTCCAATGGCAGAATCCTTGGTTCCCAACCAAGGGATACGGGTCCGATTCCCGTACGCCGCTCCGAGTTGTAATCTACCAGCATGAGCAAACTGGACTCCTATGACGCTCCATTGTTTGTCGGTTCAAAGCTGGTGAGGATGACCACCACCTACAAAAACGGAGCTGAAAACCTATGTTTGACGTTCCAAGACGCCGCCGGCGAAAGACGTCAATTGTCCATTCAAGCTGAACGCGGCAGCGACTTGTTCATGACAAACCGCAAAATCAAAGTGAAGAGTGAGCCGTGTTGTTGCGATTGGGCGACGGACGGAAAGATCAAAGTTCATCAACCAGATTGTCCCACGAATCCGATGAGACCTCCGAAGTCGCGCTAAATGGCGAACCAATCGCGAACCATCGTCAAGACGGTTTTCACTTGCTCGGGAACTTCTTTGGCTCCCGGCGTTCCGTCGTGAAGAACTCTGCACTCGGTTTGGCCTACGTTGTCGGTGAACCGGATGTGTTGACCGAAGCACGGATTCGCGTCAAATTGGGCGCGAGGGGACGAAGAATCGAACCATTCGATGGCTTTATTCACGAACTCAATCCACCTGTTCGGATCTTCTGTAACCGACGGAAATGGTCGAGCATGCGCCACGCATTTGACGATGCGGTCGGATTTCTCGAAGTCCAGACGCTGTCCAAACAACATCACGGCAAGCTTCTGAGGTTTGATGTTCAACACAGTGGCCATGACTAAACCTTAATCACTCTGGCAAGGGAAGGGGGAACCAATTCAATCAACCCGCCAGCCGCGTCTATGGCTGCCCAGGTCGTGGCTATGGATCCGACTTGAACTTCCACCGCTCCCGTGATGGTTGGAAGCGTACTTTTGACCAAGTCATAGCTAAATGAGGAATTCGGTTTCACCGAAACTCCGACACCGTTACCGTTTCCATGGAGAGTTCCGCCAAACAATGACCCGTATGCGTGCATGCTGCTTCCCATGGAAATTTCAACGGCCGCGCCTGGAGCGTCAAAACATGACGCCCCGCCGCCCAAGAGGCCACAGAATGATGGCGATGACGCGAACGTGTTGGTCTGGTATAGAGCACTTCCTACCGCCATCGTGTTCGTAGCAAGGAACAACTGATGTGTCGAATTTTGCATCGGACCGTCTACGAAACATGACTGAAGGATGGCGCCAGTTCCGAGAATTTGCGCATCGTTCAACCAGCATCCGGACGCCAAAGGAAAACTATTGACGATGCATGACCCCGGTTCGCAGTTTACGAACACTACCACGTCGTAATAGAATCCGCCGTTGGCCTGTAGCAACGTCTGGCCGGGACTGCGAATATCCTGTACGACGAATCTGGCGGGCCGGACTGGGCAATACGACACGCCTTGAACTTCCAACAGTTCTTCCACGACGTACGAGTATGGAGGATTGAGAAGTCCAGACGAGTTGGAAGCTGGGAAATTTGGGTCGAGCACGTCTATGACTGCTGACGGGAATGATGTGGATGCTGCTCCGCCACCTTCGTCTCGCACCAACCAGGCAGTTCTGCCGACGTCCAACGGATTGTTCGGGGCCTGCGTCACTCGGAGCCGTTTGCCTATCAAAGACGAGCCGCCAGGACCCGCGGTTCCCCAGTTCGCCACGGCGATGTCGGTGAGTCTGGGAGGCGCGGCCGAAGGAATCGTTTGATTCGAAACCACCGTGATGATCCCGGTTCGCAAAGTCGCTTTCGGCATTCCGGTGATCACCAAGGGCCAGGGAAGCCCTGTGATCGGGTCTATTGCCGAAGCTGACCTGATGGACAACAACTGATCCGAGAAATTTCCAGACAAAAAGACCTGCGTCGGCTGATGGATGATGCCCTGACCAAATCTGTCGTCAAGAGCCGCCAAAGTCTTCAATGCCGTTAAAGGAGATGTTCCGACTTTCTTGTCGTCTCCGCGGACGCTGTCCACGAACCACTGACTTTGGGTTATACCGACTCCCCCACCCATTCTGCTGTCGATAGCTTGAAGAAGCGGATCCAGTTCTTTCCTCAGGTCTTCTTTTCTCAAGAAGTCGCCCAAGCTTGATTTAATGAGGTAGTTCATCAATTGTCCGACTTCATGTAAAATCTAGTATGACATTCTGACTTTGTTGATTCACGAATCATGATGGCGAGATAGCCAAGTTGGAAAGGTATCGCTCTGCAAAAGCGACATGCGCGGGTTCGATCCCCGCTCTCGCCTCCGGAGGCTCGGCGCGTTTGCTTCGGCAAACCACGAGCTTCCCTAGTTTTCACGCCTGGCTGGCTTCGTAGTCTGCAAAATCTTTTTCAGCCATCTTGCGAGCCGCATCCTCATATTTGTCCGATTTCGGGAAATAAAAATGTCCTTGAATGCGACCGTCGTCATCGCTGACGATCCCGACGGTGCTATCGGGGTCGTCAGGATTCACCAAGACCTCGCGATATTCCATATCCCAATCTTCGAGAAAATCCGTCTCGTCATCGTCGCGACCTTGAACCTGTTTCATATACTGACGATATGCTTTTTTCACTGCTTTTTCGAAATCGCCTGGATCGCGCGACATATCGTACCTGGCTGGTTCGCTCGGATACGAATCCCACACCCACAATGCTTCCGATATATTTTCGTCTCTTCCTGGCAGCTGTCCCATTCCTTTGCACGCAGGACAGTCAATCAGTCCCGGTCCGAATCCGGTTCCTCGACAAGATTTGCACTGAGCCGGGTTTGAAGAAGGAACGGCAGCAACATGAAGCCAACGGGAGGCGACTCTTCGAGCGATGCTCATGTCTTGAATCGGAATTAAAAGGACGAAATAAATCTTCGATTGTCGTCAAAAGCATGAATCTGAGAAAGATTGCCTATAGAGTAGCCGCGGTGTCCGGACCGGACATGTGCAAAAAATGCCATGGAACCGGGTTCGGACCAGGGTTGTCAGACTGCCAGGTTTGCCATGGAATGGGGACGAAGTCTTCAACAGACGCGTCTTCTCTTGGACCGGACGAATATGGCGCATATTGTCTTTGGGACGGAGAAACGGAAAGAATCTTGCGCATCAAGATCACGAAATCCCCGACTGGCGGGTACGACCTGGAAGTTCTTCGGAATTCGATTTACGGGCCGCCACCGGAACCTGAAATGGTCGTCAAATGGAAACTTCCGGAGACGCCGGATGGCGAACCTGATTTCACTGAAGGAAGAGGAAAACCTCTGAAAGGGAACGCGTTTTCGGACCATTTTGCCGATTACATGACGCGACATCTCGAAGCCGGAGAACATCTGAATACAGATGGTAGCAAATCGAACGTGGAAGAACTGTTGAAAAAATTCGGTCTCGACAAGTCCGACCCGTCTGACGTATGAATTGCCCCTGTAGCTCAATGGACAGAGCTTTCGCCTTCTAAGCGAAAAGTTGCGCGTTCGAATCGCGCCAGGGGCGCAAGGACCC
>Ga0315284_10014154_pt1 | contig 11364 bp, 10 predicted proteins | sample YL17G09_16_MG_FD_203696 | JGI IMG/M metagenome (GOLD analysis project Ga0315284, IMG submission 203696) | Sediment microbial communities from Yellowstone Lake, YNP, Wyoming, USA - YL17G09_16 | ecosystem: Environmental > Aquatic > Freshwater > Lake > Sediment | place: USA: Wyoming | collected... | reverse complement strand
AAAGCGCTTGACTTATTTGTCCAATTGGTCAAAATTATATACAACTGGTTATTGTATCAGAGACGGTTCTTGGGGAGGGGCTATGATTATTGATTTCAGGGTGCGGTTGCCGTTTAAGGAACAGTTTCCGGATGTAGATCCCAATGACCTGTCGTTCGTGCCCGCTTACATGCGCCACTATCTTGAGTTGTTCTCCGAGGGTATCAAATACAGGGATGTCGTAACCACCGAGCACCTGCTGGAAACCATGGAGCAAAACGGGATTTCAAAAGCGGTTATGCAGGCCGAGTGGGAATTTGGCGATTATAGGGCGCTGAATAATTCGGTCAAGAGGCTCATGGATCAGTATCCCGACAAGATCATAGGCTTTTGCACGGTTCATCCTCAAGAGAGCAGGGATATGGCCAAGGAGGTGGAAGAGTGGGTCAAGGGAAAGGGCATGCGCGGCGTGAACCTGCAGCCCTGGGCATACCAGCTCCATGCGCACGATCGGAAGTTCTATCCGGTATACGAGAAATGCGTGGAGCTCGATATACCCGTGACCATCCACACCGGGGTCAACTGGTCGCTCACGCGCAGCATGGATTACGGGCGCCCGATCCATCTCGATCACATCGCCTGCGATTTCCCTGAACTCAAGATTGTGGCGAGCCACGGCGGCTGGCCCTGGGTCAACGAGATGGTGGCCGTGGCATGGAAGCATCCCAAGGTCTACATCGAAACCGGGGCCGTGAGCCCCAAGTACATCGGCCGGCCGGGCACGGGATGGGAGACCTTCATCCAGTATGCGAATTCCATCCTCAAAGAGCGTATTCTCTATGCCTCGGAATGGCCGCTCTTATCTTTTGAGCGGGTGATATCGGAGACGAAGGCGCTGCCGCTCAAGGAGGATGTCAAGGCCGCCTATCTGGGAGAAAATGCGGCACGGCTTCTGGGCATTCGATAGCAGGAGAAGGGAGAGGATATGGATATACCCAAGCTTGATTTCCTGTGGCAGTACGTGGAGCACTGGGCCAAGGTTGATCCCGCGTGTATAGCGCTCAGCTTCAATGCTCGCAAAATCACCTACGGCCAGTTCGAAGCATACACCGACAATCTGGCCAAGTCATTCCTGAAGCTCGGCTTGCAGAAGGGCGACACCATCGTGACCATGCTGCCGACGAGCATTGAGTACATTGTGGCGCTTATCGCTGCCGACAAGGCGGGAGCCATCGTCACCGCCATGGACGTAAGATACAAGGCAGCTGATCTCAGGCGCTACATTGCGCACATCCAGCCGAAGATCATGATCACCCTCGGGAAAGCAGAGGATGCAAGCATCGCTGCAACCCTTGAATCGGTGTGCCGGGATCTCGGGGTCATCGATTCCATCCAGTTTGTTTCCACGGGCGAAGGCGGGCTCGGTTATCGCTTCGACGAGCTCACGGCCAAAGTCGCCGGCCTGGGTAGCGAACTCAAAAAGGCCAAGGCCGAACAGCACCTAGACGACGGCCTACTCATTGTGTTCACCGGCGGGACCACGGGTGTGCCGAAGGCGGCGCTCCTCTCCAAGCAGAATGTCACAGCCATGGCGGCTATCGAAGCGGAGTACATGAACAGGTACATCCCGCCCAGGAGCAAGGCGATCGCGTCGCTGCCGCCGAGCCATGTAGGGGGCACGGTTGAGATCATCGGATCGGCCATCTGCGGCGGCTATGAGATCATCGTGCATGAATCCTGGAGCCCCACGCGGGTGCTGCAGACGACCCAGGCGGAAAAGCTCCCGTACATGGGCGGGGTTCCCACCATGTTCGCCATCATGCTCCTCATGCCCGACCTGGAGAAATACGATCTCTCGTCGCTCAAGCTGGCGATCATGTCCGGCGAGAAGGTGGAGTTGGACCTGCTCAACCTCATCAAAAAGAAGATCTGCCCCTACATCGTCATCGGCTATGGGAGCACCGAGGGCGGCTCCGAGGTGACGCTCACCGAGGTGGGCGACAGCCTTGAGGAACTCGCCAACGGCTACGTGGGCAAGGTGCTGCCCGGCGTGGAGATAAAGATCGTCGACGAAAACGACAGGGCCCTGCCGCCGGGTGAGATCGGCGAGGTGCTGGTGCGCGGGTCATTTACCATCAAGGGCTACTTCAAGATGCCGGAAGAAGACCGGGTAGGGTTCACGGCCGACGGCTTCTGCCGCACGGGCGATCTGGGCTATATGACCCCTGACAACGGCCTTTACATCAAAGGCAGAAAAAAGCACATCATCCGGGTGGGTGGCTACACCGTCATGCCGGCGGAGGTGGAGGAGGTGGTCGTGCAGGTTCCCGGCGTCGGGGTGTGCGCCGTCATCGGCGTACCCGACAAGGTGCTGGGCGAGGTTGTGTGGGCGGTGGTTCAGCCCATCCCCGGCCAGACCGTCACCGAGGAGCAGATCATCGCGAAGTGCAAGCAGGAGCTCGCCTCCTTCAAGGTGCCCAGAAAGGTGCTCTTCAAGAGCGATATGCCGCTCACGCGCATCGGCAAGGTGCATCGCGTGGAACTCCAGAAGGAGGTCATCGCGTCGCTGCAAGCGTAGGGGCGCACGTATACATCCTGGGGGTTTAAGGCATTGCGCCCCTGCGCCGTGCCCCCCCTGTGAAAGGAGAGGATAGCCATGGAATTCAAGGACATTATCTACGAGAAAGACAGGGCCATCGCCGTCATCACACTCAACCGGCCTGAGGTGCTGAACGCCGTGCGGGACAACCTGTGGCGCGAGATGGAGGCTGCCGTCGGCGATGTTCAGGCGGATGAGGATGTCGCGGCGCTCATCATCACCGGGAAGGGAAGGGCTTTCTCGGTCGGTGAGGATCTGAAGGAAGCGGCAAGTTTGTATGCATCCGAATCCATATTCAACCTCCATCTTGTACGGGAAAGCGTGGTGCGGATGCAGCGGGTCACCAAATCCATCATCGACATGCCCAAGCCCGTGATCGCCGCCGTGAACGGATACGCCCTCGGCGCCGGCGCGGAGCTCGCGATCCTGTGCGACATCCGCATTGCCTCTGAAAAGGCGCGCTTCGGCTTTCCCGAGGTAAGGGTGGGCTCCTTCGAGACCAACGGCGTAACGCATATTTTGCCGCGCCTGGTGGGGCTGGGAAAGGCCAAGGAGCTCATGCTGACCGGCGATCATATAATGGCCGAGGAGGCGCTGCTTATCGGGCTGGTAGAGAAAGTGGTTCCGCACGAGAGCCTGCTCGACGAAGCGCGCAAGATCGCGCAGAAGATTGCCGCCAACGCGCCGCTCTCGGTGTCGCTCGTGAAGACCTGCCTCAATAAGGGGGCAGAAACGACCCTTGAGACGGCGCTCGTCTACGAAACCGAGGCGGTGCTCGCCTGCGCGGCCTCGGAGGACATGCGCGAGGGGGCGCTGAGTTTCCTTGAAAACCGCATACCCGTCTTCAAGGGACGGTGAATTTCGCTCTGCAAGCTAAAAAAAGGAGAGGGCTTTCTATGGGCGTGCTGCTCTACGAAAAAAAAGAACACATCGCCTATATCACCCTGAACCGCCCGGCCCGGCTCAACACCCTGAGCCGGGAGCTCGCAGACGCCCTTAAAGAAGCGGTGCAAGATTATGACCGCGACCCGAACCTCTGGGCCGCAATCATCACCGGCGCGGGCGAGAAATCCTTCAGCGCGGGCGCGGACCTCAAGGATGAAAAACACCTTGCGGACCCTGAAAAATGGGAAGCTTCCTTCGTCCGCAGCCTCACGGGCGTGAAGAAGCCGATGATCGCCGCGGTAAATGGCCACTGTCTGGGCGGGGGCTTTACCGTAGCGCTCGCCTGCGACATCCGCATCGCCTCCGAGAACGCGAAGTTCGGCACGCCGGACCAGAAGCTCAACACCATCGACTGCATGGCCGCGCTGCTTCTCACGCATTTCGTGCCGCCCTCCATTGCCATGGAGATACTTTTCACGGGAGATCCCATCGATGCCCGCGAGGCCTACCGCGTGGGGCTGGTGAGCAGGGTGGTTCCGCCCACAGAGCTCATAAACGCGGCTGATGCGGTCGCCGGAAAAATCTGCGCGAGCGGGCCTTTGGCCATCCGGACTTGCAAGGAACTTGCAAAACGCGGGCGCACCATGAGAATCGACGCGGGTGTAAAGCTCTTTGAAGCTCTGGCGCAGAACGTGCTGAAGAGCGAAGACACGCGGGAGGGCGTGATGGCTTTTCTGGAAAAGAGAAAGCCTGTCTGGAAGGGAAGATGAGAGGAGGGAAGATGCGCGCCGAAAATGCACAAGAAATCTTAACGAATATTGAAGTGCAGCCGGATTTGAAGATCGCCACCGCCAAAGTCTTTCAATCAGACAGCATGAGCTTCTACCTGGCCAGTGTCGCAGGCGAGGTTCCCTGCCACTATCACAAGCTTAGCGATGAGATGTACTACATCTACAAGGGTCGGGGAAGGATGAGCGTGGGCGACGCGTACAGGGATGTCGGCGAAGGCGATATCATCATCATTCCCAAGGGAGCGGTGCATGGACTTAAAAATACAACCTCCGGCGATCTGGTCATATTTTTTATCACATCACCCCCTTTTGATCCTGATAAAGACAGGTTCGTTGTTTAGGCGTATAGATGTTCAGTAAGATCATGATCGATTAACTTTTCTGAAGATCAGCGAGCGGAGGAGTAGATGCAAGGCGCATTAATCATCACTGCGGCTCTCGCAGGCGGCGCAACATCGAAGAACAACAATCCCGCCACACCGTACACACCGGAGGAATTCGCCGAGGAGAGCTACCGGTGCCTTCAGGAAGGGGTGAGCATCGTCCATATCCATGCCAAGGATCCGAGTACCGGCATGGCTACCGCGGATGTGAAACAAATCAAACAGACCATAGCTGCCATCAGGGACAGGTGTCCGGATTTGATTATCAACCTCACTACGGGTTACCCCGAGGGGGTGAGCCCCGATGAGAGAATAGCGCCTGTCATGGAGATCAAACCCGAAATGGCGAGCCTCAACGTCAACAGCATGAACATGGGGTTCGGCGATTACAAGAAGGGCGCCCTCATGTATGAATTTGTGTACACCAATCCCTTCTCCAGCATAGAAAGATTCGGGAGGGCCATGCGTGCGCACAAGGTGAAGCCGGAGATAGAGATATTTGATCCGGGCGGCATCAACAATACCCTCTTCATCCGGCGTCAGGGGGACGTGTTTGCGGAGCCGATGCATTTCCAGTTCGTGTACGGCGTGCTCGGCGGCATGGTCTTCACTTCGCTCCTGCACCTCGCTTTGATGGGCCAACTACCGGAGAACGCCACCTACAGCGTGTGCGGCGTGGGCCCCCATCAGGTAGCGGCAGCGTTCATGAGCGTCATCTGCGGCGGGCACGTCCGCATCGGGCTGGAGGACAATGTGCGCATGCCCGACGGGACCCTGGCCAAAGGAAGCTGGGAGCAAGCCACATGGGTGAAGGATCTGGCGCGAATCTACGGCCGTCCCGTGGCTACGCCGGACGAGGCCCGCAAGATCCTCGGACTCTAGAAAGAGGGGGCGCAGCTGAATAACCACATACCCGCAGGTAAAATTTAAAACATGTAAGGAGGTACATGCGCATGTCAACCACTCCAGGCCAAAAGATTGCGGACGAGGTCATCGCCCGCTACAGGGCAAAGACACAGCAGTCGGCGAAACTGCATGCCGAGGCGAAAAAGATCATGCCCGGCGGGGAAACCAGGGAAGTCGTCACCTATAAACCCTATCCCGCCTTTATGGAGCGGGGGAAGGGATGCTATGTGTTTGATTATGACGGCAACGAGTACATCGATTTTGTCGGCAATTATACCTCGCTCATCCATGGACACTGCGACCCGGATATCAATGCAGCGATTCGCGCCCAGCTCGATAAAGGCACGGCACTGGCTTCGCCTACCGTGCTGCAGGTTGAGCACGCGAAGATCCTCTGTAACCGCATTCCCTCGGTGGACATGGTGCGTTACACCAACTCCGGCACCGAGGCCACCCTCATGGCCATACGCACGGCCCGGGCGGTGAAGCGGAAGGACATGATTATAAAATTCGAGGGCGCGTATCACGGCACCCAGGACGATGCGAAGGTAAACGTAGTGCCGGACCTGGCTCCGCAGGGGCTTCCGAAAGCCCATGTGGAGGGGCTCGGCATCCCGCAGAGCACGCTTCAGAATGTGGTCGTGGCGCCCTTCAATGACTTGGATGCGGTGGAGACGCTCCTCAAGCAGTACCAGGATAAGCTCGCCGGCATCATCTGCGAGCCCTTTCTGGCGAGCCTCGGCACCATCCCGCCCAAGCCGGGATTCTTGCAGGGGCTCCGGAGCCTGGCGGATAGGTACGGGGTATTGCTCATCTTCGACGAGGTGCAGTCCTTCCGGCAGAGCACCGGCGGGATGCAGCTCAAGGAGAACGTCATGCCCGACATCACCGCCGTGGGAAAGCTCATCGGGGGCGGCTACCCCATCGGCGCCTTCGGGGCGGGAAGGGATATCATGGACCGCTTCGATTATGATCCCATGAACCCAGACGCCATCCAGCATTCCGGAACCTTCAACGGCAATGAGATCAGCATGACAGCAGGCATCGCCTCCATGAAGAAATTCGACCAGAAGGCGGTGGATCATATCAACGGGCTGGGGAAACGGCTCGCCGACGGCTTTACCGGCGTCTTCAAGGCGCTCGGGCTCAAGTGTCAGGCCCTGCGCGTGGGCTCGCAGCTCAACATCAACTTCACCGACAAGGAGCTCTCCAACGCGCTCGAATGGGTCATGTCGCTCATCCCCTGCATGGAGCTGCAGAGGCTGGTGCACCTGGAGCTTTTAAACCGCGGCATCTACTCGGCCAAAAGGAGCGAGTTCGTCATCTCCACCCCCATGACCGCGAAGGAGGTAGATGTCTGCGTGCAGAAGGTGGAGGAAACCTTTGCATACTTGCTGCCCTATATCCAGGCGCAGACACCGCACCTGTTGTGAATAGGGGGAGCCGTGGGCCGTAATTAACGGGGGGTGTGATAGGTAGTTTTTCACCCAACACATACGTTGGATATAAAGAAATACAAAAGGAGGATAAGATCATGCAGGGAAAATTGCAGAGGTCGCTTTCGTTGGGGGGCAGCGTCGCGCTGATTGTCGGCATGGTCATAGGCGCTTCCATCTTTGTGCTCGTTCCCGCCCTGGCCGGCATGACCGGGCCGAGCCTGTATATTGCCTATGCCGTATCGGTCATTCCGGCCCTTCTCGCCTCGCTCTATCTCATGCAGCTCGGCGGGGCGCTGCCGGTCACCGGCGCAGGCTATATCATCATCACCAGGCTCATCTCCCCCATGGTGGGAGTGGTCATGTCGCTCGCCGCGGTGATATCGATCATCAGCACCATCTGCCTGGTGGCGTGGGGATTCGCTCAATACATAGCGGTGTACATCCCGGGCATATCTCTCATGGGATGTGCCGTAGGCATCATTATCTTCTTCGGCCTCATCAACTGGATGGGCGTGAAGATCTTTGAGTGGGTCCAGGTGCTCATGTTCCTGCTCCTCATCGCGGGTATGCTCATCTTCGCCATCCCGGGGCTCTTCCATATCCATCCCGAGTACCTCGTGCCGCTCTTCCCCAACGGCATGGGGAAATTCATCACGGTCATCGCCGTCGCCACCTTCTCGTGGGCCGGATTCATCTGCATCACCGAGGTGGCCGGCGAGATAAAGAACCCGAAGAAGACCATCCCCCTGGCGATCATCATTTCGCTCTTCATCGTCCTGGTGCTCTATACGGCCCAGACCTATGTGTTCGTGGGAACGGCCCCCTGGGCTGAATCGTCCAAGCTGGGTCCCACGGCGGTGCTTGTTAACGCACGGACCTTTCTCCCCGAATGGCTGGTGACGATGATTGCTGTGGGAGCCATCCTGGCCATGACCACCACCATCAACGCTCTTATGCTCTTGGCCGCCCGTGAGGCGCTGGCCTGGAGCCGGGACCAGGTCTTGCCCATTGTCTTCAGCAGAATCAACAAAAGATTCAATACGCCGGAGGTGACGATTTTGCTCATGACGCTCGTCTCGATCATCGGCGTCTCGTTTGCGGCGAGCCTGGAAAAATACGCGCTCATGGTGGTTTTCGCCACCATGCTCCTCCAGATCTTCGGGGCCATTGCCGTGTGGCGTATGCCCAAGGGCATGCCCGACGTGTATAACAAGGCGCTCTTTAAGTTCAGCCCCTTCTGGCGGCACTTCAGCATGATAGCGTGCGTGGCAGTCTCCGGTCTTTTGTTTTTATTCGGGTGGTTAGCGGATTATAAGACCGGCATCGTTTTCACCGGCCTCATGCTCTTCGGCGTCGTGTACTGGTTCTGGAGGAGGGCATACGTGAAGAAGCAGGGAGTAGAGCTCGATTCCTCGCTCTTGAAAGTGGGGCAGGAAACCTTGGCGGAGTTAGAGGAATTGTAAAGAGGGTCACATACAGCGGGGGGATCAGTGACTCCCCTCGGATGGAAGAGAAAAAGCATGCAGAGAACGGAAATTACAAATGTTCGCCTCCCCTCCCTGGGCTTCCCGTGGGCGCTGCACGTCAAGGAGGTGAAGGAGTGGCTCTTCATCTCCGGCGTGCCGCCCATGGATGAGGCCGGCAAGGTGGTGGAGCATGACCTCATAGGCCAGTTTCGCTATGAGGTCGAGCGCATCCGGGAGCTACTCGTCGATGCAGGTATGGGGATGGAGGATCTGGTGTATCTCACCGTCACCGTAACCGAGAAAGCAGATCTCTATAAAGAGTGGACGAGATTCGGCGAGGCGTATCTCGCCTTTTTCCCGGCCGGGAAGGGGCCTGCCGGCGGGACGCTGCGCATCGCTCAGGGGCTCTCGCATCCCAAGATGCTCGTAGAGGTGGAGGCGATCGCGGCGCGGTAGGCTGGAAAAAATCGCAGGCATGGGGCAAAGGCATAGCCGGCATGCGCGCACATACCCCGGAAACGCCTGCGCCGATGACAGGGGGATGGTGCATTGTCCCGGTGATGGCCTGAGCTCGATGCAAGGAATTTTCATACCAAACCTGGGGGGTTGGATGCGCTCAACCCGGAAGGAGGTCAGTGATGGTTGATAAGTCGTCGGAAGGTTGCGAAGCCTCGTTTTTCGACAGCAAGGTCAGCCGGCGGGATATATTGAAGAGCGGAGCAAAGGCCGCCGGCGCGCTCGTCCTTTCCGGAGCGCTGCCCGCGCTCATGACAAGTTGTTCCCGGCCGGGCAAGGGTGTTTACGATATCCTCATAAAAGGTGGCCTGGTCTGCGACGGGAGCACAGCTTTGTTGCGGCGCGCGGACATCGGAATCAGGCAAGACCGCATCGTCGACATCGGCGCGCTCAGCGGAAGCGCCGCGCGGGTGATCGATGCCGGGCGCTGCATCGTGACGCCCGGCTTCATCGATGTGCATACCCACTGCGATGAGACCTTCAGGCTCTCGGGGATCCAGCGTTATCTCGCTTATGTCCTGCCCTCCTGGAAGGGCAACTACAATTACCTCTACCAGGGCGTCACCACCGTGGTCACGGGCAACTGCGGCTCGGGCTACGCGCATATCGACACCTGGTATGACATGCTCGGCTCCATCGGATTCGGGACCAACGTATATCATCTCGTCCCCCACGGTGTGGTGCGCGAGGAACTCTTCGGCAATGAGCAGCCGCGACAGCTCAGCTCGAAGCAGCTTGATATGATGAAAAGCCGGATCGCGGCCGAGATGGGTAAGGGCGCGGTCGGGATGTCTACGGGGCTTTTCTATTTTCCTGGGTTTCTCACCCCCACGGAAGAGATCATTGAGCTGTGCAAGGTGGTGAGAAAATACGGCGGCATCTATACCTCGCATATCCGCGATGAGTCCGGCAGCCGGCTGCCCGATGGAAGCGTCGCCGTCCTCGCGTCGGTTGAGGAAGCGCTTGCGATCGGCGAACGCGCAGAGATTCCCGTCGAGATTTCCCATCTCAAGGTGTGCGCCCCCTTCCAGGATGTCAATGTGGAACAGATACTGGAGCTCATCGAGAAAGCCCGGCTCAGAGGCCTTGAGGTGCACGCGGACCAGTATCCCTACGAGGCGTCTTCCTGCGACATCCCGGCGTTGTTGCCCAATAAATTCATCGGGAAGGGCGGGCTCAAGGACACCTACAAAACCCAAGCCGGGCGAAAGGAAGTGCAGCAGGCGATCGAGGCGATTTTTTCGTATCTGCCGCCGGAGAAGATCTATATTTCCATGTACAAGGAGCAGAAAGCGTACGAGGGCAAGAACCTCGCGGAGATAGCGCACAGGGAGGGGGTAACGCCGTCTGATGTCTATGTGCGCATGGCATGCTCGGACGAGCTTCCGCTGGGAGTGCTCTTTGAGATGCGCATCGACGATGTGAAAAAAATCATGGCGCGCGATTACATCCTCACGGGCTCCGACGGATGGACGGTGCCCAAGGGCTTTACGAAGCCGCATCCGCGCGTGTACGGCACCTTCCCGCGCAAGATCAGGAAATACGTGCTGGAAGAGAAGGTCTTGAGCCTTCCGGCGGCGATCCGCTCCATGACCTCGCTCCCCGCCGAGAAGTTCCGCATCCAAGCCAGGGGCAAGATCGATAAGGGATACTATGCCGATATCGCGGTGATCGATCTGGAGGAGATAAACGACCGCGCCACCTATTTCGACCCGCATCAGTATGCGCAGGGGATCAAGTATCTTGTGGTGAACGGCGTGCTTGCGATTGATGCAGGCAAGGCCACGGGTGAGCGTGCGGGAAGGACGCTCAGGCGTGGATGAAGAGATAACCAGGAGGGCATGATGAAAAGCAAGCTTCGCGTATATGTCATTGGAATACTTACGGTTGTGCTCGTCGTGGGCGTGGTCTATTTCGCACGCCTCGCATCCTTTCCCGGTACGGTAAGGACGCCTGCATACAAGGCCGAAGTGCAGGGGATCAAGACCGCCTTCCACGCGGGCGTCGCCTACCGCTATGCCGGCCTGCCGCCGTTCTGCGAGGTGACGGGCAATCACCATGAAATGGGCCTGCAGTACGGCGTGCTCCTGCGCCCCGAGATTATGCGCGCGCTCGACTCGTATAAGAAGATCGTACGCTGGCAGGCTGCGAAGATGGGCATTCCAACCCCCGTGCTCATGGCCGTGGCAAAATACAAGGCGATCCAGTTTTCCAAAAGGCTGCCGGAGCGTTTCCGGGAGGAATTCAAGGGCCTCTCCGAGGGCTCGGGCGTGCCGGAGGATACGATCATCGCCATCTCGTTGTTCTATGACGTGGGCGAAGGCATGTGCACCGGGCTGCTCATGAAGGGCGCGGGCGGCACCGTCATCCAGGGAAGAAACCAGGATGCCACCGGCTTCG
>Ga0315284_10014152_pt1 | contig 11365 bp, 5 predicted proteins | sample YL17G09_16_MG_FD_203696 | JGI IMG/M metagenome (GOLD analysis project Ga0315284, IMG submission 203696) | Sediment microbial communities from Yellowstone Lake, YNP, Wyoming, USA - YL17G09_16 | ecosystem: Environmental > Aquatic > Freshwater > Lake > Sediment | place: USA: Wyoming | collected... | reverse complement strand
CTCCCGCGGTGGTCACTTCACTTCGATCACCGGCGGCTGGCGGAGCATGGCCGCCCAGCGCGCGATGCTGCCGAACGGGTCCTTCGCCTCCCCCAGCTTGAAGACGAGGAAGGCGCTGTGCTCGGCGAAGATGGTGCCTTTGGGCACCAGGCTCCTCCCCACCAGGAGGCGCGAGACGTAGAGGAAGTTCAGGTGGGCGTTGGCGCCGGTGCCGTGCTCGCCGTAGTCGTTGAAGTAGTAGTAGCCGCCGTCCAGGTCGCGGCGCCCGGGCGCGCCGGAGAGGGTGAAGCGGTCCAGGTTCACGATGGATATCCCATAACCGAGGCGCTGGTGGAACAGTCCGAGCCACGGCGCATCGGGACTGACGCCGGCCACCGTGCCGAAGAAGCGATTGAAATTCGCCTCGTCGTGAGCCTGCCACACGCTCACCTTTCCGGTCTCGTCGCAGGCGACCGCGTGCGTGTGCACCCCGCGGCGGAAGACCAGCTCGTTGTTCCGCACCGCGTTCACCGCCGTGTCGGCGGTAAATTCCATCAGCGACGACTCCAGGATGAAGGGCGCGCCGGCGAAGAGCGTGTAGCTCACCGTCACCTTCATCCCGTTGGCGAACGGCATGGCGCCGCTGCGCAGCGTGCGGAAGCACAGCGGGCCGTTCCACACCGTCAGCTCGGGACGCCGCTCCGGATTGGCGGCGTCCCAGTCGATGGTATGGCCCCACTGGCTGGGCGGCGCCCACGTGTCCGGGTTCCAGTGGATGGCGCCCTGCGCGAAGTCGGCGGCCTTGTCGTAGCCCGCCAGCCGCGGCAGGTAACTGCTCAACTGGCCGGTCTTCGGGTCGAAGCCGAACACCGCCGGCCCGGTGTCGACGGTCCAGCCGAAGTCCTTCCCCTCGACCTTCAGCGCGGCACCGAGCGCGGGCTGCGCTGGCAGCTTCGAGAACAAGAAACCGGCTCCGGGCTTCCCATGCAGGAAGAACTGCTGCCGGCCATTGGCGTCGAGATCGGCCAGGAAGCAGATCTCCACCAGCCGCTGCGAAGACGCCTTGTCCTTCATCAGCTCCGCGTTCTCCGCCGCGTAGGCCGGCGCGGTGACGCCCATCACCTGAAACGGGACCGGCACCGACCGCCCGGCCTGGTCCAGCCGCAGCAGCGTCAGGTCCCGCCCAGGATCGCCGATCTGATTCGTGTTTAGCAGCACGCCGATGAGGACAGGCCACCCCGTCCGCGCGAGCCCGGCCGTCTCTTTGACCGTGATGGTTTTGAGGAGCGGCAGATCGGCCTGCGCCGCCGCCTGTTTCGCGCAGGGGCCGAACAACAACACGGCCAGCAGGATCGCGCACGCTACGCGACAGAGCATGTGTTTCATCGTTTGCCTCCAATATCGTCAAGACCGGGAATACGGTATTGAGCATGGTATGGTATTCGGTGCGGGAAGACGATTCCCTGCCGGGGAAAATGCGGCAGCGGCAGCCGGGTTTTCGACGATTTCGTCGCTGACGATGCGTTATGGCGCGTGCCAGGTTGCTTTCCCCGCCGCGTCGAAACAGGACAGGTTCGGTTTCCCATTCTCCAGGAGGAACCATCCGCGCTCCTTCCCCGCGGTGTCGCTCAGGACGAGACTCGGGTTCCCATCCAACAGACCGACGAACAGGCGCGGCCTATCCGCGTCGTTGATAATCATGACCGCGTCCTCATCCTTCAGCAAAAATCTCCCACGAGGTTTCCCGCCGGTGTCCAGCAGTGAGAGGGCCGGCGTACCGTTCTCCAGGATGAATAATCCGCGATTCCGCTCCTTCTCGTCATACAAGGCCAACGCCGGTTCCCCATTCATCACGACAAATGCCCCGCGCAGCTTTGCCTTCGCGTCGAACAGCAGCAGGCTGGATTCCTCTTTGAGCACGTGGAACTCCGCCCGCGTCCTCCCCGCGGTGTCGAACAGGGTGATATGCGGAGCTCCTTCCTGCGCGCCGAATACCCCGAGCAGTGTGCCCGCATCGTCGACGATTTCAAGCCGTTTCGTCTGCAGCACCTCGGCCACCGGAAGAGCAGCGTCAATTTCATCCCCCTCTTCCAACACCAGCGTCTCGACGGTCAGGAAGGCGACGGCGGGGGTGACGCGTTCGGCCAACGCCGGACCGTCGAGTTTTTCGCCGCGTTCCGTCGCCGGGGGGTCGATGAATTCGTTACGCAGCAGGCCGCGCGCGTAATTGATCGGCACGGCAAACCCCACACCCTCGACGCCTTCCGCCGTCAGTTTCGCGTTGACGATGCCCACCACCTCGCCGCGGTCGTTGACGATGGGCCCGCCGCTGTTGCCGGAGTTTACCGGTGCGTCGATCTGGAAGGTTTTCAGCGTGCCGATCGTGGTAATGCCCGCGATGGAGCCGCGCGTCATTTTGACGCCGCCGCCCGCCATCCCCTGCAGCGGATACCCCACCGCGCGCACCTCCTCGCCGAGACGCACCGCGTTGGAGTTCGCCAGCGGCAGCGCGGTCAGCTTTTGCGCCTGAATCTGCAACAGGGCGATGTCATGCGCAATCTCGAAATCGAGCACGCTCGCTTGATACGTGCGGCCGTCCAGGTTCACGGTAATGGCCTCGGCTCCCCCGTAATCGATCAGGTGGGCGCAGGTCAGCAGGTAGCCGTCGGGATGGATAACAAAGCCCGTGCCGGTATACATCACCTTTTTCATCTCCGCCCGGGCTCCCAGGATCAGACCCGGCAATACTGCCAGCAGCAGAAGGTTTCGAAGGACGCCATGCATGATTGTTGCCTCCTGAATGACGTGGATGTCGGCGATATGACGCCGAATAATACAAATATTCGCCGGCAATCACCCGTTTTCCTGCTCTTGCCAAACAAATAATCCCCTCACCTTGAAATAATGCAAGATTCCCACGGTTTACACTGTGGGCTATCAATGTGTCGCCGCTGCCGCGGCTGGGGGGTGGCGTGCTATAATATCAACTGTATGACAGGATGCGATGAAAGGGGTCGGAACGATGTATAGCGGGCAGAGCGACAGGGTGACGGTGGCGCCGGTGGGGCCGGGCAATCCGCGGAACAGTGAGGCGGCCATTTTGCAGAGGCGGGACGGCACGCTGCTGTTGGGGTGGACGGAGTTCTACGCAGGGGTCGGGGCGGACCACGACCCGGCGCGCATCGTGGGGCTGCTCTCCCGCGATGGGGGCCGGACGTGGGGCGAGAAGTATACCCTGGTGGACAACGACGGGGGATGCAATGTCATGGAGGTTAATTTCCTCCGCCTGATGACCGGGGACGTGGCGCTCTTCTACTGTCAGAAGAACACGGAGGACGCGGACTGCCGCGTGATGATGCGCGCCTCGGCGGATGAAGGCGCGACCTTCGGCCCCGCGCTCCAGATCAGCCCGAGCGGCAAGTATACCGGGCTGACCAATGGCCGCGGCATCCGGCTGCGGACGGGCCGCATCCTGCTGGAAGCCTGGGAAAACGGCGACAGCTACTGCTGCCTCTCCGACGACGACGGCCTGAGCTGGCGAGAGGGCGGGCGGGTCAGGCCCGCGGACGGATGCTGGGAGCCGGCGTGCATCGAGTTGGCGGATGGCCGGGTGCTGATGCTGATGCGCACCGGGATGGGATGCCAGTATCGGAGCCTGTCCGCGGACGGCGGGGAGGCATGGACCGCGCCGCGGCCCACCGCGCTGGCAGGCACGGCGGCCCCGGTGTCGCTGAGCCGGATCCCCACCACCGGACATCTGCTGGCCATCTGGAATCACAACCCCGGCGCCGCCGCGCGCAACCCGCTGACCGCCGCGGTCTCGCGCGACGAAGGCGAGACCTGGCAGGATTTCAAAAACATCGAGGACGATCCCGGCGACGCCTGGGCCTACCCCGCGGTGACGTGGATCGGCGAGCACGCCTACCTGACCTACTTCAATTACGCGGGCGGCATCTCCCTGCAGCTCAAAATCGTGCCGGCCGGGTGGTTCGAGTAGCGGGACTGTTACCGGTGTCGCTTCGAACTCCGATATTCAAACTCCGAACTCTTCCCAAACCGGGGATCTGCCCCACCCCTGCGCAGGATGCCGCGGGGTGCTATAATGGAGGAAGCGGCCGGGGAAGGGCCGGCACATTCGGCATGACAGGGGAGGGAAGATGACGCGCGCATTTCGATGGGGTTTTACGATGCTGACGGGCTGCCTGCTGCTCGGCACGGCGCGGGCCGCTGCCCAGGATTGGCCGCAGTGGCGCGGGCCACATGGCGACGCGGTCGCGGCGGGCTTCGCCGTACCGGCGGCGTGGCCGGCGGCCTTCGCCCGGCAGTGGCAGGTAACGGTGGGGACCGGCGACGCCACGCCCGCGCTGGTGGGCGATCGGCTGTATGTTTTCGCGCGGCAGGGCGCGGAGGAGGTGACCCTGTGCCTGAACGCGGCCGACGGCGCGGAGCTCTGGCGCGACGCCTACGCGGCGCCGGCGGTGACCGGCGCGGCCGCCCAGCACCCGGGACCCCGCGGCTCGCCCGCGGTGGCGGACGGCAAGGTGGTGACGCTGGGCGTGCAGTTCAACACGCCGGTGCTGAAGGACGGCTACCTCTACGGCCTGTCGGAGCGCGGCTACCTGTTCTGCCTCGACGCCGGCACCGGCCAGACCGCCTGGCAGGACACCGTCCGCCGCGGCCGCAACTTCGCGGCGATCCTCGACGCCGGCCCGGTGCTCCTCGCCCTGCCCGACAACGCCACCCTCATCGCCTACGCGCCCAACCATGACGCATATACCGAGCTGGCGCAGATCAAGGTCGCCGACAAGCAGACCTACGCCTACCCCGTCTGCGCTGGCAAGCGCCTCTTCGTGCGGGACCAGGAGACGCTGACGCTGTGGACGGTGGAGTGACTCGTTTCAGTGACGAGTGGCGAGTGAACCGGATACTCGTCACTCGCCACTTACTTTATCGTGATCCGGCAGGGGAAGGAGAGGGCGCCTTCGCCGGGCATCGTTGGGGCCGTTGTGCCCGAATAGATGCCCATTTCCGGCCGCTTAATCTGAACGCGATACGTGCCCAGCGGCAGCGCTTTGACGTAGTCCCGCAGGTCATACGTGCAGGCGTGCTCCTGCCAGGGCTGCAGGGGCACGGGCGTCTGATAACCCGTCTGCGCGATCTGCGGCTTGCCCTCGCGCTTCTCGGCTTCGGCGGTCTTCGCCACCGGCTTGCCGTCCGCATCGGTGAGAGCGAGGAGGTAATAGTGCGGGAAGTCGCCGTAGAAGACCGTCATCGTACAATCGATGACGGTCCGCTCGCGAATGGTGAACTCGACCGGCTCCCCGGCGCGATAGGTGGCCTTGGTGAACCGCACATCGACCGTCACGCCGGAACACGGCTCACCGGGCACGGAGTGGTTGGGGACCGTATTCGGTTTTGGCCGGATATTCCCCAGCACGCCCGCGGCCTTCAGGTCTTCCCACAGCCGCCGCTGGTAGCGCAGGTCGCCTTTAGCGGGAAGGTACGCGCCCCCATACCACGCCTGAATGCGATACAGCGGCGGGCGAATATAATCCTCTCCATACCATCCTATCGTTATCGCCGGGCCATGAAAGCCTTGCGAAGAACTGGGATTATACAAGGTGCCTCGATAGATGACTCCTTCCTCATCTGTTAGCAGGAAGTAGCGGTGCTGCCGGCGGGGCAGTGCCTGCATGCGCTTACTGGCATCCGCGGTCAGCTCGAACACCTGCCGGCCCCAGTCGAAGCGGACGATGTCCTTCACCGTGAACAGCGGCGCGCCCGTCTCCTCGTCGATCCAGGACAGCACGGTCGCGGCAGGCGAGATATGCACCGTCAGGCCGGCCACGCACGCCCATTCGTCCGGCTCGCTGAGGAGCCGCGCGCTGTCCTCCACCGCCTTCGCTGTTTTCCCACCGGCAGCGGTGAGGCGCTCGAGGGATTGCCTGGCCTCCGGCGTGTCGATGCGGCGGATGGCGAGGCAGGCATACCGATCGTTCCACTCGCGAGCCATCCACTCCAGCGCGGGCAGCGCCAGGTTGTGCCGGACGGAGCAGAGCGCCATCCGGTGCGGGTCGATCACGCGCCCATCCCGCAGCAGGCTCCACAACTCGTCACAGCGCGCCTGCAGGCGGGCGGCGTCGAACGACTCTACGTGGAGGACGGTTTCGGTGCTCGTCTGATAATCGGTCACGTCATACGGGCCGTGCCGGTGGGCGCGGATCAGATAGGTGTCCGGCTCGTTGAAGGCATGCAGGCTGCTGAGGACCAGCGTCGCGCGCAGGCTCTCGCCCGGCTTGAGCCGCTTCACGCTGACGAGCTCATCCAGTGGCCTGGGCGGCGTCGCTGTTTCCGCCACGATACGGTCATGACCGTCGAGCACTTCCATCCGCAGCGTGGAATTCGAGCACCAGTTGCACAGCTCGACCGTCTCATCCGAGACGTTCTTCGCCCGCAGCGTCATCAGCACCGGCTCGCCGGCGGTGACCGTTTCGTTGCCCGGCAGCGGTTCCAGGTGCAGCGCGATGCGGCGGTCCATGCCGGAGGTGTCCGTTCGGTAATGCGATTGCCGGGGGATCGCCACCGACACGCGCTGGAGAGTTCCGTCCTTGACGGCGAAATAATGGAAACGATCCGAGGCGTCGAAAAAGACGAACTGTTGCTCCCGCCCCGGGTCGCGGGGATCGATCGTCACGATCTCGTCACAGGGTGTTCCGGGCTGGCCATCCACGGAGATGAAACGGGCTTTATGATCGGACGTCGCGCACAGGATGATCAGATGCCGGCCATCCGGGGTGAAGCGCGCCTCGAGCGGCAGGCTCTTCGCCGGCATCCGCACCGGCTCGTAATCCCGACAGACGCCGGTTCCCTTGATATAGATCACGTGCGCGCTGTCCGGGCTGAAGTTCAGGCCCCGGGCGCCCCGCACCACCTGCCGGCCGATCAGCAGTCCGCCCCCGCCGTTCTGGTCGCCGAAGTTCACGGCAAGCCGCCGGCCGTCAGGACTGAATTGCACGCCGTAGATCTGATTGTGCGGCGGCAGCGGGACTTCCCGTCCGTCAAGGACGAGCACAAACTGCGAGGATTTCCCGCCGGTGATCGCCACATAGGCCAGGCGCAGGCCGTCCGGGCTGAAGATCGGATCCCTGATCCACTGGTAGGCGGCGCCTTTCTTCCCATCAAGGATGACGCATTGCGACTGTCCTTCCTGCACGAGATAAACCAGGCGCCGGCCGTCCGGGCTGAACATCGGCCGGATGGCGCCGTCGGACGCGGGGATTTCCTTTCCGTCGAGCACGAGGAACGTCTTTCGATCCCGAACTGCGGAATATACGAAGCGCCGGCCATCCGGACTGAACGTCAGATCGGCGACGTTTTGATAGCCGGGGCCTTCTTCACCGTCCACGATCACATGCCAGATATTGTCCCGCAGGCCGGCGCAGGCCATGCGGGACCCATTCCGGGCAAAGACATTCCATCCGATCCGCACCTTCACGCGGCTTTCCCGGCTCTCGATGGCATCATACGGCTTGCCTTCCTTTCCGTCGAGCACCGCCATCCACTGCTTGCCTTTGCGGGCCACGTAGGCGAGATGCGCGCCATCCGCGTTGAAGGTGGGCAAACTCACTTCATCGTAAAACGGGCCGGCCTTTCCATCGACCACCACCGCGACGCGCGCCTGGCGCCAGAGGATCGGTCCCGGCTTCTCCCACTGCCCGATCACGCAGGCAAGGCGCGTGCCGTCGGGACTGAATACGAGGCCATCATCGAGCGCCTGCTGCGGGGCCTGGAAATGGCTGGTGTCCCCGATATCGGCATCGTAGAGCATCCACGGCGCGCGGATATGGTCATAGGGGCGCTGCCGCTCTCCATCGACGACGACCACCTGTTTCGCGCCGTCCCGCTCCACGTATGCCACGCGGGCGCCGTTCGGACTGATGACGTAACCGTGCTCCGAGGCTGTCGAGACGGCAATGCGCTGCACGGCGACTTCCGGCTCCTGCGCGGTGACCAGCGTCACCAGCAGCATGCCCACCAGGCACGCGAGCGCCAGTTTCCACCACGGCAAGGCCGCGCGCGTTTGCCCCGGAAATCCGTGCTTGTCCATCCGACGCCCTCCTCAGGCAGTGGAATATCGGGAGAATCTCTATATTATTATACGATAGAAACCCGCCAAACGTTACATGGCCGCCCTTCACTCGATGACAAACCGGCAGGGGAGCGAGAGGGCGCCTCCGCCGCGCGTTCTTTCGCCGGCATCAAGAAACCCTCCCCGGCGCATCACCTGCAGGCTGTAGCTGCCCGGGGGGAGCGCGATGACGTAAGCACACAGATCGTAGGCGCGCTTGAGCTCCTCGCCCGGTTGCAGGCGGATCACGTTTTCAGGCCGGCTGATGGGAACGGGATGCTCATACTCGTCTTCCGCCTGTCTGGTTGATGCTGATTTTTCTACCGGCCTGCCGGCCGCATCCTGGATGAAGAGCTTGTAGTAAGTGGGGAAACGGTAGAAGCCCAGCCTGATCTCCTCCTTGCCGACGTTCTTTTCATGGACGGTGAAGGTGACCGGCTTGCCGGCAGCATAGGATTGTTCGCACTCGACGGAGAGGAGCAGGTTGCGATAGGAAACTCCCGGCTGCGGCGTTTGCGCGCTGGCGGTCTTGGGTGGCGCCTCCAGCCCGTTTGCCGGTATCGTCTCCACCCAGATGTCGCGGTTCCGCGTGCCGGCGAACGTGCGGCTATCGGGCGCAAAAGAATCGAAGGTCATGTCGGCGGGAATGGGGATTTCTTTTCCGTTTCGCTCGATCAAACGGTATGACGTTCCCGAGGGTCGCTCATGACGCAGTCGGAGCCGGAGAAATCGCGAATCCGGCGACCATCCCTCTCCTGCCTGAACAGACGTGCCCTTCTCGTCGGAGGCATAGATCATCCGGGGAGCACACGTTTCCAATGCCGTCAGATACGCACGACTGTCGGCAATGAACAGCAGCGTCTGTCCATCCGGCGCACAGATCGGGTCTCGTTCATCAATCGCCGGCGTGTTGCTCAAGTTTACCGGCTCCCCTCCGGCAATCGCAATCCGCCAGAGATCCGCCTTCGCCGCAGCCTTGCGCCGTGCATACACGATATACCGGTTATCCGCCGTCCAGGTCAGCCCATCGATGATCCGTCCGGCGGCGGTCAACATGCGGCGCTTTTTCGTCCGGACATCCAGCAGCACCAGTTTGCCGCCGGTATCGTCTTCATGCGTGTAATAGGCCACCCACCGCCCATCCGGCGAGAGACGCGGCGAAAAGGGGGAGATCGCTTGATCTTCATACAGCACGTCCACGTTGCCATTCAGATACACGCGCAGCAGCAGTTTCTTCGTATGCTGCATCTTGCACAACAGGCTGCCGCTGTCGGGAAACCAGGTCTTTTCGCGCACACAGGAATCATAGGTTTTCAGCGCGGGATGCGTGTGCGGCAGCAGCACCCGCTGCCCCATGCCGTCCGCCCGCATCACCCATAATTCATCGGTCCGCATCTGAAGATCAAGGTGGTATTGCCGCGTCGAGGAGAAGGCGATCATCTTCCCGTCCGGCGACCAGAGTGGTGAGCTGTCTTTCTGCATCTTTGTCAGTTGCCGGGACTGCGGGATCGTTTCCTCCACCCGGTGGATCGCGCTATCCTTGACGGCGAAATAGTGGAAGCGGTCGGGGGCGTCGAAGAAGATCGACCGCGTATTCCATGGCCCGCCGCCGGCGCGCGGTTCGTGGGCGCCGACTAGCTGGCCCTCGATGGGGTGTATGCGATCGTCAATGACTAAAACCGGCTTCTTCTCGACAGTCGCGCGATAGACCAGGTGCCGGCTGTCCGGCGAAAAGTGAATATCCTCGACATGCTCCACTGTCGGACCCGGTTGGCCGTCCCGCAGCACGCATACTTTCCAATCGACGGTTTTCGTCGATCTTTTTTCCATGGCCCAGAGCTGCTGCTCGACGGCAACATGCCGGCTGTCCGGACTGAAGACGGGCGGTAACCCGAAAGAGTAAAAATCGTCGTCAACCACCAGACCGGAGTCGCCCTGACCTTTTTGCACGATGTAGAAGATGCGCGTTCCATCGGGACTGAACCCCGGATTGTAAATTTTCTCCGCAGATGCATGCACTTTGCCGTCGATCCACAAACGGTAAGGCGACTTGCCCTCGGTGCTGGTCACCACCGCTACGCGGCGGCCGTCCGAGCTGAAGGCGATTTCTTCGGCGCTTCCGTATTCCGGGTGCTCGTTTCCATCGATGACGGCAATTCTTCCGCCCGGCCCCAGGACGATATACGCCATGCGCGGTCCCTGTTCGGGAAAAGTCAGGCCGGTGAGCCACCCGTCAAGGGGCATTTCATGGCCATCACTGACGAGATAATGCTCCCGAGTGCCGCGCGACCGGTCGGTTAGTTTACTGGCGAGATAGACCAGGCGCCGGCTATCCGCGGTGAAGCGCGGGCGCACGGTGCTGGGCTCATGGGCGTATCCGCCTCCGGAACCGATAGAATCATACACTTTACCTTCACGTCCATTATCAACCAGATAGCCATCTCCGCGGCGCGCGACAAATGCCGCTTTCCGGCTGTCCGGACTGTACACCGGAATGTCGAGATCATCGTAAACCTGCCCCTTCTCCCCATCGAAGACTATCGTCCATCCGGCGCCTTCTTTCACCGCGTATGCCATATGCTCACCATCGGGACTGAAGAATATGCCCGGCAGCGACTCACCATGAACCGTACCGAGTGTAAACCATGGTGCGCGAATCTGCTCGACGGGCAGACGCCGCTCTCCATCCAATACGATAACCTGCCCGCCGTTCTCAGTATCCACGTAGGCCACATGACGACCATCCGGGCTGACGACGACTTGATCAGGCGGAACAGATGCCGGCAGCGGAATCGGCGTATAGGTCGGTGTCGCCGATTGTTGATTTCCGGTATTTTCCTGCGCGATCGCCAGAGCCACGAGGAGCGGCACGGCGACCAGCAGGATCAGCAGCAGCGCCCACCAGGAAGTCGCGCAGCGGTTTCGACGCGAGTCCAGCAGGGCGGCGATACGGCGGCCTATCCGGGAGGAGCGGAGCATGGCGATGCCGGCGAGGGGGGCGGGACGGGTTCCCTGCAGCGCACGAGCGATGTCCAGCAGGTGGGCGGCATAGTCGGAGGGTTTGACGCCGATGGAGAGCACCAGGTCGTCGCAGGCAGCCTCACGCTCGACGCGCAGGCGGTGGGCGGCCAACCAAACGAGGGGGTTGGGCCAGTGCAGCGCGCAGACGAGGGCGGCCAGCCACTGGGTCAGACAGTCCCCGCGCCGGACGTGCGCCAGCTCGTGCAGCAATATGACGCGGCGGCGCTCTTCCGGCCA
>Ga0315284_10014151_pt1 | contig 11365 bp, 17 predicted proteins | sample YL17G09_16_MG_FD_203696 | JGI IMG/M metagenome (GOLD analysis project Ga0315284, IMG submission 203696) | Sediment microbial communities from Yellowstone Lake, YNP, Wyoming, USA - YL17G09_16 | ecosystem: Environmental > Aquatic > Freshwater > Lake > Sediment | place: USA: Wyoming | collected... | reverse complement strand
AAAGGGAAGAAGATGAAGCTCATCCCCGGCGTCGAGTTCTACTACACGCCGTCGCTTGACGACTGGCGCGTCGCTAAAGCCGCCCGTGACGCTCAACGCAAGGAAGCTAAAGACAACCCGGTCAAGGGTGAGAAGGTCGTCAGGCCCGACGACGACGACGCGGGCGTCTCGATCGAGGACGAGGAGGCGTCTAAACGCATCGACAAGTTCATGGATCCCGTCAACCGACGGCACCACCTCGTCGTGCTGCCGAAGTCTCGCAAAGGGCTCGAGAACATCTTCAGGCTTGTCTCGCGCTCTGGCCGCGAAGGCTACTACCGCTACCCGCGCATCGACTCCAAGATGCTCAAGGAGCACGGCGAGGATCTCGTCGTCTCTACAGCTTGCGTTGCCGGCGTCCCTTCGTGGGCGACCTTCTCGCAGTTTCCAGGCAAAACGTTCGACGAGCTCACTCCTGATCTGCTCGACGCGGATGGGAAGTTCGACGCGGTGCTTGGAGCCATCGGCAACGAGGTGGATCGACTGACGGACGCGGTCGGCGTCGACAACGTCTTCATGGAGATCCAGTTCAACCGACTCGCAGCGCAGCACCTCACCAACCGTGCCTTGATGACGTTCGCCTCGATGGAGGGCATCAAGCTGGTCGCCACGGCCGACTCGCATTACTCCAGCCCCGACCTGTGGCGCGCGCGTGAGGTCTACAAGTTACTTGGCCGCATGGGTCACAAGGGGATGGAGGTGGGGCCTGACTCCATCCCTTCTGACGTGAAGCAGTTGAAGTGCGAACTGTACCCGAAGAACGCGGATCAGATGTGGGACTCTTACAAGGAGTACTGTGTCGGTCACTCCTTCTACGACGACGCGACAGTCAGCGAGGCGATCGAGAACGCGTGGCACGTCGCGCACGACGTCATCGGGGACGTCAGCATCGACACGAGCGTGAAGCTGCCGAGCTTCGGCGTAAGGCCTGGGATGACGCCGTTCCAGACGTTGGTTGAGCTCTGTAAAGAGGGCATGCGTGGCAAGCGGCTCGCTCACAAGGCCGAGTACGTCGCGCGGCTCAAGAACGAGCTGAGCGTCATCAAGAAGCTTGACAACTCGATCTACTTCCTCACGCTGAAGTCGATCCTGGATGTGGCTCGTCGAGAGTGTATGATCGGTTGTGGTCGCGGTTCTGGCGCCGGCTCGCTCGTCAACTTCGTGCTTGGCATCACCGACGTGGATCCGGTGACAAACAAGCTCATCTTCGCTCGTTTCATGTCGCTCGCACGCACTGACGTGCCAGACATCGATGTCGACGTCTCTGATCGCGACAAGGTCATCGAACTGCTGAAGACGGAATTTGGAGAGAAGACGATCGTCCCGATCACGAACTTCAACGGTCTGCAGATGCGCTCTCTCGTCAAGGACGTGGCACGTCTGCATAACGTGGAGTACGAGGAGGTGAACGTCGCGACGCGTAACCTCGACTCCGAGGTCAAGCCACATCTGCAGACAGGGGACGACACGAAGGGGTCAGTCCAGCTGACTTACGAAGCGTGCGTCGAGCACTCGCCGGCCTTCAAGGCGCTGATGGAGAAGTACCCGCTTGTCGACAACGACGTGCGCATCATCGGCCGTCAGCCGAAGGCGGTCAGCAAGCACGCCGGTGGCATCATTGTGCACGACGACCCTGATGGCATCATGCCGCTGATCTGTGTGCGTGGCGAGATGCAGACGCCTTGGAGTGAAGGCATGGCGATGAAAGGCCTCAGCCCGTATGGTCTCATCAAGTACGACCTGCTTGGCCTTGACACGTTGCGCATCATCGAACGATGCATCCGTCGTATCCTGAAACGTCACAGCGGCATCCGCAACCCAACCTTCGCGCAGGTCAGCGCGTGGTACAACGAGAACTTGACACCGAGCTGCGTTGACCCAAATCTCAGCGACGTGTTCGATCACGTGTTCCGTGGGTCACGCTTCGCCGGCATCTTCCAGTTCACGAACCCGAGTACGCAGCGGTTCATCCACGACCTTGACCCGCGCAGCGTCCACGACCTCGCGGCCGCCACCGCGATCTACCGACCAGGGCCGCTCGCGGCGAACGTTGACAAGGAGTTCATCAAGGCACGTCGCGACAACCACAAGAAGGACTACGGCCACCCGGCTGTCAATGAGGCGCTCGACGACACGATGGGGTTCGTGATCTACCAGGAGCAGATCATGGAGATCTCGATGAAGCTATCAGGCTTCACAGAGGAGGAAGCTGACAAGCTTCGCAAGGCCATCTTGAAGCGCACGACGAAGGACGTCGCGAAGGGTAAATCGCTCACCGAGGAGTTGTACGAGAAGTTCGTCGTTGGCGCTGTCGCCAACGGCTACCCCAAGGCAAAGGCTGAGGCGCTCTACGAGGATCTGAGAGCCTTTGCCGCCTACGGCTTCAACCGAGCGCACTCCTACTCGTACGGGTACATCTCGTACCAGTGCGCCTGGCTGATGACGTACTTCGAGCCGGAGTGGCTCTGCTCGTACGTCGAGTCGATGCTCGGCGATCCAGACTCGAAGCGACGCGCTCTTGCAGAGATCAAGGCGATGGGTTACGACGTCGCGAAGGTCGACATCAACCGCTCAAACCGTGAGTGGGAGATCGCGGATGACAACCGCACCTTCTACCCATCCTTCCTCACCGTCACAGGCGTTGGCGCTAGCGCGGTCAACGAGCTGCTCGTGAAGCGACCGTACCGTAAGCTCGAGGATCTGCTGTGGGATGACAAAAGCGTCTGGCGACACAGCAAGTTCAACTCGAAGGCGCTCGGCGCGCTCGTGACGCTCGGTGCTTTTGACTCGATGAACCTCGTTGGCCCAGGCAAGACGTTCGAGAACTACCGACAGCTGCACCATGTTCTCATCGACGGGCAGGCTGACCTGAAGAAGAGGCTCAAGACCGATCCTGAGCGTCATGTTCGTCGCTTGGCTGAGCTCATCGAGGAGGCGAAGGCTCTGCCCGATTGGACACGCGATGACATCGTGAGGTCGCAGATCGAGCTCTACGGATCCATCGACCCTGATTCGTTGCTCGACGATGACGTGCGTGCGCAATTGAAGGCGCATGACATCCCACCGCTTGAGGAGTGTGACAGCGCAAAGTACGGAACGTACTGGATGGTGTTGTCCGGCGGTGTGAAGAAGACGGCTCGCACTGGCAACAACTTCTTCCAGCTCGCTGTCTACGGATCAGACGGCGCCACCCACCGCATGTTCGTTTGGAGCACCGGCGACGTTGGCCTTGAGTCGCTCAAGAAGTACGCGTGCTACGTCGTGCGCGTGAAAAAGGACAAACTGGGTTACAGCACGAACTTACGCGACATGCGAGAGCTTGAGCCTGTTGATCGATGAGTCTCAAAGGAACGACGATCCTGTACACCGATCTGGTGTTCAACTTCCAGAAGATATCTCTTGTGGTTGTTGATGATTACGGTGGCAAAGCCATCGTGATCGAGGCTGTCGCGTGCGAGCCAAGTTACGATCGTCACGTGGGGGAGCAGCTAGACGATCTTGATTGGACCCTTGATGAGTGGGAGAAGTACGGGTGGGAGATCATCCCACCGACGATCAGCTAGACGAGTCGAGGTTCGTGCCAACCCAGTCCATCGCCGTCGACTCCAGGTCAGGGTGCTGCGCCTTGATAGCGTCGATGTCGACCTCCAACCCCGACGACGTGTCGAACGCCTGCCAACACTCAACCTCGAACGGTCGACGTGGGTCGTACGTGGCCGTGACTGTGACCTCCTCGTCGTTCCGCCCGTAGACTGGGAACTCGAACGTGAACTCTCCCATGTCCGACTTCGTGTACGCAGCCTCAGCGAGGATGGAGCGAACGGTGGCGCGCAAGAGTTTCATGTCGTATTTCATGAGTGGCTTCGTTTAGGTATGAGAGGACGTGAGTCATGTCGAGTGAGGTAGAGTCTGCTTCATGAAGAAGCTCAACGATATGAAGACCCGTCTGCTCGTTCGCATGTTCTGCAAGATCGCGAAGAGCCGTGGCCTGGAACTCGAAGCCGTCGTCGACATGGTGAACGAGGAGTGGGAGAAGGCCTGATGGGTCTTGTGAAGAGAATCTACAAAGCTCTCTTCGGACCGAAGACCGAGATCGAGAAGGTGGAGGCTGCCCTTCGTCGTTACCGCGACGAGTACGATGACATGACACGTGAATTCTGGCGGGCGGGTGGCGGATGCTGCCCTGACTGCGCTTACGGATCGCGATACTTCAACCTCGGTGAAAAGATCCATCGCGTGGATGCATGGCTGAAGATCCTCAAGGCGCGAAAGAACAAACGATGATCCTGTACGAAGACCTCTGTGGGTTGCCGAAGGAGCTGTGGATGGCTGCCGAACGTGCCGTCCCCACTCGCAACGACGACATGCGAAACGCGCTCGTTGGCTGCGTCATCCGACGTGACGACGGCGTGCTCGTCTCGTCTCGCAACGGATCCTCACGCGGTCAAAAGAACAGCTCGTCCCACGCCGAGGCTCGGTGTTCACGCAAGGCAGACGTCAACAGCGTGGCATACGTCGCTCGCGTGCGTCGCGATGGCAGCGTGGGGTGCGCTAGGCCGTGCAAAGCGTGTCGTGTGCAGATGCGTTCGCGAGGGGTGACACACGTGGAGTTCACGCTTGGCCCGAATTCGTGGGGCAAGATGCGCTTGAACGACGAGGCCGAGCAGTCCTGGACGAACACGAGGCCCGTGTGAGTCAAAGTCAAATCAACGAACGTGACCTTCGCAAAGCGTCAGAGGTCGACATCCGTCGGTTGGCACGTTACTGTGGCATCGAGAAGTGGGACACCCTTCCCGTGCCACTCCTCATCGATGAGCTCGGGTGGAAGGGGATCGTCTCGTGTTCGTGGCCGAAAGGATGCTACTGAATGAGTGAGAGTTGGCGTCAGTATTTCCCGCTCGACTCCGAGCCTCGTGAGGGGCAGGTTGTCGCGATCAACAAGATCCTCGAGGCGTTCGCCGCTGGGAAGAACACCTTCTTGCTCGACGCCCCAACCGGCGTCGGCAAGTCCGCCATCGCCGTCACGGTCGCTCGCTACCTCTCCAGTCAGATCCGCAGTCACTCTTCAGAGGACGAGTTCGACGTTGGCGCCTACTTCCTCACGACACAGAAGATCCTCCAACAGCAGTACCTGCGCGACTTTGAGGATGAGAAACGCGGTGGCATGCTCGAGCTGAAGAGCGCGACGAACTACGTGTGTGGGTACGACGCTAGACAGAGCTGCGGCGAGTCGAAACGCGCGCTCACAGCGCTCGGCAAGTCAGCCGATGGCACGAACTGGAAGAAACACTGCAACTCGGCGTGCTCGTACAACGCAGCCAAGCGTGCCTTCATCCAAGGTCACCTCGGCATCACGAACTACTCGTACTTCATGGCGGAGACGACCTACGCAGGCAAGCTGACACCACGCGAGCTGCTCGTCTGCGACGAAGCGCATAACGCTGAGTCAGAGGTCTGCAAGTTCGTCGAGATCGAGATCACGGATCGCTTCTGCAAGAAGCACCTTGGCATGGCCATCGCGAAGGGTGAGGACTCTGAGAAGCTGTACAAGTGGGTCAAGGAGACGTACCGACCGGCGCTCGGGCAGATGTTTGAGCAAGTGAAGGGTTCGCTCGCGCTGTTCGCTGACAACAAGGGCGTCGGCGGTGAGGAGATGTTTCGCTCGCTCATCAAACAGAACGACCTGTTTGACAAGCACATCTGCAAGGTCAACCGCTTCATCGATAGGTTCAAGCCAGAGGAGTGGGTCATCAACCGCGAGAACCGCAAGGATCACCGTGGCGATCGCGTGACGCTCCAATTCAAGCCGATCGACGCTTCCATCTGGGCTGAACCGTACCTGCTGCGGTTCGGCGAGAAGCGTCTGCTCATGAGCGCCACCATCCTTGACAAGCTGTCGTTCTGTCGCTCGCTTGGGCTCGACGCAGACAAGACGGAGTACCTCGCATTGCCGTCTAGCTTCCCAGTTGAGAACCGCGGCATCCATTACATGCCTGTTGGCAAGATGTCAATGCGCGATCTGGATGACACGTTGCCGAAACTCGTGCAGGCCGTGAAGGCGCTGCTGGAAGCCCACCATGACCAAAAAGGAATCATACACACAACAAATTTTCGCGTGGCTAATCACTTGCGTGATTCTCTGCGTGATCCTCGGCTTCTTGTCCATGGCAGCGATGACCGTGATGCTGTACTACGACTTCATCACGACAGTCCTAAACCAACAGTTTTAGTGAGCCCGTCGATGACCGAGGGTTGCGATTTGAAGGATGATTTAGCGAGATTCGCCATCATCGCGAAACTGCCCTATCCCAACCTTGGCGATCGTGCTTTAAAGAAGCGATGTGATCGCGATCCTTGGTACTATGACTATCTGACTGTCAGATCGTTCGTTCAAGCTCTTGGACGTGGCGTACGTCACGAGAGAGACACCTGCTCAATTTACGTGCTTGATGGGTGTTTTGAGATCTTCTTGAGGAAAAATAAGCGAACGATCCCTCAATACATTCTCGACGCCATGGTGTGATGATCACTCTTTACGTTGTCATTCACTTGCTAACTGGCAAGTCATACATCGGGTGGACATCGAGAGATGTCGTTGTTCGTTGGAACGAGCATAAACAGGATGCATTTCGAGTCTGTCGTTCGCGAAGTTACTACTTCCACAATGCACTTCGTAAACATGGATCTGATGCTTTCTCGTGGGAGGTCGTACAGCATTTCGACACCGAAGACGAAGCCAAGCAGGCAGAGATTTTCTGGATCGCAGAGCTGAACACAAACGTCAATCGTGGTGGGTTTGGATACAACGAGACCGACGGTGGCGAAGGCAACAATGGCTACTACAACGAGGAGAATCGTAAGAAGGCGAGCGATCGTGTCAAGGCTTTAGGTGATGCTCACAACATGCGATGGCCTGAAGCTCGTAAACGTCAAGCAGATCGCATGCGCAACTCCGACATCAACCCTCTGTTACGAGAAGATGTTCGAGCAAAGACAAGCGAGAGAATGAAAGCTATGGGTGACGCTCATTACGTTCATCGAGCTTGGCATCGTCAGAAGTTGACCGAGACATCACGTACGCCAGAAGCTCTCGCAAAGAGAAGTGACGCCAACAAAGGAGAAAAGAACCCTGGTGCCAAGTTGACTTGGACAGACGTTGAGTTCATTCGCGCGTCCTCGAAACTCCATAGAGAGTTAGCTGAGAAGTTCGACGTGTCGATGGCGACGATCAGTCTGATCAAACGTTTCAAGATATGGAACCGAGAGTCTGTTTCTATGCTCGAACGCGAGAAGGTTATTTTATGAAAATCATAACGCTCATTCTCACGTTCATCACACTGATCGGTTGCTCCTCAGGAGACTCTGGATCGTCGCCAAAGTTCGAAAAGAACGCCTGTGTGACAGCTGGCGCCGCTTATCTGTTTCAATATACAGAGGTCAACGGCACATGTGGCTCTGTTCCTGATCAGACTGTTGTGATCCCATCGTCTGGTTTGCTCGCGACGTCGTCTGGCAACACTACATGTTCGAACGGTCCTGGTGCTCACTACGAAGGATGCACGGTGTTCGTTGATTCTGATTGCTCAGGTAGCAACGCCAGTCTCGGAGCGTTCACATTCGAGCAAACTGGGAAGGTGACATGGGCGTCGAACGGATCGTCTGCTCGTGGTCTTGTGACATGGAACATCGTGGCTAAAGCAGGTGTTTGCACGTCTACGTACGGTTTCGTGGCGACACGACTCTAACAAAACGTGCTCCACGATCGTGTGCTGCGAATCGGGCCTCCTTCGCTTCCCATGATCGGGACGATCGTGGAGCACGTTTACTCCAAAACGTTGTGGATCATCCTTGGTGAACACGACGACGGTTACGGTTACCACGTTCAAGCCTTCAACCTTGACAGTCACAGAACACAGATCATGTCTCGCACGTACGTCTCTAACTTCACGAGGCCGTTGTGATCGGTTCGATCGCAGCTCCTCGTCACCTCGTGACAGACGTTGAGCTCAGCGAAGGCCAAGCACGTGTGTTCAACCTCTGTTGGTGGGACGTCTGGTCCGACATGACGCACTGCTGGTCGGCCAGCGCTTTGTCGGTGCGTTGCATCGAAGAAGACGAGATCGGGTTCGTCGTCAAGCTTCCAACCCACACCGACGGCGAAGCGACGTTCTTATTCAACAGCAACCGCATCATGGACGTCCCATCGCGGGTGTGGCGTCAGCATTCGAGGGTGCTGTGATCAAGAAGGGCACACGCAAGGCGAGCTTGAAGCCCGGCGTCATCGTCACTATCGGCTACAGATCAAAACCCTATTTTGTCGTCTTAGGTCAAGTGAATCATAACGTTCGCCTGCTCAACCTGATTACAGGGGAGGTTGAGTTGAGAACTCGGGAGTCGTTCATGTACTGGTGCGTCGTGGTGTCAACGTGATCAACATGACCGCGGGTCTCGGTGACCCGCTTGGAACTCTTGTAGAGGTGGTTGATGTTGACTACAACATGCTTGCATACAACGTAACCACACAACAAAAAGAGCGTCTAAAAATAGGAGAACTCTTGCTAGTCGTCTTCAACGAAGGGTACACACGCGCTGTTCGTCTGCAAGACAGCAACGTGTTCAGTTTCTCACACAGTTGTTTCACGTTGTGCACACGAAGACTGCTAGGGTGTCATCCATGAAGATCCTTGTAACGGGTGGGGCAGGTTTCATCGGCTCCCATCTCTCTGAACGGCTCGCGAAAGAGGGTCACCAAGTCACGATCATTGACGACCTCTCGAACGGCCGTGTCGAGTTCGTTCAACCGGGCGTTATCCCTCTCTACAGCGACTACGCTGACCCAAGCGTGCTTCGTTTCATCCAGCAGACGAAGTTCGACACCGTCTTCCACCTCGCCGCCAAACCTCGTGTGTCCTACTCGGTCGAGCATCCGGCGGAGACGAACGATGAGAACGTCGGCAACACCGTCAAGCTGCTCGAAGCGTGTCGCGGCAACGTTGGAAGGTTCGTCTTCACGTCCTCAAGCTCGGTCTACGGCGGCGCGCAACAGCTGCCAACCAAGGAAGGTTCACCGCGTGACCCGAAGTCGCCCTACGCCCTTCAAAAGATGATCGGTGAGGATTACTGTGCCATGTTCAGCGACCTCTACGGCATGGACACCGCCTGCGTGCGACCGTTCAACGTGTACGGCCCGCGACAGTTGAACAACGGCGTGTACGGGACGGTCGTGGCCGCCTGGCTCGACGCCGTCAAACATGGCGGCGAGTTGCGGAGCGACGGAGACGGGAGTCAGACACGCGACATGACGCATGTCGACAACGTTGTGGACGTGTTCTGTCGCGTCGCAGCTTACCAAGGAAAGCTCAGCGGCGAGGCGTTCAACGCGGGCACCGGATCGAGCGTCAGCAACAAGCAGATCCTGAACTGGTTCGCCTCCAAGCACCCCGAGATCCAGTCGCGCGTCAAGCACGCGCCGTGGCGCGCCGGCGACGTGCGTGCGACGTTGGCGGACACGTCGGCGTGTCAGAGGCTGCTCGGTTACAAGGTGATCACAGACTTCTGGCCTGGACTCGAGCAGACCCGTGATTGGGCGCTTGCTTCACCGTTGTTCTGATGAAACAGAAACGCAACAAAGTTAAGCGCGGTGACATCTGGGAGGCCATCACTGAGTTCAACAACCGTCGCATCTTTCTGATACTCGGAGTCAACCACCAATTTGAAGATTGTCGTTACGATGAGTACCGCTACGTTGAGCTCACGTCGAACACTCATGATGTGCGAAATTACCACCTTTCGATCCGTAGAACCGATGAACTACCAGAGGCGCCAAAGAAGCGTGAACATGGTGGGACCGTATGCACTCACTACCACCACATCTGGAAGAGACTCAATTGATGCATGACCCGCAACCAGGCCAGTTGTGGGAGGCGAACAACCGCCTGTTCTACATCTTGGAGTTTGTTGTGAGAGACATGATGTGTCCCGCCCGCGACGTTTATCGTTGCATCGAGTTTTACAACCCGAACATGATGTTTGAAGGCCACCTGACGATCAGACGTCAAGACACGTTCAACAGCCCAACCGAGTCTGGCCTCCCATTCCACGCGATCTGGAAACGTCTCGTATGAACACGCCTAAGGCCAAACAGCTGTGGTTGTGGATGGGTGAAGATCTTGTGTACCTTCAAGCCAAGTTGAGAACAGACAAATACGGATCTGTGACTTGGAGGTGGCTGGATTTGAACAAAGGCGTGTGTTTCGTCTCTCAACTGAGCGTGCCTCACGTTGGGTGGGAGTTGCTGGTTGACGTGTAGAGCGCTACAGTGAACGCATGTCAGACAAATTCCACAACATCCGCCTCCAGCTCACTTCAGAGCAGCTCATTGAGCTGTACACATGGTTGCACGACAAGCGGAAGGCTGCCGCTTCGGCAGGTCGAGTCTCGTTCAGCGAGCATCCGTCCGAGATCCTGCACACAACGCTGCTCGCGCACATGCTGGCGAACCTCGACTCATGCAAGAAACCGTACGTCGCAGTAGGTGAAGATCTCATCATCCCAATGACAGAGAGTCGTCTCGCGAAGATGGCTTTTGGCGGCGACGATTGCCTGCCAACGACGAAGTCGTCTCCAGCTGAGCATCTCCAAAACCCTGGGCCGTACGCGCAGAGCGGACCCACCGCGTTCTCTGATCCAACGCTTGACAAGGCGATCGATGATTTCTACGAGAGCGCTCGTGACACTCTCTCAGAAGACGTCAAGTGGGACGAGACGGCTGACCTCGACGAGCAGCAGGCGACGGCGTACCTTGACGAACTGCACAAGGACAACTGATGGGCATCAAGTCAACGACAACCTTGCATCGCTGGCAAGCGCTTGAGATGTACCACGATCTTCGCCGAAAGCTGTTCAGCGTGGAACCCAACCTGACGAACCACGAGCTCGGGAACGTTCTTGACGATTTGTCGGAACTGTGGGCTGACCGTAACAACACGACCTGTTTTGATAACTTCTTGGTCGTCGACGACGATGTGTCGATCGACGACTAAGACAGGCTACGGTAGGTTCACATGATCGCAGTGCAACATCGCGTGACAGACGTCAGAAATTGGTTCCTTGATCTCAAAGAGGCAGGGGACTACGTCACTGACAAGACAGGATGCAAGATGCTGGAGGTGGCGGGGGCCACGTTCCTGGCTGATGAGACGGCCATCTTCGGCACCGTCAACGTTGACTACGTTGAGCGCGAGATCGAGTGGTACAAGTCCATGTCACGTAACGTCAACGACATCAGGGGTGGCGCGCCGAAAGCGTGGGTCGGGTGCGCGAGCGC
>Ga0315284_10014150_pt1 | contig 11366 bp, 6 predicted proteins | sample YL17G09_16_MG_FD_203696 | JGI IMG/M metagenome (GOLD analysis project Ga0315284, IMG submission 203696) | Sediment microbial communities from Yellowstone Lake, YNP, Wyoming, USA - YL17G09_16 | ecosystem: Environmental > Aquatic > Freshwater > Lake > Sediment | place: USA: Wyoming | collected... | reverse complement strand
CCTGAGTCCAACGAGAGCGAGCCCAACGACACCGTCGGGCATGCGCAACGCATTACGCTTCCGGTGATCATCAACGGCCGCATCGGGAAGCCTGGCGACGTGGACAAGCTGCGATTCGAGGGACGCGCCGGCGATGAGGTGGTGGCTGAGGTGTACGCGCGCCGGTTGGATTCGCCGCTCGACTCGCTGCTGCGCTTGACCGATACCTCGGGCCGCGTGGTGGCGTGGAACGACGACCACGACGACAAGGCGGTGGGCCTGCTCACGCATCAGGCAGACTCGTGCCTGTCCGTCCGGCTGCCGCACCAAGGCGTTTACTATGTGCAATTGTCCGATGTCCAGCGTCACGGGGGCGACGAATACGCGTATCGTTTACGCATCGGACCGCCGCGGCCCGACTTTGCGCTGTGCGTGACTCCTTCCGCTATAAACGTTCCCGTCGGGGGCGTCGCCGCGCTCCGCGTACACGCGTTCCGCAAGGACGGGTTCGACGGCGATATCGAAGTCGGGCTCAAAGACGCGCGCACCGGCGTCGTGCTGAGCGGTGCGCGGATTCCCCGCGGCCGCGATTCGGTCCAGATGACCTTGACGGCACCGCCGGGGCGGGCTGGCCCGCCGGCTGCCCGTCGGCCGTTCATCCTGCACCTGGAAGGTCGCGCCGCGATCCAAGGAAAGACGGTGAGCCGTCCGGTTGTTCCCGCGGATCAGATGATGCAGGCATTTGCCTACTGGCACCTGGTACCGGCGCAACAACTGCTGGTGGCGAGCAGCCGTTCAGGCGCCGCTACGGGGGCCGCTGAAATCGTACTGCCGGGCAGTGGTCCCCTGCGGATTCCCGCCGGCGGCACGGTGCAGGTGCGGGTGAAGACCCCACCAAGTCCGATGCTGGCGAGCGTCCAACTCGAACTCAGCGAACCGCCCAAGGGCGTGACCCTGGGGGAGGTCACCGCCGCGCCCGATGGCCTGGCGTTTGCGGTGAAGGCCGACAGCAAGGCCGCGCAGGTCGGGTACGCGGACAACCTGATAGTCGAGGCTTTCGCGGAGGTGGAGGGCGGGTCCCCAGGCAAGAACGCAGCGACGCAGAGAAGGCGGATTGCGCTCGGCGTGCTGCCGGCCATCCCATTTGAGATCGTGCGTTGACCGGAGACTGCCCGATGTCGCGGCGCGAATCAGGTTCTGACCAGCTCGAACGGACGTCCCGGATGGATTGCCGCGCTCTTGACGTCGGGGTGCTTCCGGCGTCGGTCAACATCTCGCGTTTCCAGGGAGAGAGCGGAGTCGACGAGTATCATCTGATCGTGCGCCCCACGGAATACGGGAGCATTGACATCCAATTGGGGTGGGTACTCAGCGCGTACCTCAACGCCCTCGATTCCCTTGGCTTGGATATGCGCACCGCGTTGCTGAGGCGCTTCTTTTCCAGCGACCTGCCGAATCAGGCGACCGCGCTCGAAGCTCACCCTTTCGCCAATCCCTGCAACATGGACGAGCCCTGTGCCGTGTCGTGGGTCGGTCAGCCCCCCGTTCCTCCGGTGAAGGTGGCGCTCTGCGCGTACCATGTAAGCGACCCCGGGTGTTCACTGACCAAGATCCAAGAGGGCACGTCTCTGACGGTCAGGCGGGGCGAGCTTTCCCATCACTGGACGACCGGTATCACCTGCCCGAGTGCGGATACGCCCTACGGTCAGACTCGGGGCATCTTCGAGAGATACGAGGCCTTTCTGCAGTCGCGGGATATGCGTTTGGCCGACAATGTGATCCGTACGTGGCTCTTCGTGCAGAACATTGATGCCAACTACCGGGGCATGGCGGCTGCCCGAAGGGAGTTTTTTGCGGAGCGCGGGCTGACGCCGGATACGCACTTCATTGCCAGCACCGGGGTCGGGGGCGCGTGTGCGGACATCGCCGCCAAGGTTACGATGGATGCGCACGCCATTTCGGGGGTGCGTCCTGAACAGATCGAGTTTCTGGCGGCCCCGGGCTATCTCAGCCCAACCCATATCTACGGGGTCACATTCGAACGCGGGGTCTCGGTTGCCTACCAGGACCGCAAGCACATCATCATCTCAGGCACCGCCAGTATCGATCACGATGGCAAAATCCTTTATCCCGGCGATGTCTCGCGGCAGCTTGATCGCACCCTCGAGAACGTGAAAGCGCTGCTGAAACAAGCCGATGCCACGTTCAAGGACGTGTGCGCGTTCATAGTCTATGTGCGTGACCCGAGCGATTTCGTCGTTGCCTGGCGGCAGATGCGGGAGCGCTTCGGCGATGCCCCGATCGAGGTCGTTGTGGCTCCCGTCTGCCGTCCCGGATGGCTGATTGAGGTTGAATGCCAGGCCATCGTTTCCGCATCGAGGCTTGAACTGCCGGCGTTCTAGGCCCGGATTATTCGTGACGAGTTCCGATCGTGTGCACGGTGCGGACCGTGACGTCACGAATTATCTGCGCGGGGTGACGGCCCGCTGACGCGGCGGTCATGCCGCCGGCGCGCTGTGAAGCATGAGTAATCCAGGGTAGAGACTCGGTTGAGAGGCTACCCCTTGATCAGCCTCTCCGGATCTCTCGCCCGGACTCACCCGGGCATCTCGAGCACGCCGGCATCCGCACCGCAACGGCTGGTCAATCGTGACTGGCGCCGGCCTCGGCGTCCTCAGCATTCTGCGCGGTCGCAGCCATCGCCAGCCCCCTGACAATCGGCCGCTTCCAGCCGCCCGTCGCGTAGTACGCGAGGCTCAGCGCCATGCTCACCCCGACGCTGATGAGCATGCCCCACCAGATCCCCCGCACGCTGTGGAAGTGTCGAGACAACACGTAGGCCAGCGGCAGGCGAACGCCCCATAGCCCGATCACGGAGAACGCGGTGGTCCAGGAGGTGTACCCCGCACCGTTGATCACCCCATTGGCCGCGAAGAGCACTGCATAGAGCGCGTAGGTGATACCGACAATTCGCAGATAACCGACGCCGATCGCGATGACCTTCTGATCGCTCACGAACATGCGCAGGAACAATCCCGGAAACGTCAGCACGAGCACGGAGATGACGGCGGAGATTGCTCCGCTGACAAGCAGCCCCCACCAGAAGACCTGTTGCACGCGCCGGTACTGCTTCGCGCCGATGTTCTGCCCGGCGAGGGTAGAGATTGCCGCGCCGATGATAAGCGCGGGTAGGAACGAAACCTGGTCGATGCGCACCGCGGCGCCGAATGCGGCGTCGGCGTTGGTGCCGAAACGGCTCACGAACTTGATGATGACAACAAGGCTGACCGAGACCACGGATTGTTGGATCATGGCCGGGAAGCCGATCTTCATGAGCAGCCAGGCAATCGAGCTGTCGATGCGCAGGCGGCGCCAATCGGGGGCGACGAGGGGCCGCCGGGCCGGCACGTAGACCATGAGGCCGAGCACGGCAACGATCTGCGCGATAAGCGTCGCCCAGGCGGTGCCGTTGAGGCCGAGCTTGGGGAATCCGAGCCAGCCGAACATGAGCACCGGATCGAGCGCGGCATTGAGGATTACCGAGACGGTCTGGAAATACACCGGTGTCTGCGAATCGCCGATGCCGCGCAGCATGGAGCCGATGAGGAAGATGCCGAAGCTCAAGGGCAGCGTCCATAGGAAGATGCGCAGGTAGGGGAGGGCCGTGGGCAAGACGTCGGGCGGCGTCTCGATCACATGCAGGAGGCGGCCGGCGAGGAGCTGTCCGACAAGGAGAAACACGAGACTCGAGCCGCCGATGAGCAAGACCGACGTCTGCACCACCGCCTTCACCGGCGGATAGTCGCGGGCGCCGACATACTGCGCGATCAGGATACTCGTCGCCAGGGTCAACCCTGCAGCCACGGAGATGAGCACGAACACGGCGGGGAGGCTGACGGTGACCGCAGCCAGCGCCGTGGTGCCCAGGAACTTGCCGACCCAGAACGCGTTGATGAGGCTGTACGCAGTCTGCAGCAGGCTGCCCGCAAGCATAGGCGTGGAGAACGCCACGAGGTGGCGGGGAATGCTTCCCCTCGTCAGATCGCGGGCGATGCGGGGGACCTGCGGGTCGCGCTCTTGTTGCTCGCCGGAACTCACGACGGAGATTCTACCCTAAACGGTGGCGCCCCGTCGAATCGGTCGCAACTGGAGCGCGGCGGCGCTCGGAGTGTCGGCGAGGACATGAACTATTGAGGTTCTTGGGTTATGGGAATACCCCGGACCGTTGCATGCGCATCGAAAGGACCTCGTCCGGAAGAGTGCTTTGGCATCAGCGGCCCTCCGCTAATGCCAAACACTCCATAGTAGGGCGGGGATACTTCAGGCTTCGAAGCCTTGGCGAAGGAGGCCCATCCCCGCCATTTCAGCGATCAGCCCCGCCTATCGCGCCGATCTGCCTGCCTGCAGCATCACCGCCGCGCCCGTCCTCGATCGGATCACCTGGCCGTTCGCGACGACGTCATAGCTCCTGCGATTGGCGCGGATGTCCATGGTGCAGCCGCGGATGGTCAGGCCCGACAGCCGGATCTCCGGCGACCAGGCCGGCGGCTGTGGGTTGACGACGATGTCGCCGTCGGGCGTCACGGCCATGCCGAACATGCCGAAGATGACCGCCTGCGCTCCCGCCACGGCGCCGATCGAGCACTGAAGCGGGGTGTCATGTCGATAGTCCATGGCGTTGGCGACCTGCGAGTCGCCCCAGTAGGGCAGCCGCTCGCCCAACCACAAGATTCGCTGGAGGATATCCGCGGCGAGGTCGGGATGTCCGGCCCTGTACAGCCGCTCGGCGATCTGCGGCGGGAATGAGACGTAGCTTCCTCCGCCGCCGTTGTCAATATCGATCTGATCATATGCTTCATCCAGCTTCGACATGCTGTGCATGCCATAGGCGGACAGGAACTCGCGCTCGTTGATGTGGCTCAGCAGGCCTTCCTCTTCCTCCCGATCGAGAACATCACTTCCAATGAGCTTGAACACCTGAATCGTGTATCGAAGCTGCTTGGTCAGGTCCGGCGCAAGGTGGAAGAACCACCTGTGCTCGGGGCTCCACATGGTGTCTTTGAGGAGGCGCTTCAACGCCGCGGCGCGCTCCAGCAGGTACGGCGCCGGCTGCCCACCGAGCACGGATAGATGGTAGGCCGCAACGCAGTTGTCGTATCGGCGGCCGTTGAGGTCCGGCAGGTAGTTGTCGTACCGGTACTGGCCGCGCAGCTCGAGGTGGTGGTTGCCGTTGCCGTAGTCGATGAGCGCGATCGGACGACTGAGATCATCGCCGGCCATCGCATGATAGATGACCCAATCCAGAATCGTCTTGCCGGCGACCGTGTCCTTCAGGAATGCGGCATCGCCCGTGAAGAGGACGTAGTAGTAGATCGAGCGGATGATCTTCTCCTGGTTGACCGGATACCACGGGCCGAAGGCTTCGCCGGTGATCGGGCTGAACGCGAAGTGCGAGGTCAGGTCAATGCTCAGAAAGCGCTTGATGTGCTCGCGATCCGCCGCGGGGTCGTAGAGCGGCAGCACCTCCCACGCCTCGCCGAAGTCCCAGAGGTAGCTGCACACGCACCCGCCGTTGATGCTTCCCGTCGAGTAGTAGGGATGGAGCAGGAACTCGGGGACTTGCCACTGGTTGAGCAGCAGATGCAGTAGCGAGCGGTTGTAGTAAGCCTCCAGGCGTTTGTCGGCAGCCTCGAACTTCGGGAGTCTGTCGAAAAGGCCGGCGACGCGCTCGGACCACCGCTTGCGCGCATCCTGTATCATGTGCTCAGGCTTCGCCAATGCCGCCCGACAATCGTCCGCTGCCGCGGCTGGATCACCGATGGCGACGCAGACATAGTGCGTCTGCGTCGCCCCGGGCTTCAACCTGACCTGGGTTTCCCAGTGTGACGACCACGGTTCCCAGCGCAGCCGAGGGAAGTCGGCGCCGATGACGATCGCGCCCGCGTCGTTGCGCCTCGTGAGCCGGTTCTTCTCAGCGACGGCAACCGTCTCTTTGACCGCGTTCGGCTTGCCGAACTGCCATTCGCGCACATAGTCCAGGCCGCCGCGGATGGTGAACTGCAGGGGCAGCCGCTTCTCCTCTGACGTGCGGTTCTCGAACGTCATCGCGAGGAGCGCCGCGCGCTTGCCTGCGCAGAGGGTGGTCGAACTCGATATCCGAACGCCTTCGAGTTGCCCCTGCCGCTCCACGGCGAAGGGGTACCAGGTGTACTTGCCCGTCGCGACCTTCTCGCCGCAGACACGTCCCTCCAATACGAAATCCGAACTTGCATACGGCGGGGCGTAGAGGCCCCTGAATGACAGCGCGTCGCGGAAGGTGATGTTCGTCGTGAGCATGCCGTTGATGATGCCGAGATCGGCCTCATCGAGCAGGATCGCATCCCCATCCATCGCGAACGGTCGGAGGCTCTCTGATGGACTCGTCGCCTTCCGCGCGGAGGGCTTGGCGGGCGTCTTGATGGTGTAGACTCGCATGCCCGAGGGACCCCTCTCCGGCCGGGTCGCGGCCACGTTGACTGATCGATCGGAGGCCGGTGACGTGCAATCGGCTTGCGCAGGCAAGGACGTGCAGGTGCAGAAACCGATAACCAGCCGTACGATCGTGTGTCGCAACATTCGAGGCATGCTAACCTCAATACTGTTCACTTAGCGCCGGGTGATGTCATTCTGAGGCCTGCCGAAGAATCTTGGCACCGATTATCCCCAGGCCAAGATCCCTTCGCGTTGCTCAGGGCAGGCTCTTCGCGTTGCTCAGGATGACAATTGGTCCCAGCTACGTGAAGAGTATTGGGGCTAACTGCCGCGAACGCCGAATGGTTCGCCTGTGACGGACGGCATTCTGCGTGTGCGACTCGCCGCCCTGCCCAAGTGAGGCGCGCCACATCACCATGTCACGGCGGGGATAAGCAATGGTTGGCGCTCAAGCGACCAATGTGGCACAGCCGCCCCCGGCTGTGGGCCAGGCGAGAACGCCTGGCCCACCAAAGAGTACGCATGCAGAGACGGACCGTGCAAGTCCCTACGCGGTATGGATGGTCGCTTGCGACCGCGATGCGCCTTCCGGTATAATGCCCGCGAGGATACCATGCCACCGCAGACCATCACCCAGAAGATCCTGGCCGCCCACTGCGGCCGCGATTCCGTCGCCCCCGGCGAGTTCGTCAACGTCACGCTCGACCTCCTCGTCGGCAACGACATCACGGCGCCCATCGCGATCGAGCAGTTCCGCCGCATCGGCGCGGATCACGTCTTCGACCGCGACCGCATCGTGCTCGTGCCCGACCACTCGACGCCCAACAAGGACATCAACTCCGCGCAGCAGTGCCTGGCGATGCGCTCCTTCGCTCGCGAGCAGCACCTCTCGCGTTACTTCGAGGTCGGGCGCATGGGGATCGAGCATGCCTTGATCCCGGAGCAGGGGCTGGTCACGGCGGGCGATTGTGTCATCGGCGCGGATTCCCACACCTGCACCTATGGCGCGCTCGGCGCATTCGCGACCGGCGTCGGCTCGACCGATCTTGCGGCCGCGATGGCGACCGGCGAAACCTGGCTGCGCGTGCCCGAGTCGGTGAAGTTCGTTTTCAACGGCGAGCGACAGCCCTGGGTCGGCGGCAAAGACCTCATCCTGTACACGATCGGCCGCATCGGCGTCTCCGGCGCGCTGTACCAGGCGATGGAACTCACCGGCCCGGCGATCCGCGCGCTGCCCATGGCCGACCGGCTGACCATGTGCAACATGGCCATCGAGGCCGGCGGCAAGAACGGCATCATCGAGCCGGACGACATCACGCGCGCCTATCTCGATGGTCGGGCGCAGCGCCCGGGCGTGTTCCTGACCAGCGATCCCGATACCGAATACGTCGCCGTGCATGAGTTCGACTGCGCCCAGATCGAGCCGCAGGTGGCATTTCCGCACCTGCCGGAGAACGCGCGGCCGATCAGCGAAGTGGGGGAGGTGCGGATAGATCAGGCGATCATCGGCTCATGCACAAATGGACGGCTCGAGGATCTGCGCGTCGCGGCGCAGGTGCTGCGCGGGCGCAAGGTGCACCCGGATGTCCGGCTCGTGGTGATACCCGCGACCCAGCAGGTCTATCGCGAGGCGCTGCGCGAAGGGCTGATTGACATTTTCCTCGATGCGGAAGCCGCCGTCTCGACCCCGACCTGCGGCCCCTGTCTCGGCGGGCACATGGGCGTGCTGGCCGAGGGCGAGCGCGCCATTGCGACGACCAATCGCAACTTCGTCGGCCGCATGGGGCATCCCAAGAGCGAGGTGTATCTGTCGGGACCAGCGGTGGCCGCGGCTTCGGCGGTGCTGGGGCGGATCGCGGGGCCGAAGGAGCTTGGCCTGTAGTAAACTCAGGCGACCGCTCGGAGACAACGGATGGAACCCTGGGCCGCATGCTGAGCTTGTTACGAGGCCTGTTTGCCCTGGCGATGGCGATCGCGGTCTTTGCCGGCGTGAGTCCGCCGGGGTCGCAAGACTGGCGGCCGGCATTCGGTATCGCGCTATCCGTCATTGGCGCCGGCATGTTGCTGATCGCCTTCATGTCGCTTATCGTGAATGCGCTAGAGACCGACGCCGGCGCGCCGGGACGAGGTTGGCGTGAGGCCGCAATTGGCCTGCTGTGGTGTCTAGCAGCGGGCGGGTTGATCCTGGTTGGGCTTGGCAGGTTCCGCGGAGGCGCGTGGCCGCGCATCACCTACGGCATTGATTGTCTGATCATTGCAGCGCTTGGCATAGGCGCGTGGGTGTGGTCGCGGCAGACGCCCGGTATGAACCAATAGCCGTAGGGCAGGAGCTTGCCTCCTGCCCACAGCGCTGGGCCTCACGTCTGAGGGCGCGGGAGAAGGTCGGGCGCCAGACCGTAGGGGCGACCCTCTGTGGTCGCCCAATGATCGCGCCAAGGCACCAGAGAGCGAACGACAATGACCATCAACGGCCGCGCACACAAATACGGCGACCACGTCAACACCGACGTCATCATCCCCGCGCGCTACCTGAATGTGAGCGATGCGGACGAGTTGGCGGCGCATTGCATGGAGGATCTCGACCCGGAATTCGTGAAGCGCGTCCAGCCCGGTGATGTCCTCATCGGCGGGGAAGATTTCGGCTGCGGCAGCTCGCGCGAGCACGCGCCGATCGCGATCAAGGCATCGGGAATCAGCGCAGTCATCGCCCGCAGCTTCGCGCGCATCTTTTTCCGCAACGCGATCAACATGGGGCTGCCGGTGCTGGTGAGCCCACAGGCGGCGGAGGAGATCCAGGCGGGCGATGAGATCGAGATAGACCTCGCGGCGGGGACGATCAATGATGTCACCCGTGGCACGTCATACCAGGCGCAGGCGTTTCCCGATTTCCTGCAGCAGATCATCGCGGCCGGCGGGCTGATATCGTATACGAGGCGCAAGCTGGGCATCGGGGCGGCTAGTTGACATGTCGGCGAAGATGAACCTGGACTTCTCGAAGATTAGGGCGCTGGACGGATCTCAAGCGAAAGGCTTTGAGGAGCTTTGTTGTCAAGTGGCCCGTCGCGAGGAGGACGTACCGCCCGGTTCCACCTTTTACCGGCTGCGTGGGGCTGGCGGCGACGCGGGCGTTGAGTGCTACTGGGTGCTGCCAGATGGAAGCAAATGGGGGTGGCAAAGCAAGTACTTCTTCGGGTTGAACGAAGCGCAGTGGCGCCAGATGGACAGGTCCGTCAAAACCGCGCTGGAGGTTCACCCTCAACTCAAGAGGTATTTCATCTGTCTCCCGGTCGATCTGACAGGACCCACAGCGCGGCCTGGCAAGAGCCAAGTCGACAGGTGGAATGAACGCACCGCGAAATGGCAGCAGTTGGCTCAAGCCAAGGGTGTCGACACACGCTTCGAACTTTGGGGCCCGTCAAAGATCATCGACGCTCTCACCCGCCCACAACTGGCCGGCAAGATCTACTTCTGGTTCAAGAGAGATGAGTTGACCGACGACTGGCTTAAGGCCCAATTCACAGACGTCAAGGCGAACGTCGGGCCGCGCTATACCCCCGAGATCAACGTTGACCTGCCGATAGCTCGAGTCTTTGAGGGTCTGGGCCGCACCCCCGCGTTCTTTGACGATCTGAAAAGGCGATACGGCAGGCTGTGTCGAGAATGGAACGACCTGCGGCCTTGGTTGCCCCGGCTACGCAGGCGCAAGGCTATTCGGGACATCGCGCCGCGGCTTGAGGCGAGCGTCTCGCCTTTGCTGGCGGCGACGAGGACGGCGATATCCGTTGGGTCGGACGTTGGCGGGGACAGTTTCGCACCTCTAGGCATAACCGACTTGCTTGTGTCATGCGACCGCGCAGTGGACGCCGCACGCGAGTGCTGGAGCGCTTTGTCGTCTGCAGCCGAGGACATGAAACGACCGAGGCTCCGGTCTACAGTGCGCCGGGCGTCCGGCGTAAACGATTTCAGCACAGCGAGTCATTATGCGTACGAACTGTTCAGTGCAGCTCAAGATTCTCGTGAACAACTCGAAAGCGATCAAGTTCGCTTGGCCGACCGGCCGGGGCTCGTTATCGTAGGCGTAGCGGGGGCTGGCAAGACACATCTTCTGTGCGACGTGGCGGAGCGTCGCCTGGGCGCTGGGATTCCCACCATCATGTTCCTCGGTACGCACTTCACGCTCGGCCGTAGTCCCTGGATGCAAATGACCGACGAACTGGGCCTCAAGTGCGAGAGCATCGAGGAATGGCTTGGCGCTCTTCAGGCGCTGGCAGAGGCCAAGGGTGCCAGGGTCCTCCTCATGGTCGACGCGGTCAATGAGGGTGACGGCCGCGATGTGTGGCGCGACTATCTGCCGGCCATGCTGAACAACCTGGAACGGTATCCCGGCGTGGCGCTCGCTTTGACTTGTCGCACGTCGTACGAGAAGAGCCTTATACCGGAACACTTGAATGTCGTGCGAGTTGTTCACGAGGGCTTCGAGGGCCACGAGGTGGAGGCCGTAAGAACCTTCTTCACCCATTATGGCATAGATCTGCCGAGCGCGCCCCTGATGGTCCCTGAGGCCCGGTCGCCGCTGTTTCTGAAACTACTGTGCAGCAGCCTTCAGAGAGCCGGGCACAAGCGCATTCCGGTTGGGCTGGTAGGCGCCCGGCGGATCTTTGAGTTTGTGGTGGATACGGTGAACGAGAAATTGACATCGGAGTTCATGCCAGGCTTCTCCGTCACTGACCGTATAGTTCACCGCGCATTGGACGCGCTTGCGGACGCGATGGCCGAAGCGGGAACGGAATGGCTCAACCGAGAACGCGCAGTCGCAGCGATGTCTACCGCTTTGGGCAGGATCGCCTTCACGCATCCCCTGCTTGGTCGGCTGACTAACGAGGCCCTTCTCGCTGAGGACAGACGGCCTTTAGTCG
>Ga0315284_10014149_pt1 | contig 11366 bp, 13 predicted proteins | sample YL17G09_16_MG_FD_203696 | JGI IMG/M metagenome (GOLD analysis project Ga0315284, IMG submission 203696) | Sediment microbial communities from Yellowstone Lake, YNP, Wyoming, USA - YL17G09_16 | ecosystem: Environmental > Aquatic > Freshwater > Lake > Sediment | place: USA: Wyoming | collected... | reverse complement strand
GTCAACCGTTCTGAATTTGCGTGCCATAAACGTTGTTCCTTGCCAAAGGTTTCAGACGTGTTCAGATGGCCGCAATTGTACCGTCAATCGTGTTCGGAGGGAAGCCCTCTCTCCGACAAACTGCTAGGGGCCGGGGTAGATAGGCCGAAATCGTTCGGTCTACTCAATAGTTGGGCTGCTCAAACGAGGGTCTTATGCAAAATCACAAATTGTTCATCGTAGTATTTCTCGTTTTTCTAACCGCATGTTCTTCTGCAAATAATCAAACAGAATTACCGAAAACTGCTATTCCACCATCAGAAACATCATTCCCAACCTTAACACCAACACCAACTTTGACCCCGACTCCAACGGCTACATTAACGCCTACGCCTATTCCGCTGGTCAATTTGGAAGGTACTTTGTTTTTTGACTACAACGGAAGTGGTCTCAGGGAAGAAAATGAACCTCCAATCATAGGTTTTGGCGTTTGTGCAAAGACCAAAGATATATGTGTAACTACTGACGAAAACGGTTACTATTTGTTCGAAAACATAGCTCCTGAAGGAACCAGTATTAGACTGAATTTCGTTGATCCCAACGCTAATAATCCTGCTTTAGCCCTTAGATTTCTCAATCTATGGAAGGGCGAAGTGGTTATTCAAGCATATGAAATAGATGGCGTTCAAGTTCCAGAACAGCATCTTAATGATACAGTGATACTTCCCATTAAAAATGGCATCAGTACCAAAGCCGGAAATAATGATTTAACAGGTATGATGCAGGGCTTTTTAACTCTACCTTTACCACCCGAAGCCTTCGCAAACCTTCACCATGTACTTGGCTTTGATCATGACCCTCGTAAGGGTCTTGTTGTTAACTATGCGGGGGATTCCTATCGCTGTCCAGATTCGCCATACTGTAATCCAATCGACCCAACGAAACTGAACACAGACATCTCACTATTTGCTGGGGTCTATGACTCGCATGTTGGGTACGATTTCATGTTCCCGAAAGAAAAAGACAAGTACTTCTTCATGGCATCCATGCCGGGTTTAATTGATAAATGGATCAGCAATGGTATTGTTGTAAGTATAGAAGCCAGTGGACTTGGTTTTAGATTCGGTCCACTTGTGACAAATGGTGAGATATACAAACCTTTGGTTAGAAATGGTGAAAAGGTTTACAGGGGACAAATAATTGGCTTGACAGGTGAAGCTGAATACAAGGCTGAACACCCCGAATATGGCAACACTGTTGCATTGCGCGCAAATTACGAGATGACTTTGCTACTTGGATCTCGAAACCCACCTGAGCCAGACGACTATAAACCCAATTCCTATGAAAAAGACCCGTTTGGCGTTACAGACCCGAATGTACCTATGAACTTTCCCAACTTAGAGATTTACAGTAGTTGGACAGTCTTCAACACCCCTCAACAACCGTTAGTAAACTGGATTGAAAAATAACTATTCAATAACGTAGTGAATGTGCAATCAGGCCAGGTTTGGGCTATTGAAACGAAAATGGGCAACTCGCATTCTTGATGCAACATAGCGGCAAAAGCAGGCTCTTGGTGCTACCTTTCTAAGTTCTGCACTTTCAGATTGCCGAGCAGTGAGCAATCGCAAATAGATGAGTATCAGCGTTCCATGTCAACGCAATACTATTAGCGTAAGCGTGCTTCAGTGCACCAAAGTGTGCCATCGCATATAAGCACTGCGCTTTAGGCAATGTCCAGTGTATTACGAACTTAATTCGGCAAGTTCGATCAAACACTACTTGCGGCCATGTCCAGTTTTGGGAGATGTTATAGAACAAGTTCTGACATTTGGCACCAGTATTACATGTGCTATATCAGTCAGTTATCCAAATGCCTTTCTTTGGTTCAAATGCCGCCTGATTGCACATTCACTGCGATAAGGATAAAGGGCTGCCCAACAACCAGATGGAGCCGACTGGTGGGGATTCTGCCGGTTTAGAGGAAGTTTTCTAGTCCCGAAGGTGGCTCTGATCCCGGAAGGTGATCTCAGCCCACTCACCAGCGGCTCACCTGGAGCGTTAGGCCACCCTGGCCACGGCACGCGTCTGAAGGAGTCCAACATGCCGCAAGACATCAACATCCTCAGTCTCCCGCTGCCCCTTCGCATGGGGAGGGTGAACTGCTACCTGATCCAGACCGCTGCCGGTCACGTCCTGATTGACACGGGAGGCTCGAACGCACGCAAAGAGTTGCTCAGAGAACTCGAAAGCGCCGGCTGCATGCCAGGCTCTCTTGAGCTCGTTATTCTCACGCATGGGGACTTTGACCATATCGGGAACGCAGCTTACCTCCGCTCTGCTTTCGGAGCCAAGATAGCCATGCACCGTGACGATTCGGGCATGGCCGAACGCGGAGACATGTTCGTGAACAGAAAGAAACCGAACATCCTCATCAGAGCCCTCGTCCCTATCTTCATGGGGCTTGGGACATCCAACCGATTCATACCCGACGTTCTCCTCGATGATGGATACGACCTTTCTCAACACGGCCTTGAGGCCAAAGTCATCTGTCTGCCCGGGCATTCCAAGGGGTCCATAGGCATCTTGACCGCCAGTGGCGAATTGTTCTGCGGCGATCTCTTTGAGAACACGAAAGGGCCGGCTCTCAATTCCCTCATTGATGATTCCACAGCCGCGAATGCCAGTGTCGCGAACCTAGAAGGACTGAAGATAAGAACGGTCTATCCCGGGCACGGCCAGCCTTTCGCGATGGCGCTGCTCGCGAAGGGCATGCCTTAGGGCGGCCTAACAACGGCTCCAGCGGACAGCGGCTACGCCGCTCGCGACCGCAGCACGGTTTGCCAGAAATGGCGCGATGATGAGAAGGAGTCTCGCCGGTCACGCCGCTGCCGCTGAGCCATACCGTTAGGCCGCAATCCCAGGGTTCGCTCTGTTTGTGGAGATACCCGATGCCAGAGAACAACTACCTCACACCTGCTGATCCAGGAAAGACGGAATCTAGCTTGGCGAATGCCGTCATGAAGCGGATGCTCCAGGTTTTGTTGACGTACCTGGTCCTCGCAGCGATTCTGTTTCTATCGTCAGGAGATCTTGCTTGGGTATGGGCGTGGGCTTATCTCGGCGCGGGTCTTGGCATTCTCATAATCAACGTGCTAATCCTGCCCGCGGAGCTGATCGCGGAGAGAGGCCAGCCAAGAGACAACGTCAAGCGTTGGGACAAAGTACTCACGAGCATTGCGGGTTTGCCAACGTTGGCGGTACCGATCGTAGCTGGTCTGGGTCAGCGCTATGAGTGGTCGCCCCAGCTAGTCCCAGCAATTCACCTCATTGGGTTGGCTTTCTTCGCACTGGGCCAAGGGCTGTTTAGCTGGGCGATGGCGTCAAACGAATACTTCTCAACTGCCGTCCGCATTCAGACGGACCGAGGCCATACTGTTGCCACTAGCGGGCCTTACCGCTACATCCGGCATCCGGGTTACGCGGGATACAGTGTGAGCTTTCTCGCAATGTCACTGGCCCTTGGCTCGTTATGGGCGGTTATCCCAGCAGCGCTCATGGCATGCCTCTTGGTGGTGCGTACGTCGCTGGAAGATCGAACGTTGCGGGACGAACTCCCTGGATACAAGGAGTACTCCGAGCGAGTACGCTATCGCTTGCTGCCTGGTGTCTGGTAACCATTGCCATGTAGTCGGATTGAGGCCTATCGCTTGAGGAACTGGGAGACATGATGATTGCGGATCAGAGACAACCAATGAATTCGAATCTCTGTCACACCGCACCCGGACGCTCGTTGACATCCCGGTTCTACGAAACCGAACATGACCTGCAGCAGATGCAGGGGTTGCTGATGGAGGCGCGTTCGCGTACCGATGACTGGCACTATTGGCACGTCGGCGAATTGATGTTCGGATTCTTCATGGTGGCTTGCCACTTGAATCCACAAGAACACATTCGCCTGTGGCACGATGATGAGGGCAAGTTGGTCGGCTACGCGGTTCTGGGCGAAGATCCGTCTTTCGACTGCCAGGTGTTGCCGGAGTATGAATGGTCCGGAATCGAGACTGAGGCGATGGCCTGGGCGGAAACGCATCTAACCGAACTCTGCAAGCGCGACGCGCAACGATGGAGCGGCAATATTGTTTCCGGTGCTCGGCAGGACAATGCAAAACGAATTGCGTTTCTGGAGCAGCACGGGTTCCGGTACAGTGGCGAGTTTGCCGAGGTGAATATGCTGCGCTCGTTGGATGAGCCGATTCCCGAATCCGTGTTGCCCGCTGGTTGCCAGGTCCGCGCAGTTGCTGAAGCGGGCGAAATTTCAAACCGTGCCGCAGCCCAGCGCGAGGTGTGGCATCCTTGGACCGTCGGCAATGTCAGCGACGACGATTACGCATACTTTATGCGGCTGCCCGGCTACAATCGCGATCTCGATGTGGTTGCAGTCACGCCGGATGGCGTCATCGCCGCGTACGTGAATGGCTGGATTGACCCGCTCAACCGGATCGGCGATTTTGGTCCGGTCGGCGCGCTTCCGGCTTACCGCCGGCAAGGATTGACGCGCGCCGTGCTACTCGAAGGGCTGCGCCGGATGCAGGCGCGCGGGATGGACCGCGTGTGTGTCTCTACCGGCGTTTCGAATGCGCCTGCGATACGACTCTATGAATCGCTTGGCTTTAAGATGGTGAACAAATATCTCAATTACGTGAAAACGGAATGAGAGAAACACTCAGAGGGTGAGATGCTTGACCTGGGGCTATCGCGCTGTATAATGGCTATCAGGCCAGGAATCCCTGGTGTGCATACGCCAGTCAGGTTAGCATAGCAGAGATGTGTTTGGAGAGAAATATGACAGAAATTGCTATCCCCAGACCTATTTCAGAAGCAGCGGAGCGACTAGCCCACAAAATGGGAATTCCCTTGAGTGAATTTTACACTGCTGCTCTATCTGCCTATGTCGCAATGTATCAGAAAAGCGGCATTACCGAGTTACTTGACCAAATTTACGATACCGAACCATCGGCCATGGATACCGACTGGAACGAGTCGAGAACGGCTTACATTTGGTGTTGGAGTTGTAGACAGACGCTTCATGAGGTTACTGGCCGTAGGGCAGAGAAATCATAAGGATTGTTGAGGAAGGCTCTGAGATGGAAATAGTCTTGACTTATGACCCACGTTGGGGATACACACCTGAAGGTCATATTTCTGCCTGGGAATGTCTGGACACTGTGGAGTACGTGGCTGGATTGTTAGAAGAAACAGGCAACACCGTTTTGCCTGTCAAAGCTGACGACGCGTTCGAGTTCAGACTCAAAGAAATCATGGACAAACACTCGGGGCCTTTGGTGTTCTGGCTTAACGAGTTTATGCCAACTGATTCTGGCAAGAAGTTGACTGCTGGGCGCCCGTTCACTGTTAGTGTTATAGAAAAGGTTGGGATGATGCACACCGGACCAGGCTCTGAAGCATTAGGTATAGGTCTCGATAAAGAGGCAACAAAAGACGTTTTCAGGAGGCTTGGGTTGCCAACCCCTGAATCCTATGTTGTTTATCCTGGCGATCATTCGCCAATCTGCCAACATGGTCATTGGGATGGCTATGTCATAATAAAGCCATTGCTTCACGGAGACAGCATAGGGATAGATGAGTTCTCTGTCGTTGGTGCCGATGATTTTGGGTGAATACGAGAAAGGGTTGAACGAATACACCACGAATTCGATGAGCCTGTTCTCGTAGAAAGGTACATCGGAGGGGAGGGCACAAGAGAGTTCACAGCGCCGATGCTTATTTCTCACGATGGAAGAGTAGCCGAACTGCCAATCACAGAGATTGATTTATCCCGGATCGCTGTTGCGCAGGGAAGGTTTAGGTTCCTAACTCACGCCATAAAAGCCGAAGAATACCATCTAAAGATACCTGCGGAGCTTCCACCAGAAATCATCAGAAGGATACATTCCGATGTTGGAAGAATCATCAAAGAGATTGGGTGCAAAGACATGACCAGAGTTGATATGAGAGGTGACTCCACTGGTTTGTACTACATTGAAGTGAATGTTGATCCGGGTAAGAGCAGGTTCAACAGCTATCTAACAGCATCCGCATATTCGCTTGGGTTGGACTATGCAGGAATAATCGCATTTATCCCGTATCAAGCCATGCTTAGATACGGATTGGAACCTCCAAGAGAGTTGGAGGAACTGGTAAAACCTGTTATGGCGTTGTTTGATACTGGTCAAGCTGTTGCAGTGAACCCTTAGATTTGCGATCTGCCTGTCTAGCGGGACTTGCCGTTACCGCCTCGTTCCTGGCATTTGGTGAGGGGCGCATTCGACAGCGAGGCTGCACAAGCGGAGCGCGTTAGGAGATTTGAGCCTGATGGCGAACGCGACTGTTACTGGGAACTGGTTTCGAGAGCATCCACTCGCATGGGGATTACTGCTTGTTATAATCATATGGCTGTCACGAGTCATTCCGATTCTTATCTTCCCTCAGTGGTTCAACCCGTTTGATATCCATGAGACACTCCCTTTCGCTCTACTGCTATTGGGTTGGTTTGCCCTGTTCTCAGTGCTGTTAGTTGGTGGGGGCATAGTTTGGCTGACGGGAACCTCATGGAGGGAATTGGGCTGGCGCCGCGAAGGTCTTGTAAAGGCAGTGGGCTTGGGCCTGCTGGGCTTTGCACTAAATTCCATCGCCCTCCTCCCACTAACGTTCATACGAGGGGTACCGGCTCAACCTGAATACGTTAGCCCTAGCATAATACGGCTGTTGCTCGTTACGTTCTTTGCCTTTGGAATTCCGGCGTGGGTAGAGGAAAACCTGTTCCGAGGTTTCTTGCAGACGCTTTTGGCAAAACGAGTTACCTTGTGGATGGCGATTGTGATTCAAGCAGCGCTCTTCTCTGCGTCCCACCTGGGATATGCTAGTGACCGGCTGCAGTTTGTTTGGTTATTTGTTTCGGGGCTGATCTATGGGTGGTTGCGAGGTCGTGATGGGAGCCTTGTCGCTCCATACTTGGCTCATGGTTTGGGATGGATGATGATCGTGTTCGGCCCGGCGGCATTCTAATGATCATCATGGAGTGGCAGAATGAGACATTAGATAGGATTAGCCCAGGGAGTTAGAGCACGGTGCGCCTAAATGGCGGTCTCGAAGCCGTGTGACGGCGCTTCAGATGTACCTTCACTTGCGTTACCCATAGCCACCTGCTCGAGGCGTCGCCGCGTGCGGTTCGCGGTCTAGCCCCTTAGTTTACCGCGCGGCGGGTGATGCTGGCCGTTAGGCGCGCCGGGGAAAATCGTATCTGGCATCAACATTTTCCGCATTGCGGTTGGAAAGACAGCGAAATGAAAAGGTGGAGCACTCGATGACAGTCCGCATGCGCACCTGTGCCGGGCCAGTAGATTCCCCGGCGATCAGCGACTTCCTGTACGGTCTCTATCAGCCGCACAACCGCGACGGCAACTGGTTTCAGCCGATATGGGAATACGCAACCACACATCCATGGTTTGACGAGCAATCCGTGCAACGTATCGGGATATGGGAAGACAACGGGACCATGGTGGGCGTGGCTCTGTACGAGTTGCGCCTGGGTGAAGCGTTCTTTCAGGTACACCCGGCCTACACGCATCTGAAACCAGAGATGCTCGCGTATGCCGAGCAGCATCTCACGGGCACAACCGGCGATGGAAGGCGATACCTCAAGGCATACGTGAACGATTTTGACACTGCGTTCGAACACGTGGTGCGGTCACGGGGCTATGAGAAGGATGCGGGGTCGCACCGTCCCATGTCGCAGTTTGTGATTCCGGATCCCTTCCCGCCCATCCGTCTTCCTGATGGGTTCCAGCTCAAGAGCCTGGCCGACAATAATGACCTTTACAAAATAGACCGTGTGCTCTGGCGCGGGTTCAATCATCCCGGTGAGCCGCCTGACGACGGCCCCGAGGGCCGCAAGAAGATGCAGTCGGGGCCCCATTTCCGCAAGGACCTGGCGATTGTGGTCGAGGCGCCCGGCGGTGATTTCGTGGCATTCGGCGGCCTGTGGTTTGACCCAGCCAACAGGTTCGGTTACGTAGAACCTGTCGCCACCGACCCCGACTACCGCCGCATGGGGCTTGGCCGGGCGGCAGTGCTGGAAGGTATCAGGCGCTGCGGCGAGCTTGGAGCAACCGTGGCCTACGTGGGTACCGACAAGCCATTCTACCTGGCCATGGGGTTCAAAAAGCTGTTCACGCTGAATTGCTGGGCGGCGCATCTCTGATTTCAATGCCAAGCCCCAAGAGACTGAATCTGCTTTACAAGGGCATATTGTGAGGTATACTTGGTCGAAGGCGCTCGATAGCAGTGGAGGTGTGCGATGACTGGACTGGAGATGTTACAGTCTGTTCAGTATGTGACAGTAAAAGACAAACGATTAGCCGTTGTTGAGGCTGACGACTGGGAAGCCATGATCGAGTGGCTTGAAACGCTAGAGGACGTTGAGATCGCCAAGGAAGCATTTGCGGCACTCAAGGCTGCAGGCGGTGATCGAGAGCGGGCAGGATGGTTGCGCTGGGATGACTTCAAATCACGACTATGGGGATTTGAGGCAGTTACTTGAGGAGATGTAGGGTACGTTTCCAATGGAAATGATCCTATCCCTTGACGCTCACGCTCATCTCGACCCCGCCCGATCCGCCGATGAACTGGCGGACTCGGGCGCGGTCCTCGCCATGACGCTCTCGCTCGACGAGGCCGCTCTGGTCATCGGGCGCCGTGAACCATACGTCGCGTGGGGCGTGGGATGCCACCCGCGCAAGCCCAGGGCACAAGAATCATTCGATGTCGGGCGCTTTCGGGAGTTGGCAGAGCGGGCTGCGTTCGTCGGCGAGATCGGCCTGGATACCGGTTCACGGGTCCCACTCGAGGTTCAACTCCGCACGTTCCGGCAGGCGCTGGAAGTCGTCGCCGACCTCCCCCGGCTGGTCAGCATCCATAGCTACCGTGCCACCGGGCTGGTGCTTGAGGAACTAGAACGCAGGCCGGTTGCCGTATCCGTGCTGCATTGGTGGACCGGGAGCGCGGGGGAAACGCGGGAGGCGGTGGCCCTGGGGTGTTACTTTTCGATCCACTCGGCCGTCGCCCGACACTCCAAGTTTCGTACGGCAGTCCCGCCTGAGCGCGTGCTCGTCGAAAGCGATCATGGCTACGCCGATCCGCCCGCCGCCATCCCGTGCCGGGTCGAGTGGGTGGAGCACCTGGTTGCCCAACAGTTGGGGCTGGGCGTGAAGGACGTGCGGCGCCTGGCCTGGCAGAACCTGGCGACGATCGTGTGCCAGACCGGCACGCGCAGGCTGCTGCCAGAGCCGCTGGCCGCGCTCCTGGCACAAGTGAGCCCGGACGTTGACCCTGGAATGCCTTGTGCAGGCTGAATGAAGATCTCGGCGAAGGACGCACGAGTGAACTCGGACAAGGCGGGCTTGGGATTTTCGGCCGAGGCCCGGTCGTGGCTGTTCCTCGGCCTGACCCTGGGGCTCACCTGGTTGTTCTGGTTCCTGGCGGCGGCGTTGGGCCAGGCCGTTTCCCCCTGGGTGGTCACAGCACTCCACTTCTTGGGTGGGCTCATGCCCCTGGCGGTCGCCGTGGGGCTGACCCATCTGAAGCACGATCGCCCGTTCCAGCGCGATTACTGGCGGCGGATCGTGGACTTCCGGCGCATCAGTCCCGGCTGGTATGCCGTCATCTTTCTCTTGTTTCCGGTGAAATCGGGCCTGGCCGCCCTGATCGCCGTGCTTCAAGGCGGTCAGGGGATCGCGCCGGAGGCTGCGGCTGGCCTCGCCGATCAACCTCTGCTGATTGTGCCTACTCTCATCTTCTGGCTCCTCTTCGGCCCTCTGCCCGAAGAGCCGGGCTGGCGCGGCTATGCTCTGGACGGCCTGCAGGTACGGCATAGCGCCCTCACCGCCAGCCTCATGGTCGGCGTCGTCTGGTCGCTGTGGCATCTACCTCTCTTCTTGATTGCAGGCACTTTTCAAGCCGAGCAAGTCGGTTTTGGCACGCTGGGATTCTGGTTCTACATGGTCTCCCTGCCCATCGAAGCCATTCTCTACACGTGGATCTACAACAATACCGGCCGGAGTACTCTGTCGGCCATCCTCTTTCACTTTGTCGGCAACGCCTTCGGGGAGCTGTTTGCCCTCTCAGCACAGGCTGAGGTGTACAATTTCGTCCTCTCCATCGTGGCAGCTCTCCTGGTCGTCGTCATTTGGAGACCTGAGACGTTGACCCGGGATGGGCGGCGCCGCTCTTGAGTTGAGGAGGTCAACGTGCGCATAGCAGCCGGCGGTTTTGGTATCGAGAGAAGAAAAATGGATGAAGAGCGCAACCGCACCAACCCTGCTCCCCTGGCCGAACAAACCTGCTTTTTCACCCTGATCAAGTCCGTGGAGGAGGAATGGAACGCTCGCCTTTTGATTGAGAGCCTGCGCGCTTTCGGGGGCCAGTGGAGCCATTGCCCGGTATGGGTATTCCTGCCGGACCCTGCCAGCGCCTCTCGCACCTATGCGGGCCTCGAAGACGTTCATTGCGTGCCCCTCGTCGTCGAAGAGAAAATCCGCCACGACTTTTTTGCAGGCAAGGTGTCTGCCTGTGCTCGGGCAGAGGAGATGGCAGGTCGAGACGTTCGTTCACTCGTCTGGCTGAGTCCGCAATGCTTCATCGTCAATCCCCCTGTCCTGTTCGATCTCCCCCCATCCTTCGATGCAGCCCTCAGGCCAGTCCACGTCAAGAACGTTGGTTCGTCTTCTGCAGAACCCCTCGACGATTTCTGGAAGGGGGTCTACCGGACGGTAGGGGTAGACGATGTTCCATTCACGGTTGAGTCCTTCGTGGACTCGCAGAAGATGCGGCCCTACTTTAATACGCACGCCTTTTCGATCAATCCAGCCAGAGGTGTGCTCCGAACCTGGTTGGAATGCTTCAAGACGATGGTTTCTGACCGGGAGTTTCAGGCGGGCCCCGGCCGGGATGAGGGTCACCAGATTTTCCTGCACCAGGCGATCCTGAGCACGTTGGCAGCCAAGTTGCTGGATTGGGAGCGCATTCGCATATTGCCACCCGAGTACAGTTACCCCCTGCACTTTCATCAGCGAGTGCCCCAGGCTCGCCGTCCACAGACGCTGAACAGCCTGGTCTGCCCAGTCTATGAGGAAACTTTCCGCTACCCTGATACGCTGAACGGGATTGAGGTTGATGAGCCATTAGGATCGTGGTTAAGGGAACGAGCATAGATGGAAGTCACAGACGTCGTCATCCGCACCGAGGGCTTGACCAAGCGGTACAGGGAGGTCACCGCCGTCAACGACATGTGCATGCGTGTGCAGCGGGGCGAGGTGTTCGGCTTGCTC
>Ga0315284_10014147_pt1 | contig 11368 bp, 19 predicted proteins | sample YL17G09_16_MG_FD_203696 | JGI IMG/M metagenome (GOLD analysis project Ga0315284, IMG submission 203696) | Sediment microbial communities from Yellowstone Lake, YNP, Wyoming, USA - YL17G09_16 | ecosystem: Environmental > Aquatic > Freshwater > Lake > Sediment | place: USA: Wyoming | collected... | reverse complement strand
TTCCGCTTTTGAAATCAAAAGAGAAGCTGTACATTCAGGATCAAATTTGGGAAAAGATTTGTCGAGAACTTCAGTGGGAGTTTATCAAGACTGGAATTACTTAGTAAAAATGCAGGAGATCCGGTGGAGGCACTGGGCGCTCCCTCTCGATGCGCTCAAACTCGAGCGGTCCATTCTTGTCCGGGAAGTTGATAAGGTAGCCAACCTCCAGGTCCAGGAGTTTGAGGTAATTTCGGGTCTGAATTCGGTAGACCTCGTTGAGCTTCCCGACCGATTTGAGCTCTATTATGTACTGGCGATTCACGATGAGGTCCGCCCGGACGTGGCCGACGTTCTGCCCCTCGTAAAAGACCGGGACGATTCGCTCCGTCTCGTACCGGAAACCAAACTTGCGCAGCGCAACCTCAAAGGCGCAGTGATACACAGACTCGGAGTAGCCCGGTCCGAGCGACGCCCAGATGTCACTGGAAATATCACGAAGGGATCCTTCCATTTCAATTTTAAATGCGAATCGCTCTTAAGCGGATGCTCTGGCTTGGTCACTTTGTGACGACCCGGGCCTGCTTCGGGTCTTTGAGTCTGGAAGAGGCAGTTTGGTCTATAGCCCCTGACCTGCCCATGGCCCTTTTTTTGACCCCATGGACAAACACATGGGGTGAAATCAAGGATTGGAAAATATACGATTGGTTTTACAAATTGCCACACTCCATGTGGTCCTTAATTTTGATCCGAAATTCAAGAGCCCGGAACATCTATGCGTTTCACATCCTCATGGACATCCTGAGTCACACGGGTCAATGGTCGATCGAGCCGTTTTTTCCAATAGGCCCGGTCATTCATGGGTTGTGGAATCCTGTAGAGTGGGTCTAGGGTCATCATCTTCATATATAAATGACACTTGTAGATTTCGGTCATTGTCCGTATAAACATCAATACTATTATGCTCCATAGCATAGGACTTATACTCGCGATAATTTGGGATACTTTATCGAGAGTTAAGTACGTTCCGAGCGTTGTGGCGGCGACGCCCCAGCCGAAAATATACATGAGGTTTACGCGTTCCGAGTGTTTAAGCGCTCCAGATTTTTGATGCGATAAAGTAGCCGAAGAGCTAAGCTTCTATTATTTTTCCAAGTTTGATTAACTGGTTCAGATGACCATAGTATTGTCATTCTACTTGTTAAATTTGAATTGTTTCTTTTAATACTATTTATCAATGAACGAACGTTTTCGTTCGTCATACTACGGTTGAAAAATGATGGAAAATAACGACGAGCAGACTGGACCGGATACCGCTTATTTCCCACTAATCCGAACGTGGGTTCTTGAATTCTCGTAATCATTCGTTTATATTTGTTTAACACAGTTGAATTACCAGAGCCTTGGGAGTTTTCCAGCATTTTTGCCAAGGAGTTTACATTCGGTGAAGTTTCACTGTTATTATTAGATGAATTTGTGACTCCTCTTCTTACTCTCCTACCATTACTATTTGAGTTTGAACCTCCTCTTTTCAACCGCATATATCTTGAATATGCGTTTTCAAAACTTGTAACTGCTCTTATGTAATTCGTAAAAGGAATATTATAGTTTTGAGGAACTTGGAAGTATTTTTTAAAAGCAATCGGAGACAAAGTCGATGCTCGGGCTATACTCTGCGCGGAAACAGCAGGATCTCCGCGACAACCCGAAATAAACACAATTAATTTTCCAGTTTGTCCTGACCTTGCCCTATTTATAATATCTTGGAGGTTTTGTTTCGTCCCATGGAATTCCCTTCCGGGTATTCCAACTTTCCATAGACCAGCTAATTCATTAAAATATATCGCACCCCTCGCCACATTCGGGGCGTTTCTAGGCTTTGGAGAATCGTAAAATTCAAGAGAGTGATTTGCAATCACAACTCCAGGTGGGTAAATGTGTTTCTTCCAATTCCACAACTTGTTTGTAAGAAGACTAGGCTTTTCAACTGGTGGTAAATTTCCTCGCAATAACTGTCTAACTTTATTTGGATTTTGAAATATTGTCTGGAACTTTTTATTAAAAGTATCCGATGTATCACCGAGATATCCCGGTTTTGTAGTAAATATTACATATGTATCTTTGGGGACAAAAACAGGTGGTAATGATGGCTCGTGCTGCCCGTGACCCACCGCAAGTGCAAACTTAAAATTATTCACATTCGCTAAAAGTGAGTTGAGACGTGTATGCCTATTGTTTGCCATTTAACATACCCCAAGATTTACTTCCGGCTCGTCTTGAACGACTTGGCGTACTTGCTGCGGACCCACATGGCATCCTGCTTGTAGATGCGGGACGCGCGGGGCAGGGTGCGCTTGGTCAGCGTGCTGATCGCGGTGAGGCGACGCAGGACGGCCAGGGGCTTCTCACCCTTGCTGGTACCCGTAGCGAGTCAACATACCCCCCTTGAGGCTACCGATGACCTTCTTGGACCGACCGATCGCCCCGACGTCGTACGCCGGGACTGACGCGACGCGGCGGGTCATGGGCTTGCGCACGTACGAGTACGACGGGCGCCCCTTGGACGCCCGGACCCGGATCACCTTGCGTGAGAGGTTCACGATGTGGCTTGAGCGAATGTGGTGTTTCATTTTGAAATGGATCAAGATAAATTTTGCGAGTGACCCATGATGAACAATTTGAGCTTCCCGTCATTTGACGCACCAAAGTCAAAGACGTCCGCGCCCTCTAAATTAATATCAAAATTTGGAAAGTCGTACTCGTACCTAAGTTTCATGCTCGAGTATAGTATACTGAGACCGTACGTCTTGAGGTCCTTGACTGGTACTGGTCGGTTCCATCCTAATTTCATTCCTAAAATACCACCCGACTTCCCAAGGAAAGGCGCCCCGGGGAGCGTCTCGGCCGATCCACCGTCGACGTAGTTCCATGAGTCTCTCAATTTTAGAGGTGAAAATAGGAAAGGTATAGCGACAGTCGCACAGACGGCGTCGAGGACGCTCATGGTCGGGGTCGTGTCGACCGAAAAGTACACAGTCTTCATGAGGTCCACGCAGTACGAAGAAATGTGAAGCTTGACCGGGTACCATTCGTACAATTCCTTGAACGTCACGTCATTTTTGTTCATAAATTGGGAACAAGCCCCAGAGAGCACTTTGCGAACCTTCGAGGTCGGCACGAGTCCGTAATTTGTCAACAGGTTCTTTATGCTAGGTTTCATAATCTGTTTTACGGGTACGCTAAGCGAAAAGTCGAGAACCCTTGCGAGTTCTCCTTTCGTCGCGCAAAACAGGAATGCCAAAAGGCCACCGGCCGACGCCCCTGAGATTTCCTCAAGGGCGTCGAGCCGTCCTTCTTGTTTTAGTTTAGAGACGACTCCGAGATATATAAAGAACCCCATGGCACCTGGGCCGATCGCGAGGTACTTTACCATCTATTGATGCCTGTCTAGTAATATTTCGCGAAAGTCTTGCGCATCAGGGCAAACAGGATAGCAAACACGATCGCGTGCACAAACACGGGGATCGGGCCGCTCGCGCCCGGCGGCAGGGTCAGAAGAGTCCCTGGGGTCAGCAGGATGAACAGAACGGCCGGGACGATCAGGTCAGCGGTCGTCAGAGACACCTTGGCGACAAACTTGGCCACGATCCAGTACACCAGGGCCAGGACCACGGCGTGGAACGCCAGCTGAACCTTGGGGTCCTGGCCTGGGGGCAGGCTGACGATCAGGCCCGGGCTGAGGAGGGCGAACAGCAGGGTCGGGATCAGAACCTTGGGGCCGGTAATGTCAATCATTTTTTAGTTTTTACCAATATATTTTTCGGCCCAGCCGTAAAACTGCGAGTACTGGACGCGGTCCGTGACGATCCGGGCTGATGAAATGAGATTCCACATAATTCGCTGCTGGTCGGTCGGCTCCCTGGCTGTGAACCACTTTGTCGGATTCAGGACCAGGTCGACAAACTCGGGATATCCCACCCGAGTTTTCATATAGTTTTCATCTATGTACTCCCTGAGGTGCATCCAGGCGTCCAGGAGTTCTTCGGAATACATATCCTGCCAGTCCTCTGGGTGAAGCTCGGGGTCAAACTCGTCCGACCCGTCTGAGTCGTACGCCAAATCGTAATTGTACGCGTCGCGCGAGTACTCATCGTTGAGTCCCATTTTTACTTGGTCTATATACGCTACAGATCCTTAAGCCCTGTGACCGTCACACCGGCCGTCTCCTTCAAAGGCGCTGCGTCGAGGATCGCCTGGAACGCCCCCTCGATCTGGGCCTCATTCCCGCCGAAGAACGAGCGGAGACCCGCCTTGATGACATCCTTTGTCAGAGATCCCCGGGTCTTCTTCTTCTTGAAGTTCACCCTGACCTTGTCCTGAACTCGGACGGTGTCAATCTCGTTTCGGGCCATGTGCTCCGTCACGTACTTGCGAAGATCCTTCTCGCGCCCATTGAGGACGCTGAGATCTTTGCGAGCCGCGGCAAGTTGGGCCTTGAGGCCGACCCACTCGGTCATTGCGGATTTAAAGTCCATTTCTGTTGTGTGCAAAGCACTTATTTACGCAAGGCTAACGCGCGGGAGTTTCTTTACTGATACTCCGGGGAGATCTCGAATGCAGGGCGCATGGTGTCGGGGGGGATCGTGCTGACGTTAAAGATGGACACGGGCGTGCGGGGGTTCATGGGCTCGGAACGGAACTGCTGGTTCGCGTTACGCAGAACGCCGCCGACCGTCTCGGGGTAGCCAATCTGGCTGCGGGGATCCAGGTAGTTCTGGTTGCCCAGGATCTTGTCCGGGCTGAACTGACCAAAGTCCTCGGTCGCGACCACGTCGCGGGGGATCAGGCTAGACGAACCGACCGCATCGACCGACGAGCTCGGGCCGCTCCACTCGGAGTAGTCGCGCTGGGCCACACGATACGCCGCGTCACGGGCCATGCCCTTGTGGAGGTTGGCGCCCATCATGCCCTCGTTTGCCGCAAATCCACTCGAGCGCTTGGGGGCGAAAAGAAGTAGGAGGATCACTGCGGCCAAAATCATAATCGCGAGTCCCTTGCGGTCCATTTATTAATAGTCGATGATATTTTTTTTAGTCGAGGTAATCGGCTGGATCGTCCTCGGGCTCGGGCTCGTCCGTGAAAAGATATTCCTTGGGGGGTGCCGGCTTGGCCGCCCCACGGACGCGCACCTGGACCACGCGCCAAATGGGACCGAAAGATTTTTTGAGGAACCAGAGGCCGGCGAGCTCGACGAGCGCATCAACCTTCGACCCCTCGGGGACGGCCTGGAGCTCGAGCGAATTCTTCTGGGTGTCGTAGGCCGTCGTGACCACCTCGCCCTTCACGGTCACGAGCGACGCACCCAGGATTCCGTCAGTCACGCTCTCCTGGAAGGCGCTCTGGATCGTCTCGTCGCTCAGCTCCTTGCCGAACCACTCCACCTTGGACGCCTTGGCCTGTGACAGGAGCTCCCCGTCAATTTTAGAAAACAAGTCGAGACCCTCGGGGATCTTCAGGTTGACCGACTTGGACGCGAGCGAATCCTGGAGGACGAGACCGTTCACCTGGTGCCGAGCACCAGACACCTTGAGAAAGTAACGGCCGTCCGGAAGCTTCTGGGGTTTTGCGTACTCCATTATACCATTAACAAAAATATTCTTTAACCTTAGATGAGCGCGTGTGACGTCAAGTTTATCGGCAAAGGCTGTATGTGTCTGGCTGACCCCAGGGACCCGCGCGCGACCATATGCGGCTACATCAACAAACAGAACGGATTGGTCTATCCATGCGACCTGGGCTGCTGCTTGCCGAGGTGCATGGGCGTCGGCCAGGAGCCGCCAGTCAAGGGGGCTGAACTCCGCAAGTCGAAGGGTACGGCTCTCCCTGATGGTTTCAATGTCAACCTGCCCCAGAGCGACGAGGGGACGGCCGTCAAGGGCGCGACGAACCCGACGGAGCTGGGTGGGCTGCCAGAAGTCCCGTATAAAGTGTGGCAAATTGTACTCGCTCTTTTCGTCATATTGGCCGTCGCGATTGGCGCCCTGCTGTTCCTGGCTTAAAGCAACAGGTCATCTATAGGGTAGAAATGGCTACCACTGTAACTCTCGATGACCTGATGAAGGAGATGAAGGCTCTGCGCAAGGATATGCGCAAGATTCGCGCTCATATCGAGGACCCGACCGGTGAGAAGTCCAAGGCGCGCGCCGTCAACAACGGCTTCAACAAGCCCCTGGACGTGACGCCCGAGCTGCGCGCCTTCCTGAGCCTGGCGGCCGATGAGAAGATCTCTCGGTCTCAGGTGACGTCTCGTATCAACACGTACGTGACCGAGAAGGGTCTCAAGGCTGGCCAGAACATCAGCATGGACGCGGCTCTGCAGGAGCTCCTGAAGCCTCCGACCGACATGCAGGTCACCTTCCTGAACATTCAGAAGTACATCAACCCTCACTACATCAAGGAGGAGAAGCCCGTGGCTCCCAAGACGCCCCGGGCGCCCAAGGCTGAAGCTGACCCAAACGCGCCACCGAAGGAGAAGAAGGTTCGGCCCAAGGTTGCGAAGCCTGCGACGACGGCTTAAAAGGTCTGTGTATTATAAACTAAAATGGAAACTCCACCAGCATTGTCGCGAGACTTTCTAAATGCGCTGGTCGGGACAAAAGTCAAAAATATCGAACTGTATCAACGGGCATTTACGCACAAGTCAGCCCTGAAACGTTATTCAGGCTTGACTGGTTCGTACGAAACTTTAGAATTCATGGGAGACTCGGTTCTCGGGTTTATAATCACAAAACACCTTTTCGATCTTCACGAGAAGGAGCAAGAGGGATTCTTGACCAAGGCCCGAACAAAGATGGTCCGGGGGAAGACGCTCTGTGAAATCTCCAAAGTTCTCGGCCTGGAGACCCGGATCCTCATGGACGAAAAGGGCGAGCGCAACGGCTGGAACACGAATGAGAACATCATGGAGGATGTGTTCGAAGCGCTCGTCGGGGCTGTCTATCTCGACCTCGGAATGGTCCATGCAAAGAATTTCATTCTTGAATCATTCGGAAAGGTTCAGACGTCGCTCGTCGACGACAACTACAAGGACCAGCTCATGCGCTGGTGTCAATCCCTCAAGTATCAGCTTCCGGACTACCGCGTGACCGGTCAGGTCAACGGTCAATTCTGTGTAACTGTCATCGTCGACGGTCTCGAGTGCGGTCTCGGTGTCGCGACGACCAAGAAGCAGGCCGAACAAAACGCGGCCGAAATTTTACTTAAGACGGACCCGCGGTTTAAGAACAAGAATGGACCCCCTCGAGCCATCAAAGACGGTTCTTCGGGTCCGGGAACTTCTCTCGGCGCCGTACGCGGAGCAGAGAACCCAGGAATGGCTTGATTTGCGCGAGAATATGATTACGGCGAGCGATGTCGCGAGTGCGATCGGTGATAATCACTACGAGACTCCCGATTCGTTTGTGAAAAAGAAGGTTCTCAAGACCAAGTGGGGCGGAAACGCCGCGACTCAACATGGGACGCTCCTTGAACCTTTCGTCCGGGACTTGTACGACCAGAGAACCGGACGCAAGTCGCATGAAATTGGCGTCGTCCAGCACCGCGAGTACCCGTGGCTGGGTGGGTCCGCCGACGGCATAACGGAGGATGGCCTCCTCATCGAGATAAAGTGCCCCTTGACTCGAAAGATCGAGGCGAAGGTTCCAAAGCATTACTTGCCTCAAATTCAGCTTTTACTCGAAGTGACGGACCTCGAGGAGTGCGACTTTATTCAGTATCGCCCCGGTGAAGGGTCGAAGCCTGAGGAATTCGTCATCGTCCGGGTCCAGAGGGATCGCTCCTGGTTCACGACTAACCTACCGACAATGCAGGCTTCATGGGATCGGATCGTGGCCGGAAGAAAAAATGGGTTATGTGAGCTCCAAGACGACCAGGTCGCCTGGGACGCATACGAAATTACTTGTGAAATAGTAAATGACGACGGTCGAGGAGTACCTGGCGGTGTTTGGGCCGGTCAAGACGACCCCGAGCCTGGGGTGGAAGTGCCCACACCGACCCAAGATTCTCAAATGTCGTGAGTGCCACGGCAACTTTTGCACTGGGTGCATTCAGCTTGAGGTTCATTTTTGTCCCAAATTGGATGACCGGTTAAAAATTGAAAGAGAGAATTTATCAAAGAAATTGGTTCGGGTGGTCGCTCCTAAAGTCCAAGCCATCTAGAACCGCCCCTTGAATTTTGAAACCAAAAAGAAAATCAAAGCAAGGAGAATCAGCCAGAACAAAATCCCCTGGGAGTTCTTCTTGAACGTCGGGAAAATGGTGCGCGTTTCTTGCCCGTATCCTGACCACGACCACGGCTGACCCGGACGATACCACGTTGTCGTGCCGTCCGAGTACTCCATTTTGCGCGCAGGGAATGCAGGGAAAGGTGCGGTGCTCGCCGCGACCGTCTTTAAGTACATGGGGCCTGACTGGTCCAGGTTCGGGTCGTCGGCGTTCTGGAGAGTCTCGGTCACGTTCATGGGCGTCTCGTCAATCTGTGTGAAGTACGACCCGTCCATGAAGGTGTCCTTGCGGAACCCATCGGTGTTGACGCCGTAGGTGCCCGACCAGGTATAAGGGTCGAACCCATCGATCTGAAGACGGTCGTCGATCATCGCGGCTGTCGCCATCGTGTTATTACATATTCATATTATTTTCACCCTTGTAGATTTTCGTCTGAATTTTTTGCTGATGGAGAACCCACATGGTGTCTAGGTCGACATTCAACATGTGGGCCAACTGGAAGAGGTAACTAAACACGTCTCCCATTTCCATCGTCACGTCCGTCCCCCGGTCCTTCTTGAGCCCCGTCTTTCTGTAGACCCTCTGCTGCTGACGAATAGATGAGGCAAGCTCGCCAATCTCTTCGTTTAGTAACATCCAGACCATGCTTATGGGGGCTTTGTCCCAGCCCTTGCGCTTGCACATGGCGGCGGTTTCGTCGCGAAACTTATTCATTGAATACTAGGCGCCCATGGTTCTTATCTACTGTTGAAGCGACGCACAATCGCCCTGAAGCGATACACAATCACGGCGACGAGAATCAGCGCCGCGAGTTCGGCGCCGAGCTTCCAGTTTTCGACCACGTGCTCCGTGCGACCCTTCTTACGAGCCCACGGCTCGACGACGCTCGCACTGAAAAGACGGATACTCCGCTCTATGGCAAAAAAAACGACAAACCCGAAGAGAATATCATCGAGTGCCCGCATTTCTAAAATCCAATCTTAAAGTTACTCGGGATTTTGTTTCCGTATGTGCTCGTGCTGATCGGGGTCTCGAGCGGCACGGCGTTCTGGGAAATGTCGCGCAGGTACACGAGCTGCTGCAGAATACCGGTGCTGATGGTCGCGGTCGCCTCTTTCGTCAGGCGCGCGTTCATGTCGTCGACCTGCTGACGAACATTCGTGTACGGATCCTTCTTCATGTTCGTAAAGACCCGATGCATGAGAGCGTCGAGGTCAGAGTAATTTTGCCTCTGAATTTCGTATCCAGTCTTGTCCTTGATCGAGGCCAGGATCAGGTCCTGCAGAGTCTCCTTGTTGAAATCGGAAAAAAAAGCATCCACGAGAGGAGACGGCAAATACTTGGTAGCCATTAAGACTTGCGGATAAAAAAATCAAGCCCTAAAAATACAATGAAGGTTCTCAAGCGCAATGGAGACTCGGTCGAGATGCTCTTTGACAAGGTGACCAGCCGAATTTCGAAACTAAATCAGTCGCCGGAGTTTGCACCCCTGAACGTCCAACCCGACAAGGTGGCCCAGAAAGTCTTCACGTCCATGTATGACGGGATCTCGACGGCCGAGATTGACAACCTGACGGCCGAGGTGGCGATCGGTATGATCACTGAGGACCCAGACTACGAGACTCTGGCGATGCGCGTGACCGTATCGAACCTTCAGAAGAACTGTCCTAAGAAATTCAGCGAAGCTATGACCCATCTCAACCTCAAGGGAGTGGTGTCCAATGAGGGCATTTCCTTCATCACTCCCGAAGTGGACTCGTGGATCGTCCCCGAGCGCGATTACCTCTTTGGATATTTTGGAATCAAGACCCTCCAAAAGGGCTATTTGAATATTGGAGAAACACCCCAATATCTTTTCATGCGCGTTGCTCTTTGGGTTCATGCGACTGACTATTCACGCGTCAAGGAAACATATGACCTCATGTCCCAAAAGTTCTTCACTCATGCAACTCCTACGCTTTTTAATAGCCTCTCCAACAATGCACAGGGTAGCTCGTGCTTCCTAGTAGCCATGAAAGACGACAGCATCGAGGGCATCTACGACACGCTCAAGGAGTGCGCTCAGATTTCCAAGTGGTCTGGGGGCATCGGGATCCACTGCTCGAACATCCGTGCGAACGGCTCAAAGATCAAGGGGACCAACGGAGTCGCCGACGGTATCGTGCCCATGTTGCGCGTCTTCAACAACACTGCCCGGTACGTCAACCAGGGTGGCGGGAAGCGCAAGGGCTCCTTCGCCATCTACCTGGAGCCCTGGCACGCCGACATCATGGAGTTTCTGGAGCTCCGCCTGAACCAGGGTGACGAGGAGATGCGCTGCCGAGACCTCTTCACGGCCATGTGGATTCCTGACCTCTTCATGGAGAAGGTTGAGAAGGATGAGGATTGGCACCTCATGTGCCCCAGCGAATCCCCTGGTCTGCCCGACGTGTACGGTGAGGCGTTCAATGAGCTCTATAGAATGTACGTGGCGCAGGGGCGATTCAAGAAGTGCGTCAAGGCGCGGGCCGTCTGGGACGCGATCCTCAAGTCCCAGGTTGAGACCGGGACGCCATACATGTGCTACAAGGACTCTGTGAACGAGAAGAGCAACCAGAAGAACATTGGCGTCATCAAGTCGAGCAACTTGTGCGTCGCACCCGAAACGAAGATTCTCACCAAAAATGGTGAGAAGGTTATATCGGAGCTCGTCAATCAACAAGCTCACGTATGGAACGGATGTGAATGGTCAGAGGTTACAATCGTGAAAACCGGCGACTGCTCTAAACTTATCCGAATTTCATTCACGAATAACCAATTTCTAGAATGCACCGATTATCACAAGTTCCATACTATTGATGGCATCAAGGATGCGAAGGACTTGGTCCAAGGTGACACTCTCATTGATTGGAAACTTCCTGACGTGGGAGTTGGTATTGCTACAAACGGGACAAAGAATGTTCGGGTAGTTTCAATCGAGGACAATGGGCGCATGGATGCGACGTATTGTTTCAACGAGCCGAAGCGTCACATGGGCATCTTCAACGGAGTGATTACTGGAAACTGCACCGAAATCATGGAGGTCAGCGGACCGGACGAGACGGCCGTGTGTAACCTGGCCAGCATC
>Ga0315284_10014146_pt1 | contig 11368 bp, 4 predicted proteins | sample YL17G09_16_MG_FD_203696 | JGI IMG/M metagenome (GOLD analysis project Ga0315284, IMG submission 203696) | Sediment microbial communities from Yellowstone Lake, YNP, Wyoming, USA - YL17G09_16 | ecosystem: Environmental > Aquatic > Freshwater > Lake > Sediment | place: USA: Wyoming | collected... | reverse complement strand
TAAGGTCCGGCGTGAACGCCGCCGGCAGCGAGTTGAACGCCACGTCCTCGCAGCGGTCGGCCCATTTCACATCGCCGCTGATGGTCAGCAGCGTTTCGTGTGACAGCATCATCTCGACCATGCCGCATGTTTCGACCGCCTGGCGGGGGTCCGTAAATCCCGGCCGGCAGTTCTCATCTCCGCCGAACATCCCGCCGGGAAACTGGCCGTATATGTCCCGGATCTTTTGCCAGTTACGTTCGGCCGCCTGCAGATGATTCGGATTCTTCGATTGCATATAGAACGTGCCGGCCTCGCCGAAGCCCTGCGACATATTGACGTTGTGCCAGTTGATGACATCCTTCTCCCATTCGGCGGTGTAGCGGTGCACCTTCTCGGCCAGTTCCAGCAGAAATTTATCCCCTGTCCGGTTGTACAGCCAATATACGCTGTAAAGCAGGTCGCCTCCGCGCATCTTAGGCCAATAGCCCACAAGGAACCTTTCTTCAGGCACGGTCATAAGGTACTTCATATACTTCGTCATCAGTTCGATGACCCGTTTGTCGCCGGTGAACTCGTAGTAATCCTGCAGGCAAAAGAGCATAATCATATTAGGCCACAGGTCTTCGCGGCCCTCTAAGTCCGTCGCTGCGCCCTTTCTGCCCTTGTCCGGCCCGAACCAGCCATCGTCTTTCTGACTCGCAATCGCCGCTTCTATCCATATCTTCGATTCTTTGATTATACGCTCGTCACCGAGGATGTAGCCGCAGTTGCTGAAACCCTTGAGCCAGTAGGCGGGTTCCTCCCAGCCGTGGTCGCCCTCACCCGATGGGCTGAGCCACGCATTGCCTTCTTTCTTTAGGAACTCGCTGATTTCGGTCAGGTGCCCGTGAAATCCATTCGCCTGCAATTCAAGCTGCCTGCGGACCCATCCGGTCGGCTCAATCGCCCCGACCGGCAGCTTTATCAATGGACTCGGCATCAAAGGCGCGCGGTTTCCAACGTAGAAATCGTTGCCTGCCTCGGTGCCCGGCTTGTCAACAACGCGGATACTTGTATCGCCGCAGAAGGCGACATCGGCGAACGAGACAATCAGCGTCATACTGATAAATGTGTATTTAGACATTATTGGCCCTTTCAGTTTCAAATAATCAAACGGAACTCGGATTTTACGTAAAAACCCATAAGAATGCCAATACAAAATACGCTTATTGTTCCGTTGTCAGAGCATTTCATCTATAGTTTTCCCTTGACAATAGAACGTTAAAGCGTATGATAATTATATTGGTATTCATCACATTCAAAGACTTTCGAAAAGAGGAGATATTACGTATTCAATGATTCTCAGAGGCGGAAAGGTAAATCCAGTATGGTTAACAAAGTAAATTTAAGAACCTGCTTAATATCAATATTTTTTGTTGCGGCACTGTGTCTAGCCACTTTTGGCAAGATAATCTACGTTGACGACGATGCCGCCGGTGCCAATGACGGCTCAAGCTGGGAGAATGCGTACACATTCCTGCAGGAGGCCCTGGCCGATGCAAATTCTGCCGAAAAGCCGGTAGAAATCCGGGTCGCGCAGGGAATTTACAGGCCGAACCAGGGTCTCGTGGCCATCCCGGAGTTCGACTGGAGGACAACAACCTTCCAGCTCATCAACGGCGTTGCGCTCACAGGCGGCTACGCCGGTTTAGGCAAGCCAGCCCCCAACGCGAGAGACGTTGAGCTGTATGAAACCATCTTGAGTGGCGACCTGAATGGCGATGATGTCCAAGTTGGTGATCCCTGCGATTTGCCGGACGAGCCGACCCGTGCAGAGAATAGTTACAGCGTTGTAACCACAAACAGGATTGATGCGACAGCCGTGCTCGATGGTTTCATCATCACCGGCGGCAGCGCTGACGGCCCATTCCCCTACGACTCCGGCGGCGGGATGTACAACTATATCAGTAGCCCGACTCTGACTCACTGCATCTTCAGCGGGAACTTGGCAGGGCATGAAGGCCAGGGCGGCGCGATGTACAACATGGCAAGCAACCCGACGCTCACCAACTGCATCCTCAACGGGAACTCAGCCAATAATGGCGGCGGGATGTACAACGACTCCAGCAGCCCCAGTCTGAGCGGCTGTACCCTTAGTCGGAACTCGGCGCAGCGCGGCGGCGCGATGTACAACTATGACGGCGCCACAACCCTGACCGACTGTACCTTCAGCGGGAACTCCGCTTACTATGGCGGCGGGATGTACAACTATAACAGCAGCCCGGTTCTGACCGGCTGCCGGTTCAGCGGCAGCTCGGCGCCACTTGGCGGCGGGATGTACAACTATGGCAGCAGTCCGGCTCTGACCAACTGCACCTTCAGCGGCGGCTCGGCATATACCGGCGGCGGGATGAACAACCATCGGCAAAACAGTCCCACTTTGGCCAACTGCACTTTCGTCGGAAACTCGGCAAGGGATGGAAATGGTTTGGCTTGTTTTTCTGTGGGGCAGGAAGATGCAAGCAGGGTGGTACTAACTAACTGCATTTTCCGGGACGGTGGCGATGAGATATCGAACGACGGCCCCTCAATCGTGGAAGTGGCCTACAGCAACGTACAGGGGAGCTGGCCCGGCGATAGCAATATTGATGTTGATCCCTTGTTTGCAGATCCCGGCCATTGGGCGGATGTGAATGATCCGAACGTGGTTGCTGAGCCGAACGACCCGAATGCTGTATGGGTCGAGGGCGACTATCACCTCAAGTCCGAAGCAGGGCGGTGGGACCCCATCAGCGAAAGCAGGGTCAAGGACGATGTGACCAGTCCTTGTATTGACGCCGGCGATCCCAATAGCCCGGTTGGCGATGAGCCTGAGCCTAACGGCGGCAGAATTAATATGGGGGCCTATGGCGGCACACAACAGGCGAGTATGTCGCCGGCAGGCGCGGAAGAAATCGTTAACATACAATGGCTGGGCCATTCGAGTGTGAAGGTCTGGACAGACGATTGCGTCCTATATGTGGACCCGCAAAGCCTGAGCATTTCTCCCCATGATGCTACGTTTGTGCTGGTTACTCATACTCACAGTGACCATTACTCGCCATCGGATATTGCGAAGGTTTCCAACGCCGAGACGCAGTTCATCGCCCCGTCCAAAGTCATCGACCTGTACGGCAGAGGATTGCCGATCGCACCATGGCAAACTATGGAATATGACATTGTCAATATTAAGGCTGTGCCCTCGTATAATACGAACAAATCGAACCATCTCAAATCGGACAACTGGGCCGGCTTCATCATAGAGCTGGGCGGCAAACGAATCTATGTCGCGGGCGATACGGACCTGATCGATGAGATGAAATCGCTCGGTGACATTGACGTGGCGTTCCTGCCCGCCGGCGGTACGTATACAATGAATGCAACCGAAGCGGCCGAAGCGACAGGCTATATAAAGCCCGATTTGGCCATACCATACCACTGGGGTCGAAATGTCGGGACACTGAGAGATGCGCAGACTTTCGCCGAACTGGCGCAGTGTGCCGTAAAGATTCTTTCGTCCGGCGAGATAATAAGCTCGGACAATTGGCCGGTATATTCGCCGCTGATAGCGCACTGGACGCTCGACGAGGCCGAGGGCAATATCGCCCATGACAGCGCCGGCGAAAATCACGGCACGCTCTCCGGCAGTCCGGCCTGGCAGCCTGCCGGCGGTAAGATAGACGGGGCATTGCAGCTCAATGGAATTAACGATTACGTAAGCACCAATTTCGTGCTGGACCCGGCTGATGGAGCCTTCAGTGTTTTCGCCTGGATTAAGGGTGACGTCCCGGGGCAAGTTGTTATATCTCAGGCAGACGGCACTGGGTCCGGCGAGACATGGCTGGGTACGGATCCATTGGACGGCAAACTCATGACCGGCCTGGTCCCTCCTGCCGCCGGGCGGTTTGTCCCGCAGCCGCTGGTCTCGGAATCGATAATCACCGACGGCCAATGGCATCATATCGGTTTTGTCTGGGACGGCTCGTACAGGACCCTCTATATGGACGGCACAGAAGTTGCCAAAGATGCAGCGGTTCAGGCTGCGCTGAAATCCGCCGATGGCGGTATGTACGTTGGTGCCGGCAAGAATCTCGAAGCAGGGACCTTCTTCGCCGGCCTGATCGACGACGTCCGAATCTACAATGTGGCCCTTACTGCGGATGAAATCGAGACACTGGTACATTGACGTTTTACGAACGTAGCCGGCGGAAAGTATACTATGGCCGCCGGCAGTCAGGCGAGAGACGTTTCGGATTTGCCAAAATGACTCAAGAATAATCTTGACAATTTCACTGAACAATGTTATTTTATCGAAAAGCTTTTTGAACTTTATATTACGAAATCCAAGCAGATTATTTTGAGAAGGAGAGATGTATGATGAATAAGACGATAGAATCATTAGGTCTCGGACTTTCCCGGTTGCTTTGCTTTTCTTACGGTGGTTTTCTGCTGGTTGTCTGTGCGGCATTTTTTGCTCCGTCCGGAATAAAAACTTTAATCGATGCGTTACATCCCAGCCTGGCGATTCTGGCGATTGTTGTCATCGGGGCGGCCATCTATGTTCTGCATCGTACGATTATCTTGCCTGTTCACCATGTGCTGCTTTGCTGGTTCTTCCGGGTCTCTGATAAGTCCGGTGACGTTGGAGATCTCGCCGAAAGTACTTCGAGCCCGACAATATATCTCGGAGATGCCCTTGGAGTTGCCCCCGGGAGAAGGACAACCGCGTACAATGTTTTGCGGCGCAGCGACTTTTTCACCAACAAGGAATCTCTCGATATGGCCCACGCGGAGAACGGCCTGCTGGTAATGACCGGCGTTGGTTTGCTCATCGCCGCGGCGTATGGTCTGAGCCAGGGCAGGTCTTTGCTGCTGACGGTGACATTATTGGTTTTAGCGATCATTTTCATTGCGGCATCTTTCAAAGCGGAAATGATTCAGTACTCGATCGAATGCATGGCCATCAGGGAACGCCCGATAGAAGCGATGAAGATACTGGTGAAAACCGGGGTTCTTCGGACCGAAGACGTCGAGGGTACGATAGAGCTGGCGCATCTGAAGGACAGTCAGGCGATGGAGCTGCTGGAGGAAGACCAGGCTCGCCAGGAACAGGCCGTGAGCCCGGATGGCACTTGAGACAGGTTGCCTCACGCTTTGCTTCTGAGAAAAGCAGAACATTATGCCAACTATCTTCGAGGAGGGACTTAGTATGATTTCCTGGTTGATATCGGTTTGTCTCTGTGCGGCCCGGCGTGAAACTGCCCGGCGGCAAAGTAATAAGCGTGAGGATTCCTCGAATAGCATTTCGGCGAAAACCGCATCGATATCGGCACCTGAAAAGTAATCGCGCAACCGGCCTGTAATTAAGCCGGAATGCTGAAAATATCCCGCTATTTCGTGCATGTTTTTTTGATAAATCGAAACAAATAGTCGATAATATAAGTATATAGTCTTAGGGTTCTGTATGGGAGACAAGGCAGATGCGTTTGATTGTAAAAAAAGGCGGTCAAACCGTAAACGAGCTTCGGTTCGACAGGGGCCCTGTTTATATCGGCAGACATGAGCACAGCCAGATTTTTCTTCCCGACAGGGCGGTATCGAGACAGCACGCCGCAATCTTCGCTGCGCAGGATGGCACGTGGGTGCTTGAAGACCTGGACTCGGCAAATAAAACATTTCTGAACGATAAGGCGATTCATAAGGCGCCAATCAAGACCGGCGATCGTATTCACGTCGGAGATTTCGAGATCGAAGTCACTCTTGACGCCGATGCCGGCAAAACTATTCATCTGGAAGACACGCTCATGCCCGCTCCGCGTGAGTCGAGCCCTGCGTCGTCGGCACCAGATCGTGAGATTATCGTTCGAAAGCCGGATGTCGAACTTGCTCCCGATATCAATCTGCCAGCCATGCGGGTGAAAGATTTTCTGCAGGCCACCGAGGCGATCTGCAAATCCAACGGCCCCGATGAAGTGCTCAAAACCTTGCTGATCATCACATTGAAACAGTTCCGGGCGAACAATAGCTGGTGTGCTATGCGGGCTCTGCCCGAAGGCCCGATGACCGTTCACGCCGGCAGGAACCGGGACGGCGGCACTCTGGAACTGGCCGATATAAAAGTTCATAAAAAAATCTCGCTGGCGATCGAACAACAGGAGTTCCTGCTCTTGCCGCGGTTTCCGTTGCAAGATGGGAAACCATGTTCTGCCATGATAGCCCCGATTATAGACCCATCAGGCTGCTTCGGCGTGTTGTACGTCGATAACGCCGGAGAAAAGCGGTACTATACCCTCAGCGACCTGGACTACCTTATGCTGCTGGCAATCCACACCGCCGCTATCGTCGAAAACTTCTAATCAACCTCCAATCCAGCTTTGAATTGGCTTTGTTTTTTCAAATTCCTTTTCGCAGTACGCTGAACGCCGAACACAGAACGATAATATTGGCTTTGTTTGGCTTTGTTTTTTCCGAGCCCAAACCGTCATATTTCTTCATAATCTCCTTTAAGATAATAGTTTGCGCCAATTCAGCCCTCCGGTAAATTGGCTTTGTTTTTTCAAAATGTATTTCGTCAAATTCCGTTGTTTCGGATTTAGAGCTTAGTATTTCGGATTTCCGGGCAAGGCCCGGCAAATTGGGTTTGTTTTTTCAAGTAAGGTCATATCTACAAAGCTACTAAGCATACCCTGAGCACCGCCGAAGGGGCACAAATGAGCAGAGGCACAGAGTGAATAATACCAATTGTACATAATTAGTGTGCTTGTTCGAGTCATTTCGAGCGCAGCGAAGCGGAGTCGAGAAATCTGGATTGTGACTAAACTTGCTTTTCGTTCGCAGCCAGATCTCTCCACTGCGGGCCGCTCCGCGGCCCTTCGGTCGAGATGACAAAGGCGCAATTTCTAAAAACAATTGGTATAATATTTGATTTGGAAACTAAAACCATGCCATGTCGTTTCTCGCTAAAAAGCACTTACGAATTGATTATTTATGATGAACTACTAACCATGAACTATCCATAGTTATGTAGGTATTATACCATGCGAAATGTTATATATCAAATGAAATCCTAAAAATTCTCCGTGAGACGGCGTTCTTTGTTCGTATTGCGTAGTTGTATTGTGCTTTTTCAGCTTCTAAGAGCTTGGCTGTGGGATTTTGTTCGGAAAAGGTTTGAGAACAACGGATTGGGCGTGGTGTCAAGAAAAATGAACTGTCTCAGGTAATCTGGTATTCAAAGAGGATTTAATTTCATGATGCATATTTTTGCTTGTATTTGAGGCTGTGGAGTGTTATCATATATTCAGTGGCAGGAGTAGAAGCGGACCAAGGTAACTCATCAAGGATTGATATATCGGCGAGCGAATCGAGCGGCCGCTCTGTGAAATTCCGGGAGTAGTAGAGGAGATTAAAATGAACAGATACATTTCATTCATAGTGCTGATAGCAGGTGTTTTGTCGGCGATGTGTCAAAGAGTAGCATTTGGCAATGTTTTGACTGACGATCAGAATTCTGATGTGTCGATGACGATCACGAAACTACAAGTGAATGACCAGACTCTCGAACTGAGTTATAAGATAAAGAATGTTTCTGATCATGATGTCTGGATCTGCGATAGTGTGAGCGTCTTTACTGGGCCAGCCTTTGAGGTGTACCTGTCCGAAGACGAACAGAGCCTTCTAATAAAGAGGCGGCTTGACGTCCCAACAGACGTAGTTTGGTGTCAATGCCCTTACGGTCGCTACGTTCTTTTACGCTCGGGCCAGGAACGAACTGAATCGGTGTCACTTGCCGTGCCTGTAGAACCCCGTCGTTTGTTCGTAAGCGGGCTAGCGACCTCTGACCACGCAAGACGCCTGGTTCTGGAGATTGGCTTTTACAACGAAGACTTGCCCGGGATGATTCGTGACATTCTTGAGATAGCAGAGAAGCTGAATTGTGCACGCCTCGAACTCAGGGAGTGCTCAACAGCTTTTTTTATGCGCTACTTCAAAGGAATTTGGATTGCGCAGTGGCTCTTTGGAGGATTGTCGCAATTCGAAGAATACACATATAAAGAGGGGAACGAAGAGATCGAGATCCCATATACCTGGCAGAAATTCAATGGTGAGCAGGTCTTACGGGCAACAGTTGATGGTGTGTCTATTGCTTACAAAGATGTGCCGGTCGCAGACGAGCCTCCGCAGAGCGAAACAGAGCCGGCCGGTGTAACAATGGCTCTCACCGGGCTGGATGTGAATGACTCTAAGCTTGAATTGTCCTACAAAATTAAGAACAATACTGACCATGATGTTTGGATTTGCGATGATATAATCGTCGAAACTGATTCTGACCTTGAGGTGTATCTATCCGAAAAAGAACGGAGTCTTATAATAAGAAGACGGCTTGATGTCCCAACAGCCTTCTGGGTTCAAACCAACAGTACCGGTCGCTTCGTTCTTTTACGCCCAGAGCAGGAACGGACTGAATCAGTGTCACTTGCCGTGCCTGTAGAACCATGTCGCGTGTACGCAACCGAACTAGCGACTTCTCTCCATGCAAGACGCCTGGTTCTTGAGATTGGTTTTTACGACGAAGACCTGCCTAAATTGATTCGCGATATTCTTGAGATCGCAGAGAAACTCAATTGCCTCAAGTACAGCGAGCATACGACAGATCTTTTCATGTGCTACTTCAAAGGGGCTTGGATTGCACAGCTCTTTGGAGGATTGTCAGGATTCGAAGAGAACACATATAAAGAGGGAAGCGAAGAGATCAATATCCCATATACCAGACAACAATTAAGTGGCGAGCAGGTTTTACAGATTGAAGTAGATGGTGTTCACATTCCTTACTTAGGGTATCACGGTGGAACTCCGAAAGACAGAACCTGCTTTCTTGCTGAAACGCCTGTGTGGGTAGACGGGATGATCGTGCCAATTTCCAAGGTTGTTGCAGGACAAACGGTCCGCAGATCTCTCTGTACAACGCCGGGACATTGGCCTGATCAGGTGGAGGAGATTCAGGAGCATACCGGCACATTTGAATGCCGTGACATTGTCATGGAAAGCGGAAATCACATCGGCGTGGTCGGCGCTCACTGCTTCATGCTCGCTTCCGGTGAATGGATCGCGGCACAGGACCTGAAAAGCGGTCTTAGTTTGCGAACTCTCCAGGGCTCTGTCAGAATCAAGAGTGTTACAGTGAGAACCGCACCATATACCGGCAAGGTTTACAATCTTAAGATCAAGAACTCGGATGAGTATATCGTCGGCAGAGACGCGGTGATTGTGCGTGATTACTGATAGGGTGCAAATCGAATTGAGGAAAACCAGGGATAGTGGGACTGTTGAAAAAGTTTATGGTTTTCCCTGAAAATAAGAGCGAAATATTTCTGAATCAGGAAGAATCTCCGTATTATACGATTTCTGATTAGTAACTGCGCTTGCCTGGATCATCTCCACCGTCAGGTGTCCCCAAGAGAGAGCGAAGCGCAGCTCTCACTTTCTGTCATCTCGAGCGAAGCGCAGCGGAGTCGAGAGATCTGGTTACTGTACATGGATTGTTTTCGTATACCAGATTTCTCCGCTTCCGGCCACTTCGTGGCCCTCCGGTCGAAATGACAAAAGTGCACAATATAATCGTATTTGGTATTAGATTTTAGTTTTTCCTGCCGTGCAGTCGAAATGCGAGAACTGCTTTGCCCGCCGGGCCGAAATCGCCGGTCAGTTGCAGCGTGCCGTTCTGGTCTGCCGGGATTGTTAGAGATGCCTCAAAAAGTTCACGCTGCATTGGGTCTATGGACAAATTCCATGTCTCTTGATCCAGTGTCCAGCCCGAAGGTTTGTCTGTGACTCGAATTGTGCCTTTTACCGGTTCGCTTGCGAAGTTGTACGCGAACATGCGCAGATGATAAGGCTCACCCGGATCGATCCGGTACTCGTAGCCCTGCGACCAGGGCAGCGGTTCGACCTTCATACTGGCGCTTCGCGGTATCTGCACCTGAAGCACAACAGAACAGACGCGGTTTTCCCGCTGTTCGGAGCGAGCGAGAGTTGTCAGTTTCACCTTGTCGGTTTGTTCGGCGGGAAGGACGATGAACAAAGCTTCGCCGCTCAGCTCGGCGGGTATTTCCTCCAGCCTGCGGCCGAGATAGTCGAATATTGCCTCGACCTGCCACGATTCGGGCAGCGAGAAGGGGACTTTTGTCCTGGCTCGCTCGGGCCAGTCCACTTTTTTTTCCGCCCATGTTACGAGCACATCCCGCTCCAATCCATCCGGCCGGGCGCGAAACGCGATGACATACGCATCGTCTCTGTCTGGGACTACCCATCGCCCGAGGCACTTGGCCCCGGCCAATAACCGACCGACCGCCGCCAGCGCGACGTACGCCGGCCGGGGCGTCATATCCTTTCGCAGCAGTCCGAACTGGACGCCGTTGTTCTCATAGTAGTTTCCCAGGATAAAATGAAAATGCCGGATGCTGCCGGCGTAAAGACTGGATGCGTAAGACTGGGCGATATACCGGGCCTTGCGGATTTCATCCTCACGTGACAGCTCGCACCATGGCTCGGGGCCGACGAACTTCAGGCCGCGATCGGCCTCGGTGACCCAGATGGGCTTGCCGCACGCCCCCTGCCGGGCCGGTGCCCACAGGCGCTCGTAATCGTGCGCCCAGTCATACGTATGGATGTTGTACGTGTCGAAGTAAGGCCACGCCTCGTTGTCCAGCAGGCCCTGGGTGTGCTGGGGCGTAGGTGCGGTAGTGTACACGTTCCAGCAGACCGTGACGTCCCTATCGCCCGCCTTGAAACCCAGGTAGGCGGCCTTCTGGAAGCTGCACATCTCGTCGACGGTGTGGCTGCCGAACGTGCTGACGTTCGCCTCGTTCCACGGCTCCCACGCAAGCACGCGCCCTTTGAAGCGCCCGGCCATCGCCTTGCTGAATCGATACACATCCCGCAGGTCACGGGCGAACCGTCCCGAAGGATGCTCGCCGTCAAGCTCGGTATTCCATGCCCAGTCCGGCGTAGAATGGAAGACCTGCAGCACCTTCAATCCGTAATTCGCCTGGATTGCGGCAGATGTATCATAAGTAGTGCCTGTCTTTGTGATTTGCCCCGGCTTCGGTTCCAGCTCGCGCCAGGTGAGCCGGTCGCGAATCCAGTTCACTCCCGCCAGGGCGGCAAGCGATGTGAGCCTCGCCTGGTCGTCAGGCCGGTCCTTGGCAAACCACGCCGTGGCCGAGTCCACGCACACCGGCGAATCCTGCGGCACCGGCGCGCTGAGCTTTTGCAGCACGGCCGCCGTGGTCCAGTGCAGGCACGAACGCTGCTCATCGAGAAATTCCACGCGATACCAGCCAACGGGCAATTGCTCCAGCCGAATCCG
>Ga0315284_10014145_pt1 | contig 11369 bp, 7 predicted proteins | sample YL17G09_16_MG_FD_203696 | JGI IMG/M metagenome (GOLD analysis project Ga0315284, IMG submission 203696) | Sediment microbial communities from Yellowstone Lake, YNP, Wyoming, USA - YL17G09_16 | ecosystem: Environmental > Aquatic > Freshwater > Lake > Sediment | place: USA: Wyoming | collected... | reverse complement strand
CCCCGGTGTTTAAAAAGCCCGCTATCGTCTTTAATGAAGAAAGTAAAACATCACCGCTTTTTCGGTTTTGCTTCGTGTCGTATATAAGTGTCTCTTTAAACTCAAGTATAGAACCCTCGGCTTGTTTTATAAGTTCCGATATAGGAACTTTGGCAGCAGTAGCCTTCTGCTCTGTTTCCGCTGGCTTTTTGGCTGGCAAATCTGCCTTGACGCCGCCGGCCTCTTGTCCTAAATCTTCTGTGCAGGCGACTTTCACCTCGGCAAGGGCATCACGCAGCTTTGAACGAGTTTTGTCGCCGCGATAGTATTCTTGGTTGTTATAGGTATATAACTCACCATAATAACTCCAAACGTCGTCTGTGGGGTATTCGGGAAGCTCGATACCGATTATGCAATCAGACAATTTGTAGCAGACAACGGCTATAAGAAAAGCGTGAGCGGCCAGCCGCTCTTTGTCGTCCTTCATAGCATCACGGGGCCTGTCAGGCGTCAGGTTGTCGTTTTTTTGGAATAGCTCGTCGAAATCCTGTGTGGGCATAAGCAATTCGACGGGATTCGGCGGCAATGGTGGCCGCCAGAATTGTCTTCTGACTATTCTGTCCCGCATGTATCCACGTTTTAATTCCAGAGGCAAAGGTTTAGAACCCCTGGTCTCATCGACAGGTTCAAGCGGGGGTTCACCTTTTAACTCCGGCGGCAAAAGGTCAGGACTCTTGGATTCATCGACAAGTTCAAGAAGGTATTCATTTCTTGTCTCTACCTCCCATCCCGGTTGCGGCGGTTCGCCCGGCTCTTCGTCTTTCCCGATTCTCAGTGCGGGATTATGCTTCGCTGCTTCTTTACATTCTGCCAGCTTCTCTTGCCAGTGATTGTATCTCCGAAGAAAATCCTGAACAAGACCGCGAAACTGCTCTTTCCTAATGACCGCCTGTGCTGCGTCTTTGATTTCTATCAGGTGCCGTTTATGCTCTCGTTCATCCATTTTTCACCTGCTTTCTTTCGGGTCGGCCTGGCCTATGGCAGGTTAACAGGTGAACCGAACCTTACCAAAGGCCAAGCCGCTTGACCGGTAGCAAGCCGGTCGTCCCGATAATTAGCTTTCTTTCTAATCCCCATTATATGATTCGCTGCTGGGTCTGAAAATACTGAATTTTGCGTCAATAGGCCGTTTTTCCTTATTTCGCTTTTTTTGCAAAATCCCGTAGTTTCCACGATAGATAAATTGAGGTCAAATCTGTATAATAGTTCTGAAAATTCGTGAATTTATTGTCTCACGAACAAAATAAAAACATTTTTGAGGAGGCAGAAAAATGAGAAACAAAAGTGTAACAATTTGGGTGATGGTAGCGGTTCTGCTAATGGCAGCAGGACAGGGGTTTGGCACGGTTTATTTCAGCGATGGTGGAACACACAATATAGATTATGAAATCAGCGATGATGTATGGGTGGACTGGGAAGCACCAGGGGTCCATACCAGGGTCAACTGGCTTAGTGGCGCAGTGACACCCGGCTTTCTGCGCGGGTATGAGGACAGCATTATAAAAATCTCCGGCGGGTCAGTATATGAATTGTATGCCTGCGACAACAGCCAGGTCACGATGTCTGATGGGTCGATAGGACGAGCTTTGTGGGCAACCGGAAACAGCCAGGTCATGATGTCCGGTGGGTCGGTGAGTGGTCATTTGTTAGCCCACGAAAGCGGCAAGATAACAATGTCCGGCGGGTCGGTGAATAGTTTGTATGCCTACGGCAGCAGCCAGGCAACATTGTCCGGTGGGTCGGTGAGTGGTCTTCTGTTCGCCTACGAAAGCGGCAAGATAACAATGTCCGGCGGGTGGGTGAATAGTTTGTCTGCCTACCACAGCAGCCAGGTAACAATGTCAGGCGGAACTGTGGAATCGCCCTTTGTATTAAGTGAAGCAGCGATTCTGGCAATTTATGGCTCTAATTTTGCTATCGATGGAACCCCTTTTGGTTTTGGTGAAATTACAAGTATATTTGGCGGTGATTACTCCAACGACCCATTCAGAAGACTTACCGGCACACTTGCAAACGGCGATATAATCAACAATCAGTTTCTAATCGGCTATGATGCCAAAATTGTGCTTTCTCCGCCTTTTACATTAACAATAGCTGTTGAACCAAACGATGTTGGCATTGACACAGTTACTCCAGATGTTGGTGCTCACGATTGTGGTGGATGGGTTAGCATAAAGGCAGAGCGATTTGTAAATTGCCCTGATGTCTATACATTTGACCATTGGGAAGGTGATGTGAATGACCCAAACTCAGCGGATACAACAGTGTTTATGGATTCAGACAAAACTATCACGGCAGTCTTTGTAGATGGCCGTCAGTGTGGTGATGAATGTCATCCGTATCCATCTGTCGATGTAAACAAAGATTGTAAAGTTGACTTATTAGATATTGCGATGGTTGCAAGTAGTTGGCTGGAATGCACCAGACCTGAATGCGATTAAAACCAGCCACGCTTTTACTGCTCGGCCTCAGTAGCCCTGTTTTTCCTTGCTTTGCCAGCCAGAGGTATGGTAATCTGGTTGTGCTTAAACATCGAAAGAGGAATCTAATGCCTTGACCGATAGAAAAACGAAAAACAAAAAACAGGGCGCTAATATATGAAAAACCGCCCGCACTTAATACCTTCAATCTTTGCGGCAATTTGCCTTCTTGCGGCATTGCTGGATTGGCCTTATGGCTATTATGTTTTCCTGCGAATAGTTGTTTGTATTGCTGCTCTTTTTGTAATTGCAGTTGCTTACGAAAGCCACCGAACTTGGGCAATTTGTCTATGGGGAATAATAGCCGTTTTGTTCAATCCTATTATAAAAATCCCTCTATCCCGTGAATTATGGCAACCTATTGACTTTGTTTGTTCTACTCTTTTTGTGATTGCTTCGGTTTTCCTTAAATTACCCAAAAATGAACTCGCTTCCGGCCAGGAAAAAACAACAGTAGAAAAGTAGGTTTAACATGTCCTTTCGTGATGAGATGTCTTTTCGTGAATACATCCGTGAGTATCACGCAGTATCACATCTTATCTTGGTTATATTTCTTAATGTTGCCGTTATTTACGTCTTCTATGAAAAATATCCTAATCGGACAGCCGAACTTTTCAATCTCACTGTTCCAGGTATTTTCCGAGCACTGTTTGGACTTATTTTTTGTATTTGGTTGCCAATATTTTACATTTCTAAACCACTTTTTGAAAAAGGTTTCCTATCTCGTTGTCTTTCAAACTTTTCCTTTTCAGAATTATTCTATCGTCCTCCAATGCCACGAAATTTGAATCCTAAACCTGGTTCTAATGAATGGTATGAACTTCAACGCTGGTTGTATTATCAGGATAGATGGAAAGACCGTTGGCATTATATTCGGGAAAAATTGAAAGTTTTTGGTCAATATTTAGGAGTTATATTTATTTTCTTCGGTTTGCCTGCCATTCTTGCGTTGGTTCTGCATAAGGTTTTTGGTGTATATGAGAATTTAGCCCTCCCACTTTTGTGTGTCATCGGTTTTGCTTTAGCGGTCTCTTATTGCATAGGTAAACATCACGGTAAAAAGTCTCATCCGTTTACGGAATCGAAAAATGACGACTTTTATGCAAGGAGGAAAAAGTATCAGGAAAGGGAAAAAGATTTTGAAAATCTTGAAAAGGAAATTGACAAATTAGATGCTGAAATTGAGGAAATTGAGCGTAAATCAAAGTTGGATGAAAATCAAAATAAAGGGATAACTCATCCGTGATTTCGTATAAGCTCCTATGCAGACCAGCCGCTACAGACAAATCGAGAAATATGGATTCCGCATTCCGTTCCGTCTAAAGGCGGATTTCATTCCAGTGCGGGGTAAATCCGCCAGAAGTGTGGCGGATAAATCTGTGCTTGTCCGCCTTTTGCGGAATCCAGTATCAACCCATCTACTCCTCCCCTCATTCAAAAACCATGATTCTCAAACCCTCGAAGCGCAGCGGAGATCCCAGAATGTCTTTATCTGGGACCCAGTCTTTCAACTCTCAAAACCCTCATCCCAAAACCCCACCCCGGCCTTGCCGGACTCAACCAGCTATCGACTAACGACCAGCGACTTGCGACTATTTTAGTGTTGACTTTTCTTTGAAAATATGTTATAATTCCTCCCAGTTTGCCTGCCCCTTAGGGGCAAGCATGCAAACGCTCAGCCGCCCCGCAGGGCAAGGTCTTCAGGGTTAGCAAACCCAAGTCAAAAATAATCGTTCGTGAATAATCAATAACTAAAAACTCAAAACTCAAAACTAATAACTAAATTATGGTCACAGAGGTTCAAATCATCGCAAACCGTCGTAACGCCCAAAAATCGACCGGCCTACAAATGCAAAAGGTTCTTGAGATTCGCTCTATCGCTATGTTCCTTTGTGCCTCAGTGCCTTTGTGGCTATGAGTCAATTATGCAAAACAAAGCCAATTTGCTGGATACTTAAATGAATGTAACCTCTGTTAAAACAAAGGAATATGAAAATAAACGGCTTTGCAGACGCGGTGAAAAACAAACCCAATCAAACCCAACCTGTAGTGAGCTTGTCGAACCTATTGCAAACCAACCACCCCATTTTTCAAATTTTCCCCCAAAAACCCCTATTTCCCTCTATTTTCCGACTTTTTTTATCCCCTTTTCTGCCTTCTGTCTTCTGTCTTCTGTCTTCTGTCTTCCGTCGTCTTGCTTTGCAATATCCTAAGTTAAAGCAATACCTCCGCCAACTGCACGGAACATTGGCGGAACTTATCGGCAGGCAGCGTTACGGTCTGCCATTTGGGGCTGCGGCGTTTCATAAAAAGACAATAATCATCTAACTTAATGCAAAAGAACACATACCTGTCTATTCCAAAATCGAAAACGTCCCGCCCGTCAAAATCAACATCGATATTCTCTATCTTGTAGGCAAAAACAAACACCGCCTCGTGTTTTGCCCCGAAGACCTGCCGCCAGCGGGACAATCCCTCCACGTCCTCCATCGTCACCCAGCACTCAAAACCCGCTAAATTTGCAAAACTCTTCCCCGCAAATTTGCGACCTTTTACCTCCGCAATCATTACGCCTCCATCCCGCGGATATACCAAAAAATCGAAGCTTTTGACTTTGCAGCGCGCAAACGCCGCCCGCTTATGCTCATCCACAGGGATATACCGGATGCGATTATCAATCAGCCAGTTCTCAAACGCCCGCTCATAATGATTGGGGGAAAATTCTCTCATTCCGCTTTAGGATTGCAACTGCGACAAAAATTTATCCAAATCCACAAGCTGCTGCTCGCCCGTCGCCATATCTTTAACGACAAGCTTATTCTCTTTAAACTCATCGCCGATGATTATGCACCTTTTGGCATTTTGGTCTGAAGCCAGTTTAATTTGCTTACCTAATTTTCCGCCCTTGTAGTCGAAATTGGCCGACAACCCCGCCCGCCGTAGTTTCGCCGTTATCCCAATCACATTCTCGAAGAACTGTTCGTCCGTGAAAGCAACAAAATAATCTACTTGCGGTTTAGACAATTGCTTCTGGAGCAATCCTTTTTCTTCAAGCAATATACCCAATACGCAATCGCCCATCGCGAAACCGGTGGCTGGTATGGCAATCCCGCCGAACTGTTTCAATAAATCATCGTATCTGCCGCCCCCCCCGATTGCGCGAAGCCCGCTCCCCTTATCGTAAATCTCAAAAACGATGCCGGTGTAATAAGCTAAGCCCCTTACTATACCGATATCGAACTGGCAAAACGAGCTGACCCCCATAATGCCGAGCAGCTCGAACAGGCGGTTCAGCTTGTCCACGGATTCCTTCACCCTGCCGGCAAACTCGACAAAATCACCGATTTGCTCAATCGACCGCACGCCCATCAGCCCCAATATCTTCCTGCGCTTATCCTCATCGGCGACATTCTCCGCAAGTATCTGCCGGAAAGTCTCATCCGGCAGCCTGCTGCGCTTATCGAGCGCTGCATAGAGTCCATTCAACTGGCTTTCCGGAATTCCTATACTCTCCAGCAAAGCCGCCAGCATTTCTCTGCTGGATATCTTCACCACGATATCCGCCGGCGTCAGCCCCACGTCCTGCAGATAATCCAGAGCGCAGAATATCACCTCGGCATCGGCCAGGACGTCATCCACGCCGATTATGTCGATATTCCACTGGAAGAACTCCCGCAGTCGGCCCTTCTGCGGCCGCTCGGCCCGGCACAATCTCGGCACCGAAAACCACTTTATCGGCCGCGGCAGCGAGCTTATCTGCTGGTTGACCATTCTCGCTAAGGTAGGCGTAATCTCGGGCCTTATCGCCAAATCTCTGCCGCCACGGTCTTTGAGCGTAAAAAGCTGCTCGACGATTTCATCGCCGCTTTTTATCTGGTACATCTTCAGATACTCGAATATCGGCCCATCGTATTCCTCGAAGCCGTTGCGGATGGACGCCCTTTTCCAGCCGTCGATTATCCAGTTTCGCCGCGCCATATCCGCCGGATAAAAATCCCTTGTCCCTTTTACCGCCTGTATTTTCATTTGTGATCTTTGTTAATCCCTCGTCGATGAACTATAAACTCGGAACTCATAACTTATCCAACCATCTAACCGGACACTATAAGCCAATATCTACTTGCCATCAATCTATTTAACCTTTTTATATGTCACTACCGCCACGCCAGGTTTTTCGGCGATGTTGATAACCAGCCCTTTCTCCATCAACTCACGGCCAGTAACCTGTTGAGGTCTGCCGCTATCCAAATCTTTAACCTCATACTTGGCATCCGGCTCAAGCCCTCGCAGTCGTAAACTTTTGGACCCTTCGGTATTCTCATCTCGTCTGAACGCCTGAACCATACCCTCCCCCACCTCAGTCTGGTCAAACTGCCACGCTATCCAAACGGTGTTGTTGCGGGAGCATGGTGTAAGCGGATAAAAGTCGCCGTAGTAGCTGGCGCTTGTCTGACGCCACTGGCCAAACAAACGCCTCAGCGCCGCGTAGTCAAGCTCCTTGACGCGCATATCGAAACCACACCCGAAGCTCTGCCCGGCGTTGCTCCAGAAGGCATAAGGTTCAACCGGCGTATAGCCGCTGCCGTAGTATGGCGCCTTGCGTGTGCCAACCGTGCCGGTTCCGTGAAACGGCAGCCACAGCGAGAGGCCATACATCATACACTGATGGCCGATGGCTTCGTATGCGTAATCGCTCCGCCACAGCGGCACGGCGCGGCGCATAGTCTCAAGGTCGTTACGCCGCCCGCCGGATGCGCACGAATCAATGAGCATATTCGGGTGTCTGCGGCGCAGCTCATCCCAGTAAGCCAAATAGTTGGTAACGTGCCGAATCTCCGTAATACCCTGCCTATCGGGATTGTCAGCAACTCGCCAGAAAGACAGTGGGTCGATATTGAAGTCCTGCCGGTACAGGTCGATACCCTCTTCTACCAAAATCTTGTCGATGTGATTGGTAAGCCATTCAAGGACCTCCGGCTCGCTTAATTTAAGCAGACCTCCGCCGGCGCCGCCGTGAACCCATTCAGGATGATTTTTCGTCAGCCAGGTATCCGCTGCCACACGCTCCGGCTCAAACCACACGAGGATTTTCACGCCTTTGCTGTGGGCGTAATCTGAGACGGCCCGCAGCCCGCGAGGAAAACGACTCTTGTCCACCTCCCACGTTCCCACGCGAGGCCAGCCGCCGCCGTGATGAACGTACCAGCCGGCATCCATCCACCAGTAGTCCAGCTTGATGCCCTCTTCGAGATAGCGGTTGATGAACATAATTTGTTTCGCTTCGTTAGCGTCAATCATCTCGTTGTATTGTCGCGAGCTGGATGCAAGCAACTGCGGCTGCGGAAGCCTGCCGCCGGGTTTCGGCATTGAGTGTGCCATCATCCACCGCCGCCAGATGTTCTGCGAACGAATCCAGTCGCCTTTCCAGAATTGCAGCACGATAAGCGGACTGCGGACTTCTTCACCAGGCAGCAGTTTGAAGTGCGTCAGTTCCTGCCCGGCTACCAATCGCAACCTTGTTCCTTCATCTCTAATAAATTGTGCCGCCCACTGCCCCGGCCAGCCCACCGCCACAATGAGTCCTTCACCGGCCCATTCGAGGTTGAAGTAGGACCAATCTGTGTTGGTTGGACGCCCACCTGCGCCACCCAGCCGTTTGGTAGCGCCGCTGCCCAGCGGAGTCTCACGGGGGCTGTAGTCATCGCCATTGGCAGGAGAACCGACGTTATGATGCAGCAGGAACTCGCCGCTGCTGCCGCGGTCAAGCTCAATATCAAGCGCCTGGATATTTTCGAGGATGGACGTATCTGTTGAGCCGGTGTTTTTGAAGTAAAGTGTCCACTCTACGGTGGGAAAGTCCTTATACTCCACCATTTCACACCGCACCACCAATCCCGTATTGGGGTCGGTGTAAATCTGTGTCCGCCCCGCGCGATTCGGGTCCAGTTTCGTAACTGTCTCCTGAAACTTCCAGGCGCCCAGCAATTCATCGGAAGTCCTGTCACCATAAACAAACGAAAACGGCGGTTTGGAAACCACCCGTTTATGGAGCGGCCTGCCGATGCCGGCGATAATCGGCATATCACCAAGCCAGACCTCACCCCCATCTACCAGGACAACCTTCGCCTCCGCCCAATCCCCCTGGTCGCAGGAAATACCATCGCCAGCATCGCTGATATTTAGCGCAAACTCCTTTGCTCCCGCCAAGTCAACTTTTACAGGCACACCCGGCTTGCCCCCGCCTCGCAGGACATCAGAGCGAAAAACCTCTTTGCCGCCGGCCTCGACAGAAAAAATAATGCTGCCTCCGCCTCCCTTCGTATTGTCGTTGTTGTCAACGCCGATGATAGATGTAAATGTCGCACCGGCCGAGGGCAACAGGACAACAACCTTGCTGGTTGCGTGACAATATAAGCCGCGAGTATATTCGGCCTCCCCCAGCTTTAACGGCTTATTCGCCCGCGAATTCTTCTGCACAGGGTCGTGATTGGCAATCACCACCAGACCTACCTTCGGCCCATCGGATAACTTTGACGGCGCGAAGATTTCACGAACAGCAGCAAAATGCTCCTTAACCCAGCGGTCCCGCTGATTTATTTCTTTTTCACTCGCCGCTCGCCCAAAAACCGCCGTCCCCCAAATCAATAATATAAAAACCAAACTATACTGCATTTGTTTTATCTTGTTTTCTCGAAACATCGGATACAAACCTCCCTGTTCAGTCCCCTATCACAACTCAATGTCAAGGTCATCGCAAACCGCAAATTTCCCTACGCCAGCCAGAGACGGCTTCTTTTCAGTTTACCTGACAGCACTTCTCTTGCGATGATTACGTCCTCTCTGACCTGGAAATCGAACATACCCACGCAGAGAAAATCGGCGCCGTTTTCAAAAGCGAATTTGAAGCCGTCCCTCGGATGAATCGCCCCCGCAGCAAGGACCTTATAAGCAATCCACGGCCTTGTAACCATCTTCATAAACTCAATCGTCTTCTCCGGCTCCTTGTCCCAGTAATTATCCGCACTGCCGTTATCAATGACATCCTTGTCCTGGTTCGGCCTTCGGGCAGACCAGTAATTGGTGCTGTGCAGGGTCTTCATATAAAAGTCCGCCTCAATCCCCGCCCGCTCGCACGCCATAGTCGTCCTGACCTCGTGCCCGCCGACGCCCGCAATCAGGCCGTTCTTCTTTATGAAATCGACCGCCTTACCCAGCAGGTCAACGCGGCCTTTTCGCACGAACTCATCCGCAACGCCGCCCTGCACAAACGCCCCCACCGCACCATTATCGATGGCCTTTTGAATGCGGCCTGTCACGTCATCGACCTGCGGGTTGGTCTGTGCGAGCCACTGGATTTGCCCGCCCCTTTCCTTCCAGTATTTATTGAAAACGCGGACGGTGTTTTCTTCCTGCTCTTCGCTCTTGCCGCCGTGGACGTTTGCGATAACGGTATTTATCCCGCTCTCCTCGCAAATCTCGTAAGTCTCCATCACCTTTTCATCCGTAAAATAGTGCCGCAGCAAATCGGATACGTAAACCAGGTCCCTGCTGTGGGCGTAGCCGTTTGTCAGGTTGCCGCCGCAGATAAGCCGGCTAATCGTAACCTTGCCGATTTTGCCCATCGGCACTTTTCTGCCGGACTCCGCCGCCGGCCCATCCGATTTTTCCCCGCCCTGCCCCTGGGCCAGCAAAATCTTTTCTTCAAGACTCAACAGCGATGCCGCCGCAGAGCCGACAATAGACTTTTTTAGAAACTCACGCCGATTCACAGAATCTTGCATTTCGCACCCCTTTTTAATACGACCTTCTGCATTCATAAACCCGGCATCCGTTCGCAAACCAATTAACCAATTAATTATTAACCATTTACTGCATCATCCTCTCCAGGAACGCTGTCGGTTCAGTTTGCCGGCTAATATGTCTCTGGCAATGATTACATTTTCCCTGACCTGGAAATCATACATTCCAACACAGATAAAATCGGCGCCATTTTCAAAAGCATACCTAAAACCGTCTCGTGGATGTATGGCGCCGGCAGCTAAAACCTTAAAACCTATCCAGGGCTTATCCACTTTTTTCATAAATTCGATAGTTCGTTCCGGGAAAAGACACCAGATATTATCATGGTCATCGGGGCCAAAATTATCCACACTCCATTCCACCCTGTCTTCTTTTGGGGTAGCCGACCAATAATTTCCATCGTGCACAGTTTGCATATAGAAATCGACTTTTATTCCGGCTTTCTCGCATGCGATAGGCACTTCCACCGAATGACCCCCAACACCTGCGATTACTCCATTTTCTTTAATAAATGAAACACACTTTCCCAGCAAGTCAACCCGACCATTTTTGACCCACTTGTCGCCGGTACCGCCATGTATATAAGCTCCTATCGCTCCACTATCAATGGCCCTTCTTATATTACTTGTCAGGTCATCTTCTTTCGGACCGACTTGTGCAATCCATTGCATCCGGCCGCCTCTTTCTTTCCAATATTTATTGAGAACTCCCACGTTACCCGCTATAATAGTATTCACTCCGTTTTCTTCACATATCTCCAGAGTTTCAATGACCTTTTCATCTGTATTATACGCTTTTGCCAATGAAGACAGGTAAATCAAATCTCTGCCGTGAGTCCATCCACTGATTAAATTACCGCCGCAGATGAGCCGGCTAATCGTAACATTACCGATTTTGCCCATCGGCACTTTTCTGCCGGACTCCGCCGGCCCATCCGATTTTTCCCCGCGCTGTCCCTGGGCCAGCAAAATCTTTTCTTCAAGACTCAACAGCGATGCCGCCGCAGAGCCGACTATGGACTTCTTCAAAAATTCCCGTCGATTCACAGGA